>ERZ824480.582-NODE-582-length-44862-cov-3.766800_pt1 | contig 44862 bp, 41 predicted proteins | sample MGYA00519861_ERZ824480 | MGnify/ENA primary metagenome ERZ824480 (study PRJEB31778, sample SAMEA3449152) | human gut metagenome | biome: human gut; feature: human-associated habitat; material: faeces | place: United Kingdom | collected 2010/2012 ... | reverse complement strand
AACAATGACGATGAATGGTGTTTATGCCATGAGTGCTATAACGGCACTGACGGCACAAAACACGACCGGCGTGAGAGCAATTCAGGAGTCAACACCTGATTTCCTGAAACAACAAATTGACGCAGTGTTCGAGGATATCTTTCCTGATAGTGTCAAAATCGGTATGGTATCATCAAGTGAGCTTGTTTGCGTAATCGCAGAGAGACTCAAATACCATAAGGCAAAAAACATTGTTGTTGATCCTGTTATGGTTGCAACAAGCGGTTCTGCGCTTATGAAAACAGATGCAGTTGAGGCGCTTACCAAAGAACTACTTCCGATAGCAACACTAGTTACACCTAACATACCGGAGGCTGAAGTTCTGTCAGAGCTTGCCATTGAAACTAAAGAGGATATGGAAAAGGCAGTAAAAGTTATTGGTGATGCACATAACTGTGCAGTTCTTCTAAAGGGAGGTCATAACATCAATGATGCAAATGACCTTTTATATGCAGACAGAGAGTATTATTGGTTTGAAGGTAAGCAAATAGACAACCCCAACACACACGGTACAGGATGTACATTATCAAGTGCTATAGCATCAAACCTTGCAAAAGGGTTTGCTCTCGCCGAGTCCGTACAAAGAGCAAAGGAATATATTTCGAGTGCTCTATCCGCACAGCTTGATTTAGGACAAGGTTCAGGACCGATGATGCATAACTTTGACCTTACATCGCATTTTGCCGAAGAAAAAATATCTGATTGAAAGGAACTGATAGAATGAGAAATTATACAACACAAATGGATGCCGCAAAAAGGGGCATCATAACACCTGAAATGAAGGCAGTTGCAGAAAAGGAATATAGAACACCAGAGGAAATCAGAGAGCTTGTTGCCAAAGGGCAGGTTGTAATTTGTGCAAACAAATTACATACCTGTATAGATCCAAACGGTGTTGGCTCCATGCTTCGCACAAAAATCAATGTAAACTTGGGCGTATCCAAAGACTGCAAAGATTATGACATTGAAATGGAAAAGGTTATGGCTGCAATTAATATGGGTGCAGAAGCTATTATGGACTTATCCTCTCACGGCAATACCCAACCATTCAGGCAAAAGCTGACAAGCGAATGTCCTGCTATGATAGGAACAGTTCCCGTATATGACAGTGTTATTCACTATCAAAGAGATTTAGACACACTTACTGCAAAGGATTTTATTGATGTTATAAGACTTCATGCTCAGGACGGCGTGGACTTTGTAACCATTCACTGCGGTATCACAAGAAAAACCATAGAACAGATAAAAAACCACAAGAGAAAAATGAATATAGTTTCCCGTGGTGGCTCTTTGGTTTTTGCATGGATGAGTATGACAGGTGAAGAAAATCCGTTCTACGAATATTACGATGAAATACTCGATATCTGCCGTGAATATGATGTTACCATTTCTCTTGGAGATGCTTGTCGCCCCGGATGTCTTGCAGACGCAAGCGATGTTTGTCAGATAGAAGAACTTGTCCGACTTGGTGAGCTTACAAAAAGAGCATGGGCAAAGGATGTGCAGGTTATGGTAGAAGGTCCGGGACATATGCCGCTTGACCAGATTGAAGCTAATATGAAGCTTCAGCAGACAATCTGTATGGGTGCACCTTTCTATGTGTTAGGGCCAATCGTTACCGACATTGCTCCCGGCTATGACCATATAACTTCAGCAATCGGCGGAGCAATAGCTGCATCGGCAGGAGCGGCATTCCTTTGCTATGTAACACCTGCAGAACACCTGGCTCTTCCTAATGTAGATGATGTAAAACAGGGCATTATAGCATCAAGAATTGCGGCACATGCTGCCGACATTGCAAAAAAGATTCCTCACGCAAGAGATATTGACGATGCAATGGCAGATGCAAGAAGAAATTTTGATTGGGAAAATCAATGGGAATGCTCCATAGATCCTGAAACTGCAAAGAAAATCCGTGATGACAGAAAACCTGAAATTGAGGAAAGCTGTTCTATGTGCGGTAAATTCTGTGCAGTCAGAAGCATGAACAAGGCGTTAAACGGTGAGCACATTGATATATTATAAAAACGAAAAGAGGAAAGCGAAATGAAAACAAAAACTCAAAAAATTGTTATGGCATCCTTGCTTGCGGCTCTCTGCTGTGTCGCAACAATGATTATCAAAATACCATCACCGCTTAAAGGATACTTAAACTTAGGTGACTGTGTTGTACTTCTTTCAGGATGGCTTTTATCTCCTGCATATGGATTTGCGGCAGCAGGTATTGGTTCAGCACTTGCAGATGTATTTTCAGGTTATGTTACATATGCACCCGCCACATTTATTATCAAAGGACTTATGGCTCTTATAGCATACTTCGGATTTAAAATCCTTCAAAATAAAATCGGAAATCTGCCATCAAGAATCATCAGCGGCATAGTAGCTGAAGCAATAATGGTTTTAGGATACTTCGTATTTGAAGGCTTCTTGTATGGATTCATACCTTCAATCGTAAACATTCCTGCAAATGCAGTACAGGGTGTTGCAGGGATTATCATTGGAACAATACTTATAAAGGTGTTTGAAAAAAGTAAGATTATGATGGAATAAATACAAGAATTGAGATGTAATAACTGACGCATTATCCACTGGGGAGTAAACTCTGGCGGTGTTTTATGCAGGTATATCAAAATATGACACACCTTAAACAAAGAAAAGCGGAATCGAGAAATCGGAAGAAATCTCGGTTCCGCTTGTTTCATTTATGGCAAAAATTCCGGCATTATTTTATATCGGTTAACGCCGTGATTTGTTGAACGGATTAAAATATCCTCGGGGATTGTTGCAAGAAGTTTCTTTGTGAATGTGCCGTAGCCAAGATAACCGTCAAGATTTATGTGCGAAATAACAACCCAATCTGTGTCAGGCTGTCTATTGGCAATATAATACTTGATTAAAACGGTTACTCCCTCAATGCAATTCTCGGGAAGAATCTCGTAGAGCTTATGCAGAATTGTATCGGGAATATCAATTTCATCTTTACGAAGCGGGCCAAGCTCAAGAGCATCGGATATAATTCCGTCAAACCGTATTATCCAACCGTTTATGGTATTAACATCATAAATGGATGTATGAAATTGCTCAACCTTTCTTCGCCAAGCCTTTTCAAAATCCTTTAAATAATCATTCGTTTTCTTGATTGCAGCTTGGCTTACCTTGTCAGGATTCTTTTTTACATATGCCGCGATATTCTCTATATGTCTGTAAAGCCAGCCTTTGCCATTCTTATCAACAAGCTCGGGAAATTCATCATGCAAAGCACGAAAATCGGTTATATATTGCCAATCCTCTAAAGGTTTGGCATTTTTCTTATCCGGAACACTGCACCAAGCACGGATTGCCCTTTCTGCACGTGCAATATCTGCATTTCCTTCTTCGTCAAACATATATCCTCTTGCAAGAATGGTAAGGACTCTGTTAAATCCGGTTAAATCCTCAAACATTTCCAAGGTAAATCTGCCAAGATAACCATAATCCTGCTTGCTCTTGGAACTGTATTCAGGGAAATTTATATAACTCAAAAATTCTTCTCTTTCGTTAATCATAAATCATCCCTCCTGACCTTCAATGCATTTTTGGATACACAATCAAGAAGCACATCCCACATAAAACCTCGTTTGCCAAGTGCAACGACATATTTAACTGTATCCGCAGGCTTAATAATTTTCTCCAAAAGCTCACGGCATTTTTTTGCCACTGCTTCACGGTAACTGTCAGAGGCAAGTTTATTTACATAAGCGTCTGTCATAGCCACCATATTCTCGGTGTCGCCGTCTCGGTATAACTGCCTTGATGATTCTATGGAATTGGCTTCTCTTATGTCCAGAATTAAGTCATTTAAAATTCTGTAACCGCTGAAAGTGAAATCGGACAGAACATCAAAGTATTCTGTAAGTTCCGGCAACCACTCAGAAAGGAATGCTTCCCGGTCTTCTTTTATCATAAGATGCCAATTCTGCTCCATCATAGCCTCGTGAATTTTCTGCAAATGCTCATCGCTTATTTTAGAAAATTCTGCATACAAGACATCTGCATCAAAATCTTCATCCTTGCCTTGTGAGAATAAAATTCTGTCAATATCCTTGTACCGCTTTTTTGTCTGTATATCAGCACGGCTTACCCTGATTCTCCTTAACACCTCATCATATTCCGAAATTAGGGTGCTGACAGCATCTAAAATACCTGTATCAAGTTTTTCTTTCCAATCATCTTCTATGGCGAAATTGAAAAGTTTATTGTCCGGAATTGTCTCGGCTTTAATCTTGGGAATTCCCTCTTTAAGCATTTTTGCATAGTAAGGAAGCTTTTCTACATTGGAATCAATTTCGTCCCAATTTGTATTTTCAAAGAATTTATTCAACTTGCTTTTTGCATCGGTTACGCCTTTGCTAACATTTTCAAGTAGTCTCTTATAGGTTAAAAAGATACTTCTCTGTCTTTTCGATTTCCCCAAGTATTCCGATAAATCAGGCTTAATTCCTGTTTTTGCAGAATCAATTTCAAGTCCTGTTAAAATTGCAAGCGTCTCTGCCTCTTCACGGCATTTCTGCCGTTCCTCGCTGGTAGAGTTTTCGTTATATGCAATAACACTTCGGTCAAATGCTGCATTGGAAATCTGACCTACCCGTGATGAAAATGTATTTTTTACTGTTTCAAATCTTGCTTCCCAATCATTTGCATCGCTTATCAAAGGCTCTGCTGACGGAATTTTTAAAAACGGCATGTTGTTTCTGTCTTCAAAGGAGCCTTCAAATTCATAGTTTCTCTGTACACATATATTGACAATAGGATCAGCAATAGTTTTTATCATATCGCCATCATAATCCGCACCGCCAAGTCTTTCTGCGGCAAACATTTCAGAATCTACCATAACAACATCGCTGAGATGCCCTAAATAATGCTCTCGCATTCTTTGAATTTCCCTCATAAGCTTAAGGATGATTTCCTCGTTTCGTGCAATATGCGGATTACGAAGAAGCGTGCATAATGTATCAACTTCGTAAGCTGCCTGTGGAGCATAGAAGGACTGTTCGGGGAAACGGTCACTCATAAGAGTGGCATAAAACTTCTTTTCGCTTTCTGTAAGTTTGGATTTTCTTGTCATTGGGAGTATAGATAACAACCTTAATAAATCTGCAGATAAGTATCTGCTATCTCCGGCAACAAGTAGTGTGCCGAGAGAATAATCTTTTAAAATACTTTCTGCTCTGTCCTCAAGCTCCTTTGAATATATAGATTCGTTTATAAACAAAGGATTTATTTCTAAAATATCCGCAAGATGACTCGATTTTGTTTTCTTATTCCAGAAAAATCTATTTTTTTCTTTCAAAAAATATTGTCTTCTGTATTCTTCATTTGCGCAAAGATTATAGTATTCAAGTTCCGTTTGCTTGGTAAGCCAGTTGCGAGTGTCTTCCTCCGGACTATGCTCCCAACTAAGTGGCAAATCATTTGGTCTAAACTCTTCCGCCCTGACAGAAAGTGTATTTAAAAATTGATAGTTTAGCTCTGTAAATTTTTCGGGATGCAGTTTGCTTGCATTAGTAATATACAAGGCATGATTGTATTTTCTGAATTTATCCCAATAGTCCTGCCATGTCATTTTGGAATCACTGAGCCAGCCTTTTCCCTTAAACATACTCTCGGTCAGGATAATATCCACATCGCTTATTGGATGTTTCTCTCCCCAAACATCAATTATGTACTCAAAGCCTGCCCTGGTAAGAAGGTCTTTAAAATCTACCTTATGAAGCATACCCTTAACATAGGGCATACGAATTTGAAATGATGTATGAACCGGCTTACCGCAGAATTTTTTATCAACGACTGTGGCGTATTCTTTTGAAATAAGTCCCTCACCATCATATTCAAGGACAGTAAACTGCTCGTGCCTTTCCACTCTGTGATACTTGCGCATATTAGAATGACTGCCATCATCTTCAACGGTAATAACATTAGCACTTGCCTGCAATTTATTATTCTCTACAACAATAACTCTGTGAGGTCTGTCAATTTCCACGCCGTCAATACGGGTTCCCGATGAAAGCATTAAACCATTATATGCATAAAGCTTGGAAAGCTGGCACTCTCCAATATTCATATCAAGCATAATACGGTGGCGGATATCATCATAGAGGTCTGCACGGATAAAAGAAAGTCTTGCATTTCGGCTCATACTTTGTGAGCGTTCAAATGCAACATAAGGTATGGAACCGTTGCCAAAATCTAAATTGATTCCCTCGGGCCTGAACATATCCCTCGCTTTTTGTTGCCTCTCTGCATACCTTTTCTGCTGTCCGTTTCGGTCAAAGATACCTGCAAAATCAATGTAAAAAATAACATCCTCAAGGTCAGTTATTAAATTTACATCCTCGGGGATTTCAAAATTATCTCCGTGAAGCTGACACATTATTTGATAAAACAATGCATTGCTTTCCTGCTCATGACTTGCTGTCGGCACCTTGCATTTTTCTGTTTCTCGTGCCTGTAAATTAAATTTGTATATGCCGTCAGAATTTTTCTCAGCGTAGCTGATAATATTTCTTGCAGACATCATAAAGATTTTATACTTGCGCATACAAAGGCTCACCTCGCTTTGTAAAAATTATATCACAAACCTTTTGAAAATGCAATATGAATACTGCCCTCACTTTTTTAAGTGAACAGTATATCTTTTTTTGAAAGTGAGGTGATAAACCATGAAGGAATCTATGTTCAAATCTTATGATGAGATGCCTCTGTTTCTCAATGCAGAAATGGTGGCAAAAGCATTAGGTGTTGCTACATCTACTGCCTACGAGCTAATGCACGAGAAAGACTTTCCTGCGTTAAAAATAGGAAGTCGGCTGCTCGTGCCGAAAGAAAAGTTCCGCCAATGGGTGGACAGTAAAACTAATTTATAAGGAGGGGTTTTTAATGACCGAAATACTATGTGAAAAATTTAATAACAAGATGAATGATTGCTTCTTTCATCCATCAAGAGATAATATGTATCCGACAAAAGAAATAAAAGAGATTGCTCTCCAGGCCATGGAAAATCTGTGGCAAATGGAGAGCATTTCTTTTGAGGTGATTGGATTTTCCAATGCGGAAATTCAATATATTATTCTCAAGAAGTTGATGCCGGAGCATATCGATTTTGCAATTGATGAATTCATGCGTTGCAACAGATTAGATGGAGTTGAAATTCTGTCTTATTTGATTTTTGTAAAGGCTCTTACAAATAATAATTTGATGGAGTTATTTGCAAAACATGATATCGAACATGGTCTTATTAATGAGAAAGGAGGCGCAGCATGAATTATTATTATTTGAATCAGCAACACAAACTTAAGAATGTGTTTATAATATCCAACTACGTTATGCAGTTGGATATTAGCGCAACGGCACTGGCAATATATTTCTACCTCATGTATATCGAGGACAGAAAAACTTATCAGTGCTACCCGAGCTACAAAACTATCGGTAAAGCTCTTAAGATTAAAAGCAAAGGTACAGTTGCTAAATATGTAAGAGAGCTTGAAGATAAGTGCTTAATCTATACCGAACCTACAGAAGTAATTCTGAAAGACGGTAAGAAAAGAAACGGCAACCTGAAATATACAATCCGTCCTATACAGGATGCGATTGAACATTATCATTATGAGCAGATGAAAAATGTTAACGAGGTTGCAGCTCGGGCAAAAGCTCAGAAGATGCTTGATGATTATAACAGAAAGCATCCGAAAGCAACCGCATAAATTATTTACCCGTTTCAATGCCAACACTTCGGTGGTTTTGAAAACGAAAATTTTGCGGTAAGGTAGTTACACCACCCTGAAAAGTTAATCTCTCGTATCCACCATACAAACCGCATAGTAAGCCTTTAAAATCGATTTGAAAGAACAAACGAAGGTAGAAGAAAACACCTGACGGGGCGCCCCGAGGAACGAAAAGTACGAGAAAATGATAGAAACAGGATAAAGCTTGGTGCGTTATCCGCTCCAAGCCCCCTTACATCGCCGTGCGAAGCCCGGCGGAGAGTTTCTAAAATGCATCTGCTGGTGCTGTGTTGGTGTCTGTTATGCCATCTGACCGCATTGTATAAGGGTGCAGTAGGTGTAATAACAGGTGTCTTCAAAATTACAAATTTATTTAAGATTGGAGTGTGAAATTATGAGTAAAGTTGTTATAAGAACACATTATTCTGTGGGTGGCAAATCAGTCGGCGGAGGGTTCACAAATTATATCGCTAGAAGAGACAGAGTTGACAAAACAATTAACGCAAGAAGGTCGGAGGTCTTTCCTAAATATGCTGCGGAGAGACCGGGAGTTATCACGATGGGCGAACACGGTTTGTTTGGTCAGGAGGACTATGTTAATCTGCGTAAAGCCTCAGAAGAAATATATAATCATAACGGAATCGTCTGGCAACAAGTTATATCTCTCAGACAAACTGATGCAGAAAGACTTGGATATGATACGCCGGATGCATGGAGAAATCTTCTCAGGTCAAAGCAATTTGAGATATCATCCTACCACAGAATTCCTGCTGAAAATATGAAATGGTACGCAGCGTTTCATAAAGAGGAAGGACACTATCATGTGCATTTTATTCTCTTCAATAAAGAACCCGGCGGCGAATTTCTTTGTGCAAGAGATTACAACAGATACAAAGACTCATTAACAAAAACTATTTTCAAAGATGAAATGAAACAAATCTATGATGAGAGACAGTCTCTTCGAGATAAAATTATTGAGTCTGTGAAAGAAAAAATGAATGAGTTTTGTGCAGATATTGGTGAAGCTCCCGATGAGTTTGCCGAAGCGTTTATTGACTTAAAATTCTCTCTTAATGGGTACGCTGGCAGAAATAATTATCAATTCATTTCTCGTCAGCAAAAGGAAAAAGTTGATGCGGTTGTAAAAATCGTTTGCAAGGATGAAAACCTGCAGGAATTATATCAACAATGGTGTCAGGTTCAGTTAGCTCTCTTGAAATATTATCGAGAGAATCCTAAAGAATGTTTTGATAGCTTGGAGAACAATCTTAATCTCCAAAGACGATTAGAAAATGTTGTTCTAAGAGCGGCCATCTATGACAATAAAAAGAATGATTTTTATACAGATAAAGAACAAGGAGGTATGCCCTACGGCGGAATTGTTTTTGCTATCTGTAAAATGTTTGAACAGTCCATTGACCATGACATCAAGGAAGGATTTACAAAATCAATTGTAGATTCAAAAGAAAGAACAAAAGAATACAGAAAAGATTCTGCGATGGGAATCCATCACGGCATGTAATAAGGAGGTGAAAATACAATGAAGAAGAACAAAAAAGTAAAGATGACTTTTAATATTGATCCCAAGGTCAGACGACAAATTAAAAATCTTGTTGAGGACCTTGGCTACAAAAGTGAGAGTGCATTTTGCTGTGAAGCTATCGAAGAATATCTCTCAAAACTTCAATATGATAGCATAGGTACATACATGAATAAGCTGTTGGTTCAGGCGGTGGACTGTACCATCGCAGGTCATACCGACAAAGTTTCTGATATGCTTTTCAAATTTGCTGTCAGCATTGAAAAGCAAACGATGATTATGAGTGGTGCCTATACGGAGTACTACATGGAAGACATTGAAGAGATGGCGATTGAAAATGTCAAGAAAAGACATGGAAGATTGTAAAAACCTTCGTGGACTTCCTCTCTCTTATGTGGTATGCTTTGTGTCGCAGGAGGTGAAATTATATGGCAAAGCATACAAAAGCATTAAGGCAATTGTTAATTCGATTTTAGAATTAGCAATCGCCTTTTAATATTCATATAAGCTGAAACATTGACAACAAATTTTCAAAACAGTATTCGAAAAAAATATTCGGTATATAATATTTGAAAAGGAGTTGTTGAAATATGAATGAAATTACTAAACGCACTATTGAATCTTACAAAAACTATTTAGTCGAGGAAGAAAAAAGCTCTGTCACTATCGAGAAATATATCCGTGACATCACTGCATTTGTAAATTGGACAGAGGGCAAAGAAATTACAAAAACGCTTGTGCTGGAATATAAAAGCATGCTCACACAACAGTATGCTCCAGCAAGTGTAAACTCAGTTCTGTCTTCCCTCAACGGATACTTTAATTACATTGAAAGATACGACCTCAAGGTTAAAAACTTAAAAGTACAAAGACAAATCTTCTGTCAGAGCGAAAAGGAACTTACAAAAGCTGAATACGAAAGACTATTAAAAGCTGCAAAGAGTAAAAAGAACGAAAGACTATACCTCATTATGCAGACGATATGTGCCACAGGCATCCGTGTAAGTGAATTGAAATATGTCGATGTAAATTCCGTAATGACAGGACAGGCTCAGGTTAGGTTGAAAGGTAAAATCCGAATGATAATCTTGCCGAAAGAGTTATGCCAACTGCTTAAAAAATATATAAAGGAAAAACATATCACATCGGGAAGTGTGTTCGTAACAAGAAAAGGTCAACCAGTGGATCGACACTCGATATGGAAATCAATGAAGCAGCTATGTGAATCTGCCGGAGTATCTAAGGACAAAGTATTCCCACATAACCTCCGTCACCTGTTCGCAAGAACATACTATTCACTGCAAAAAGATATTGTTCGCCTGGCCGACATACTTGGACACAGCAATGTAAATACTACAAGAATCTATACCATAGAAAATGGCTCAACCCATCGCAAACAAATGCAAAGAATGGGACTCGTGCGGATGCAAAATTAAAAAACCACATAATCAGCATTATGTGGCAAAACAATTAAAAATTCTAAATAAATTATACCACGAAAATACATAAAGGTCAATGTTTCAGAGATAAATACAGATAAATCGTAAAATTTGCACACGACAAATAGACCAATGAAAGAAAGCGAACTCATTGGTCTGAGGCTCTTTTGAATTTGTGGTAACCGCAATCACCTGAGAGGGTGATTTTTTTATTTCAGCAGTCTTAGTTACACACATAATGCTGATTATGTGAGCTAATGGAGAAAACTATGAATCAAGAAGAATTAAGATTGCACAGATGTTGTTTCACAGGCCATCGTCCTGAAAAAATGGAGCTTGGGGAAAAAGAAATCAAACCGTTACTTGAAAAAGCAATAGATGATGCTATTGCAGATGGGTATGTAACTTTTATAACAGGTATGGCAATGGGAACGGATATATGGGCTGCAGAAATTGTATTAAACAGAAAGAAAACAAACAAGGATTTGCATCTGATATGTGCATTGCCTCATCCAAATTTCGAGAGCAGACGCAGTATGACAGAAAAGATGAGATTTAATAAAATAATTAAAAAAGCAGACATTGTCAAAGATATCAATGACCATTACTTCACCGGATGCTATCAGGTGAGAAATGAATGGATGGTTGACAGATCAAATCTTGTGATAGCTGTGTTTAATGGTCAAAAAAGCGGAACGAAGAATACGGTTGATTATGCATTTCGAAAGGGAATTGGCGTAATAAATGTTTTAAACAGTATTTAATAGTCCTTAAACATCATAGAATTTTCTGTGCACTCAATTGTAAACTGAAATGCAATTCTTGTTTGTATGATTTGTAATTTTAAGTGTATAAATTACAGATGCAGACAGGTATTGCATTTTGTTTTGCAAAAAAATTAATTTGTCATAGGTTTGTCATATCGGGTTTGATAAAATGAAACACAAAGGTACTTATATGATATAAATTTAAAGGAAAGGATAGTGAAAATGAACAGTTTTATCCTAAAGGGAAACATTTGCTACAGCATTTCAAAAACAGAATTAAAGACTCTTTCAGGATATGTTGTGTGCATGGATGGAAAATGTGCAGGTGTTTTCGAAAAATTTCCTGAAAAATACAAAGACCTTGAATTTAGAGATTTAAAAGACAAGCTCATTATTCCCGGTATGGTAGATTTACATATTCACGCTCCGCAATATGCTTTTCGTGGTATGGGGATGGATTATGAGCTTATAGAATGGTTAAACACGCAGACATTCCCCGAAGAAGCAAAGTACAAAGATGCAGATTACGCAAAAAAGGCATACAAAATATTTGCTGATAATATGAAAAACAGCGCTACCACAAGAGCTTGTATTTTTGCAACAAGGCACAGACAAGCTACCGAAATACTGATGGATTTAATGGAAGAAACAGGTCTTGTAACCTATGTTGGTAAAATAAACATGGATAGGTCAGCACCCGATGAACTTGTGGAAGAAAGTGCAGATATGTCTGCTTTTAATACATTTGGATGGATAAACGATATTGCGGGTAAATACAAACGCACAAAACCTATACTTACACCAAGATTTATTCCAAGTTGCACAGACGACCTTATGGACCAACTTCGAGAAATACAAAGAACCTACAATCTTCCTGTTCAATCCCATTTGTCAGAAAACAAGGGTGAGATTGAATGGGTTCGTGAGCTTAGACCGGACAGTGCATTCTATGGTGACAGCTACGATAAGCACGATTTGTTCGGTGATGAAAATTTGGATTCTGAAAAAGTCAACACAGTAATGGCGCATTGTGTGTGGTCAAGTGATGAAGAAGTGAAGCTCATGCGTGAGAATGGTGTATTTATTGCTCATTGTCCTGCATCAAATATAAACCTTACGTCAGGAATTGCCCCTGTAAGAAAATACCTTGACCTTGATATGAAAATTGGTCTTGGAAGCGATGTGGCAGGCGGTCAATCGGAATCAATTTTCCGTGCAATCACAGATGCCATAGGTGTTTCAAAAATGTATTTAAGATATGTTGATGAATATGCAAGTGCTGTTACCTTTGAAGAAGCCTTTTATATGGCAACAAAAGGCGGTGGAGAGTTCTTTGGAAAAGTAGGAAGCTTTGAAGAAGGCTACGAATTTGATGCACTCATACTTGATGACAGTATTCTTGCTCATCCCCTTAATCTTAGTTTAAGACAAAGGTTAGAGCGCAGTATTTATCTGTCTCTTGATTTGTGTGGCGGTATCAAAGAAAAATATATACAAGGTAACAAGATTATTTAGGAGGCATTCAAATGAAAACCAAAAGATTTTTAAGCTTATTTATCGCAGTTGTGCTTTGCTTGTCATCATTTACAGCGTTTGCGGAAGAAATTGTTATGGAATATTCACCTTTTGATGAATATGTTGACTATTCCAATATGTATTTCTGGTCACGCTGGAATAATGGGGATGACAAACCTGCAGATCTTTTCTTTGTATGTCCAACAGTTGATATGGGCAAAGAAGGAAATTATAATGCTTACATAACAGATGAAAAATACCGTGAGAGCTTTGACGGTGCTACTAATATGGAACTTGGCATTTATGACGATGCCACCCGAGTTTACGCACCTTATTACAGACAGGCAACCTTCCCGGTTTACAGTCTTAGCGAAGAAGAACAGGAAAAATATCTTAGTGCGGCATACGAAGATGTTAAAAAAGCATTTCTTTACTTTGCTGATCAGACAGACGCCACAAGACCGTTGATACTTGCAGGATTTTCACAGGGTGCGGATATGATAATCCGTTTGATGAAAGATTTGTTTGATGAACCACAGTATCAGAGAAGACTTGTTGCTGCATACCCTATTGGTTGGAAACTTACCGAAGATGAGGTTAAAGAATATCCGCATCTTATGCCTGCCGAAGGAGAAACAGATACAGGTGTGATTGTTACATTCAATAGTGAAGATAAGGATATTGCTTCTTCATTAATAGTTGGTGAAAATGAAAAAACATACTCTATAAATCCGCTTAACTGGAAAACAACATCAGAAGTTGCCGATAAGTCTCTTAATAAAGGTGCTTGTTTTACCGATTATTCAGGAAACATCAAGGAAGAAATTCCAAATCTTACCGGTGCTTACATAGATGAAGAAAGAGGAACGCTTAAGGTTACAGATGTAAAGCCTGAAGATTACCCCGGAAAACTTTTTGATGATGGTATATATCATCTTTATGATTATCAGTTCTTTTTCAGAAATCTCGAAGAAAATGTAGGCAAACGTCTTTCTGCATTTAATGAAAAAAATAAAGATAAACTGGATGTTATTTACAACAACGATTTGCTGACTTTTGATGTGGAGCCTATTATCGAAAACGGCAGAACTCTGGTTCCGTTCAGAACTATTTTTGAAACCATGGGCTGTGCAGTTTATTATTCCGAAGAGGACGGCAAACAGATTGTTTCCGCACGAAGAGCAGATGATAGCTTGATGCTTACCATAGGCGAAAACAAGATGTATTTTAATGGCAAGGAAATAGAACTTGATGTACCTGCAAAAATAAAAGACGGTAGAACATTAGTGCCACTCAGAGCAATATCAGAGGCGTTTGAGTGCGATGTGGATTGGGCAGGAGATACAAAAAATGTATATATTTGTTCACCTGCATCAGCATATACCATACATGCCCAAAAATTTGAAGAAACCATAACCGACGATGAGGGGAATGTGTTAATTGAAGTGGTTGCATATTGTCCTGCCATAGAAAATCCCAATGAAAGTTCAACATTCGATACAATCAACGAAGATTATAAGTGGGATGTTGATAGGTTCTTGGAAGAAGCAAGAGAAAAGAAGGAAGATGCACTTGCTTTGCGAAAACAAATGGGTGATGCTTTTGTACCTTTTGTTTATGAACTTACTTACGAACAAACTTACAGTATTTGGGGATACCTTTCGTTTGTTAGCCACAAATATGTAAATTTGGGCGGTGTTCATCCTACAAAAACAACGGAGTCAAGAACATATCACACAAACAATAATGTGGAACTTTCTGTTTCAGAATTACTTATGGAAGATCAACTGGATGTTTCTTTGGTTAAGTTTGTAACAGATTTATTTGTTGATAAGTTAAAGGAGATAGCACCTGAATCAGCTGATATATATACTTATGATTATGTGAATGAATATCTTGGATACGTTCAGTTCTACATCACACACAATTCGATGGTGCTTTATTTCAATCAGGGTGAACTTGCGCCTTATGCACTTGGTGTAATAAGCGTTGAAATTCCTTTTGATACCGGACTTTTCTATATCGATTCAAGAAATAACTATAAAGCAGAACAATTATTTGAATGCGAATATGACAACGGATACGAATGGAAGGTTATTGACTATACAAAAGATAAGCTTGAAATTACAGAAAAGGCTACCGACTATCCGCCTGAAAAAATTTATTCAGAACTTTACCCTGTTGGCTTAATGCAAGTCACAGCAAAAGGCATTAAAAAGGGTAATGCGAGTTTAGTTATGGCACATGTAGAAAAGGGTAAGGGTTTGGAAACTGCAATTCAAATCAAAAAGGCAGATTTATATGTTGACGAAAATAATATGCTGTCACTTATTACCGAAGATGATGCTATGTATTTATCAAGTAAATAATTAAATGATTATATAAATTTAAAGGAGTCAAATGTTATGAAAAAGAAATTGTTATTCTTAATTCCAATGATTATTGTTGCAGTGCTATTGTTTATGCTTCGTGCAACAGGTATGACAGCACATATCGCTGTATCGGTTGTTGGTCTTGTATTACTTATTGCATACACAGTTGCAACAAAAAAAGAATGGAAAAATCCTGCACTTGAAATACTTCAGCGTGTATGCTATGGCATCGCTTTAATTACAGGTGCTGTACTTATGAATGTACACGGCATTGCTGCTGTTTCCGTTATCCACAAAATAAGTGCAGTTTTGTTTGCTGTTCTTTGGATTGGCGTTGAAGTACATAAAGCAATTAAGAAATAATCGGGTGATTTGTTATGAAGAAAATAAGTATAATTACGTTATTACTGATTCTATGCACAGCGATAAACTGTTTGGCATCGGGGGCATATTACCTGCCGGATGTAACAAGTGAAATGTCTTCTCCTTCCTTTTGGGCGGTTGAGACTGATGTATTGATGTCATATGACGAAATAGATAAACTCAATAAAGAAACAATTGCTGCAAAAGGTACGAATATGTATGACCTTAAAAATCAGCCTGAAGTCGTTGACGGAATTTCATTAAATGAAGCAATAAAAAAATCAAGTCAGGCAGATGCTGCATACTATCTTGGATGGACGTATCTTGAAAACACGGAAAAAGCCACTCAGGAGGATTACGATAAAATAATCGAAAACACTCAGAATCCTGATGCAAAAAAAGAGCAAAAGGTTCTCTACGGTATAGCAACTAAAAGAACAGAACTTCGCACATTCCCAACTCCTGTTGCAATTTGGGACGATCCGGCCGATTCTGATTTTGACTATCAGTATCTCGTTTCGGTAAGAGTGAATGAACCGGTTGTAATCACATCAAAGTCAAAGGACGGAAACTACTATCTTGCAAAAAGCATTTGTTGTTCAGGCTGGATTCCGAAAGATGCGGTTGCAATTTGCGATGATAAGGATGAATGGATTTCAGCGTGGGATATAAAAAGTGAAAATGTCCTTGTAGTATGGGGTGATAAGGTGTTTACGGAAACCTCAATAGTTGGTGCAGATAGATCAGACCTTATGCTGACAATGGGAACAGTTTTAGAACTTGCAAAAGATGTTAATCCTAACGAACTTATAGATAACCGTGCGGCATACAACAATTATGCAGTATGGGTACCTGTAAGAAATGATGATGGCACATACTCAAAAAAGTTAACACTTATTTCAGAACATAAAAAAGTGTATGCAGGATATATGCCACTTACAAAAGAGAATATATCAAAGGTTGTATTTTCGGCTCTCGGCAACACTTACGGTTGGGGCGGAAGCCTTAATTCTGATGATTGTTCAGGATATATGAGAAATGTATATAAATGCTTTGGTATGGAGCTTGCAAGAAATACCACGTGGCAATCATCAATGCCTATGGCAAAGGTGAATATGCAGTATATGCCCAAAGAAGAAAAAATTAAATTCTTTGATGCACTTCCGTTTGGAACAATTCTCTATTTCAGCGGTCACGAAATGATGTACCTTGGCGAAAGAAATGAAAAGTATTATGTGATTAGCGCTGTTGGAACTATTATGCAACCAGAAAACCCATCGGTTCGTCAGCGTATCCGTTCCACGATTGTAAATACACTCGATGTTAAAAGAGCTAACGGCAATACATGGTTTGATGAGCTGACTGTGGCACTTGTTCCATATTTCAGTGTCAACGAAAACACTTTGCCGGAGTATGAATGGTATCATGATGGCGCAGCATATTGCCTTAAAAACAAAATCATGCAGGGCGACGAAAATAAGTTCTTCAATCCATCTAAAAACATAACTTGGGCAGAGCTTTTGCAGATTTTGTACAACATGGAAGAAACAAAGCCGGAATATGAATTTGAGGAAGATGCTGCATGGTATGCATGGGCAGTTAAATGGGCAAAAGATAGCGAGCTGATATATGAAAATGACAAAGACTTTGAACCTGAATCAGTGATAAGCCGTCAGCAGCTCGCATCTGTTTTATACCTGTATGCACAGTTTAAGGGATATGATGTAAGCGTGGGAGAAGAAACCAATATACTCTCTTATGACGATGCTCTTGATATATCTGAATATGCAATCCCTGCTATGCAGTATGTCATCGGTGCAGGTATTATCAACGGAAAAACAATTGGTACGGTAAATCCAGAAGATAATGCAACAAGAGCAGAAATTGCCGTAATTCTTCACAGATTTATTGAAAAAAATAAGAAAATCTGATAAAATATAAATAATGTTCAAACTGCAATGGCAGTTTGAACATACGAAAGAGGGATTGAGTATGAATCAAAAATGGAGCGAAAAAACTACATTGCAAAAGGTTATGGACATTATTGCCGGAATTGCATTTTTAGTATATTTAATATTTCAGGCGTTGGAAAGAGCAGGCAAGGTAGTGTCTGCAGATCTTATTACAAGCATAGCTATATTAGTTGTCTGCATATGTGAGGCGGTTTCATTCTGGAATACAAAACGCGTATTCTCTTACATTGCAATCGGAGGGGGATTTTTATTGGCAACGGTTTTAGCATTGTTGTATTTATTATAAGCGGATAGAGATAGTGTTTGCGGAGAGTGATTATTATGAAATCTAATAAAGAAAAACTAAAAAACAGAATATTTATAAGCTTATGTATCTCTTTGCTTGCCATTGTTCTTTGTACCTTTGTATATACAGGAAGACAATGTGGAAGTCAGGCAATGAATGCTTTGTATCTTTCCGCAGAATTTCAAGGTGAGTATAAAGTAGCTGATGGTAACTTTCAGCCTTATGTCAAAGGTGAGCATATTCCTGCCAATAAAGGTGATGTAACATTGAAAGGGCATTTTCAGTTATTTGTTCCTACCACGGGAGAGGTTGTAGGAATTGCAGATGAAGGCGTCGTTCTTGCGTTTTATTTTAACCATATTGGCGGTGAAATTTCGGAAGACGGAAAAACTTTCCGCCCCTTTGATGCCGAGAGTGTTCTTATTGGCGAGGATCTGTGCGGTAAAATGTATATCGGATATGAATGCAAAGGTGATGAAGAAATTACAATCAGGCTGAAGAACCCTCATAAATTCGGAAACCCGGGAGCCATTGACGATTTTCTTAACAACTTAAGCACCTACGGCGGAACAGATTTTGAGAGAGATACATTAAACAGAGGCAGTGCGGATAGAATTTTGGGTATTGCATTTATTTTGTTTGCATTTATGATTTTGGGTACGGCGATATTCTCTATGCTCATTCATATCAAAGGAAGTAAAAATCTGTGGCTTGCGGGCTTTGGTATTTTCTCAGCAGGAATATACTTCTTATTTAAGGCACACGGCGTTATGTTCTTTAGCGAAATAATTAAATTCAATACCCGTATGGTTATAGGCTCTATGATGCTTTATATGCTCTGTGTAACTGCTTTTATTGCAGGTATGTTTGAGGACAAGTTTAGAAAACTAAGCAATAGTCTTACCATTCTTGCTTTATTCTCAAATCTGGCAATTATGCTTTTACCGTCAGTTTCCGATATAAAGTTCTATGATACATTACCTGTATGGGTGTCTGTGCAGAGTGTGATTTGCATTGTGATGACGGGTCTTCTTGCTATCCGTTTTGTAAAAGGTGATAAAAAAGAAAAAATGCTTTCGGCTTTTGCGATGTTGCCGATGATTTCGTTTATAATTGACACAGTCGGAACAGCTTTTGGTTTAGCCACAGGCGGAATTGTTTCGGAAGATGTATTTATTCTTATTTTTGTTGCATCTGTAATTGTTCTTTTAAAAGTTGTTCCGCAGAATTTAAATGCAGCAATAAGAGCAAGGGAACTTGAAGCGGAAAAGATGATTTTGAAGGCGGAACTCACAGAAAGCCGAATAGCTACTATGATAAGTCAGATTCAGCCGCACTTCATCTACAATACATTGGGAACGATTGAACAGCTTTGCATCACTGAGCCCAAAGAGGCTTCAAAGCTTGTCCGTAATTTCAGCTTGTATTTAAGAGGAAACTTCAGCGAGCTTGATAATGCCAAACCTATAAGATTTTCACAGGAAATGAACCATGTTAAGCATTATACCGATATTGAGCAGGTTCGTTTCCCAGATATGACAATACAATATGACCTTCGCTCTGTAGAATTTCTTCTTCCTGCACTTTCTGTTCAACCTCTTGTAGAAAATGCCATAAAGCACGGTCTTATGGGACTTGAAGAAGGCGGCATAGTTACAATATCTGCTTATGAAACAGATGATTCATATATTGTAGAGGTAACAGATGACGGTGTTGGTTTTGATATGAGCGTAGGATATGATGAAACCAAGCATGTCGGCATAAAAAATATAAGAGGTCGAATTGAAGCAATGTGCAGCGGAACGCTGACCATAGAAAGCGAAATCGGTAAAGGCACAAAGGCAACTATAAGAATACCAAAGGAGGCTGGGGATTATGATAGCGATAACAGTTGATGATGAAAGACCAATGCTTAAAGCTCTTACAGATATTGTTAAAGCTTCACCTGATATAAAAGAGGTCTATGATTTTTCTGCCTGCTCTGCGGCTCTTGAGTGGATTTCTGAAAATCACTTAGATGTAGCCTTTCTTGATATAAATATGCGTGGTATGGGCGGTCTTGCCTTAGCAGAAAAGATCACCGAGATTTATCCGGAGTGTAAAATTGTTTTCTGTACAGGTTATGAGGAGTATGCATTAAACGCTATACAATTAAGGTGCAGCGGATACCTTATGAAACCAATTACACCGGAAGCTGTTCAAAAAGAAATTGACCATATCAAGAGTAAAAATCCGAATGTGTCGCTTCTTGATGTTAACTGCTTCGGAAATTTCGAGGTTTTAAAAAACGGAGAGGCACTTACCTTTAAGCGGACAAAGGCAAAAGAACTTTTCGCTGTGCTTGTTGACAGAAACGGCGCCGGGATGACCGGAAAGCAAATCTGTGCCATTATGTGGCCCGAAAACACAGACGATGTTAAAAATATGGATTATTTAAGGCATCTTGTCGGAGACCTGAAAAAAGCACTTGCAAATGTCGGTGCAGAAAACGTCTTTTGTCAGGACGGATACAATTACAGAATTGAGCCTTCAAGAATCAATTGTGATTATCACAACTTTTTGAAAAACGGGAAGCCTTCGTTTCACGGTGAGTATATGACACAGTATTCATGGGCAGAAGATACTCTCGCTCTGCTGCTTGAAACAAATTAATAAATCAGTTTGCGGTCGGAATTATCCGACCGCAATTTTTTTGTTTAAATTTAAATTTGTCATAGGTTTGTCATAGATAGTCTGATAAAATAACAAAATAAAATATTATTAGGAGAGGTTTTGACTATGATAAAAAGACTGTTATCTTGTATTGTTTGCATTTGTATGGTGTTATGCTCATTAAATGCCGTTGTTTTTGCAAAGGATTCTGAAACCATTGTAATTCTATACGAAAATGATGTTCATTGTGCAGTCGAGGGGTACTCCAAGCTTGCTGCAATGAAAAATGAGCTTAAGTCTGAATACGAATATGTAGGTGTGGTATCTTCGGGTGACTTTGTCCAGGGCGGAACACTTGGAGCTGTATCAAAGGGCGAATACATTGTAGAACTTATGAACCTTGTGGGATATGATGCGATAGCCCCTGGAAATCACGAATTTGACTACACTATTTCCAGACTTACAGAACTTTATGAACTGTCGGAAACAAAGTACATATCTTGTAACTTTACAAAAATTGGCGAGGAAAAAACATATTTTGAACCGTATACCATAGTTTCATACGGAGATGTTGATATTGCATATATCGGTATTATCACACCGGAAACAATTACCTCAGCACGTCCGTCACAGTTCAGAAATGAAAACGGAGAAATCATCTACACCTTTAACGAATCAAGATTGTATGAGTTGGTACAGGAAAGTATTGACGAAGCAACTGAGGACGGTGCAGATTATGTAATTGCGCTTTCTCATATCGGATATGATGAGTCAGGAGAATTAAATGATGTCACTGATGTTATAGAAAATACCGATGGGCTTGATGTGGTTCTTGATGCCCATTCCCATTCTGTAATTGAAGAAAAGATTGTAAAAGATAAAAGCGGTGACTATGTTTTGCTTTCATCTACCGGTACAGGTTTTGAGAATATCGGTAAGCTTACTATTGCAAATGGAGAATTTGACACAGAACTTGTCAAGACCGAGACTTATACTAAAACTGATGCAGATGTTGATGCTTATATAGCAGAAATAAATGAAAGCTATGCTGAACTCGGCAACAGAAAAATCGGCGAAAGCAAGGTTGAACTTATTACTCATAACGAAGAAGGTGTTAGACTTGTACGAACTGCAGAAACCAATCTTGGTAATTTGTGCTCCGATGCTCTTTTCTTTGTAACAAATGCAGATGTTTCCTATGTTAACGGCGGTGGATTGCGTGCACCAATTAAATCGGGCGATATGACTTTTAATGATATATACTCGGTGTTCCCTTTTAACAATGGCATTGTAACAGCAGAGATTACGGGACAGGTACTACTTGATATGCTTGAAATGAGTATGATATCTTACCCTCAAGAAGACGGTGCTTTTCCGCATATGTCAGGTATAACCTTCTCTGTTAACAAATCAATTCCGTCATCCATAAAAGTTGATGAAAATGGATTTTTCACTAAAGTTGATGGAGATTACCGCGTTTATGACGTTAAGGTTTTCGATAAAGAAAGCGGAAATTATAAAGCACTTGAACTTGACAAAAAGTATATTTTGGCGGCTGCGGACTATTACATCCTTAATTTTGGAAGCGGAATGTCTATGTTTAAGGATGCAAAAGTCGTTGAAAGCGAAGGAATGCTTGATGTTGAGGTTTTAGAAAGGTATATCACAGACAACTTAAACGGTGTCATCGGTGAAGAATATAAGGATGTTGTAAACAGAATTACTTTTACGGATGGCTATGAAAATGCAGACAACGAGGACAAAGCTGTAACAAGAGCAGAAGCAATAGTTGCTCTTTGGAATATGGAGGGCAGTCCTGCCTCTGACTTTGCAATGAAATTTGATGATGTATCAGCCGAAACTCCATATGCTGAAGCAATCCGCTGGGCTGCAGCTGTAAAAATTGTAAACGGCTGTTCGGAAAGCAGCTTTGTTCCCGATGATGTACTGACACGTGAACAGCTTGCCGCCATTCTCTGGCGTTATGCAAAAAGCGAAAATATTGATGTCAGCATCGGAGAAAACACCAACATCTTAAGCTATGAAGATGTTTTCACAGTAAGTGATTACGCTATACCTGCATTTCAATGGACTTGCGGCAGCGGAATAATGTCGGGGAATACAATCAGTACACTTGCTCCCGGTGAACAGGTTAACCGAATTTTCTTTGCATCTGTTCTTCATAAATATGCGCAGTATGTGGAGCAAAAATAAAAATATAAACCTTGGAGGTGCAAAATGAAATATTCGCCTGATGCGTACTTGCTACACGAATCAAACCAATTTATTACATTCAATATTCGAATCAAGGTAGTTATGAAGGAAAATGTTGAGCCTGACACGCTGACAGAGGCAGCTCAAAAAGCTTTTAAACGCTTTCCTTATTATTCAAAACAAATTCATATTGATGAAGACGGTGGTGTGGATTTGATTCCTAACCCAAGAACTGTTAGCGTAAAAGCTGTTTCCAACAAGAAAACATACCTGTTTTCCGAAGCAGTAAACTATCAGCCTTGCAGTATTGAGTATGAAGACAATTGTATTTATTTCAATATGTATCACGGAATGTGCGGTGGATGCGGTACTTTCCTTTGGATTAAGACAACGGTATATGAATATATTTGTGCCAGATATGGTGTTAAACCGAATCCGGGTTCTACTTTAATGATCGACTCACCTGTTTTGCCTGAAGAATATGCGTATCCAAATACGGAAAATCTCCCGAACAATGCTCCATTGGGTAAGATTAAAAAGGATGCAGTTTGGTTTCCCGGACTTGAATATCTGTTTGGGTTTGGTAATCTTATTTTCAGCGATAGCGTTCATTATGAATTTGAAATTCCTAAAAGTGAAATGATGCGATTTGTAAGCGAAAATGACGGAAGTCCAATGTCGGCGGTGGCGGCAATTATGGTAAAAGCATTAAACCGTGCGTTACCAAAAAACCGACTTCCATTCAGAGTGGAAACAAACCACAATTACCGAAGTGAAGTCGGATGCCCGAAAACACACCATGACCTGCTTTCCCACATTTTCTGTTTTATTCCTTATCATGCACAAAACTGGTCTGTTGATAAAATCTGTACAGTCATAAGAGGTGCGACTCATTTGCAGATTCAGCCGGAATACGCTTGGGATACATTGCGAAAGTTTTATGAATATACCGATGGAATAGATAAGGTAAAAGGACTGAAAGAAAAAAACAAATATGCAAGTAAAAACAGCCATCGTGTTCCCGATGTCCACAATTCCTTCCTGATTAACTATATGGGAAGAGAGGACTGGGGTGAAATGACGGATTATGTTGAGAGAGCACATATTATCACCGATGCACATCTTCTGTTTGAAATCCTTGATGTTGGTGATAAATTCTGTATTTCGCTGATGCAAATGAACAAGAAAAAGAAGTACATGGATTACTTCTGTCAGATTCTTGATGAAGAAAAAATACCTTACAAAATTCATGGAGTTTATAAAAATCATCTTCCAATATCCAAACTGGAAAGTGCACCGATTTGTGAGAAGTAACAGATTTTGTACGATATAAAAAACTAAACATAAGTTAAAGGAGAATTTTTATGACAATCAATGTGGAAAGAGATTTTGAGCTTGTTACTCTTGAAATAACAGGAAGACTCGATACAACAACTGCACCAAATCTTGAGTCGGTTGTAAATGAACTTTCCGAAGATACAAAAGAGCTTGTTTTTGATATGTCCGGTGTCGAATACATATCATCAGCGGGAATCAGAGTTTTGCTTGGTGCGTATAAAAAAATGAATTCACATCAGGGGAAAATGAGGATTGAAAAAGCTAATGATATGGTTTGTGAGGTTTTTGAAATGACCGGACTTTCAGATATGCTTGATCAGGAGTGACACGGGGTTCCGGGAATCTATAAAGAAGGGGTTAGATGCTATGAGTTTTAGAAACAGCAAACTCAAAGTTTTTATCAGTGTTATTGCAATTATCTCGTTGTGTCTTGTTGTTGCAGGATGCACAGTAAAACCGTCAACAGATGAAGTTGTTATAGGTATTGCGTGGCGTGGAGACACCGATTCAGAATTTTACACAAATATTGTTAATGCGGTTAAGGAAGCCGGTGGAAAGCCTGTTCTTTTAGAACAGATTAAGGCAGATTACCTTACATATGATAGTGAGAATACTCTTCTCGGCTGTAGTGACGAGGTCGGAGGACTTACACTTGAAACAGCAAATGTCATTAAAGAAAATTTGTGGGAAAATACTAATGTTGAAGATGTTATGCAAGGAATTGATGCTGTAATTTTTACCGGTGGTGAGGATATCAGTTCTTCGCTTTATGCAAAACCTGAACCGTGGCATGGAATAGAAGCAGAAATTGATTTTAACGCAACAAGAGACACTTCCGACTACATATTGATGTCCTATTGTATAGAAAAGAATATTGCTGTAGTTGGTTTCTGCCGAGGTATGCAGATGCTTGCGGTGGTTAGCGGTGCAGAGATGATTCAGGATATCCCCACACATTATCGTAATCTAAATAAGGAGTATCTGTATCAGCACCGAAACGAAAAGTCAACACCCGAATCTTACAGAGACTATGTGCCTCACGATGTATCCGTAGTAAAAGATTCTCTTGCATATAAGATTTATCAGAAAGAACTTTTAACAGGTTGTCCTTCGTGGCATCATCAAGCTGTTTTAAATGTTGATGGTACAAATCTGGTTATATCCGGCAGTGTTGATACTAATTCCGAAAAGATGATTGAGATTATTGAACACACCGGGAAAGACTTTATAATTGGTTTTCAATTCCATCCTGAAGCTGCTGTAGTAAAACATCTGCAGGGTGCAGATAATGCTGCTGATTTTATGGATTATGATACAGCTCTCCTGGTATTTGAATCATTGATTGATACGATAAGTTAAGTTTTAACAACTAACTTGGAAAATTAAATTATGGTAGGAGTAAGTTTGTATGGATAATCTTGTAAGAAAAATAGAGCTTCCTCTTGCAAAAAGAGTGATAGAAAAAGCAGGTCTTTATATCGTATCGGAAAACAGAATAAAAGAACTTGCGTCAGTTGCAGCCGATGCGTATCGTGATTATCCGCTTCACAATTGGTTTTTAGGCGGAAAATATGATGAATATGTATCAGAAAAAATAATGGAAATATCCTTAAGAACAATGAGTGATGATGGCGTTATCTATGCTGACAGTGAGGAGCTTAATGGCTTCGCAGTGTGGCTTCCGATGGGGTTTGACGGCACTAAAGTTTTACCTTTTCTCACTAACGGAGGATTAAAATTCATACTTCATTCGGGATTTTCCATTATCCGAAGACTTATTACATACGAAACCTATGCAATGAATCTCAAAAAAGAATTTACAGGAAATGTTGATTGGTATTTATATAACCTTTCTGTTAAGAAAAGCGCACAAGGAAAAGGCATTGCAGGCAAATTGTTAAGACCAATGCTTGAATTCTGCGACAATGAGAATATAGTTACATATCTTGAAACAAATAAAGAAACTAATGTTTCTTTGTATGAACATTTTGGATTTGAATTGTCAAAAAAAGAGCTGATACCCAAAAGTCCTGTTATGCATTATGCGCTGGTAAGGCAACCGAGTCAGACGGAAGAGTAAAAGGATAATATTGTAGTCGGAATTTTCCAGACTGCAATCACTATAGGAGGACGCTATGTTTGCTTTTGAATTGGAATTTTTAAAATGGTTAGAAGGCTTGCGAACAAGCTTTCTTAACGTGTTTTTTGAAGGCATTACAATACTTGGTGAAGAAACACTTATTATTTTATTGGTGGTAGCGTTATGGTTTGCTGTAGATAAGAAATTAGCTCAACAAGTGTTTTTTGTAACGGCAGCTTCACTTAGTTTGAATGGTATCATTAAGAATTTTGCGCAAGTTCCTCGCCCGTTTACCAAGGGCATAAATAGTGTTCGATTAGATACGGCAACGGGTTACTCATTCCCAAGTGGTCACACGCAGGGGTTTGCAACATGGAGCAGCTTTTTTGCATTAAAATTCAAAAAGACATGGCTTAGTATTTTGGTTAGCATATTAATTGCTTCCGTAGCTATTTCACGGCTATATCTTGGTGTACATTATCCAGGTGATGTAATTGTTGGCATATTACTTGGAGTAGGTATTTCAATTTTGGGTAATTACCTTTTTAAGAAAGTAAAAGATCTGAAAAAAATATATTTATGGACGTTTCTTATTTTGACGCCGTTTATTGTGTGTTTTGCATGCATTGCAGATCCCCTGTTTGCCGATATGTTTAAGACATTTGGTATGATTGGAGGATTGGTAGCAGTTTCCTTTTTAGATGAAAAAAGCGAACCGCTTTCCTATGATGTTGTGTGGTGGAAAAAGCTTGTCCGTATCGTGTTAGGAGTTGTGCTTGCGGTTGCTTTGAAAGAAGCAATTAAGATTGTGAATGTATTTGATGTTATACAAATTTCGCTTTTAATAGATGCGGTACGTTATTTTATCGTTGTGATGACAGTTGGATATTTGTGTCCGATACTGTTTAAGAAATTAAAACTCTAATAAAAAAATACAGATTCTTTATAGTGTAAACAAAAATGATACATAAATTGAATTTGCGATTGTGGCACAGGGAAACATCAAAATCGAATTAGGAAAGAAAATAATGAAATGATTTGAACTCAAATTGAAAAGAGAGGAGCGCGTTGATGTGTTGCAGTATTGCCACATTCACGCAAATCAAATATGAAGTGGTTAATACTTACGTTTGCCTGCATTATTTTGTATGGCTTCACAGATATACTTTTAAAAAAATCTTCGAATTACAACGATCCCTTATCGCAATATAAGACCTTTGTTTGGATCGGAATTGTAATGGCTCCCGCAGGCATTATAATGGCGCTCTGTTCGGAGACCTTGCTTGATTCCATAATGATGGTCAAGGACAACCTTTACCTTATACCTCTGTGCGTTTTTTATGCTATAGCGCTGTTTTTTGGCCTGTTGGGGGCAAAGCATCTTGACGCATCGGTGGTATCTCCACTTGAAAATATAGATGGAGCAATGGCTGCGATCATACTATACTTCTTTTTCCTATTTACAGGTCGCAGCCACATCACCGACAGCATTGGCGCGGTGGAGATGATTGCTACATTATCTATTGTTGTCGGTGTGGTTCTTCTCGGAATCCAAGAACAGACATTGTCGAAGCAGGAAGCGCATCTTTCGGAGGATAAAAAGAGACATCGCCTTGGTGCGTTGGCGCTGGTTTTCCCCATTATATACAATCTTGTAGATGCGGTTTCTATGGTTGCAGTCGGTATTACGGTATCCGAAGAAACAGAGGTTGCCATCCCCGACATTGATTTCTTTATTTTTGAAAGCTTGGGATTTGTTGTAGTAGCCATTTGCATGTGGCTCTATATGCTGATAGCTAAGAAATACAAATACGATCCTTTTAAGAAAAAAGAATTGGTTCGTTGCGGCGCTGCCGCGGGCGAAACATTTGGAACTATGACATATATTTTCGCTGTAGCGAGCAATCCCATACTTACAGCTCCCATCACGTCCTCTTATTGTCTCGTGACCATTGTATTGGCGCGAATATTCTTAAAAGAGCGCCTAACAAAAAAGCAGTATCTGAGTTTGGCATTCTTGGTAGCGGGTATTGCTTTGCTCGGAGTTTCAGAAATTATTAATGCGTAGGAGGGAAAACAATGGGTAATAAATTAGGTTATGAACAACAACAAAACCTATCATTTGCTCAAATTTTCGCAGAGGTGCCCTCTTTTGTTGCAGTATTAGTATCGGCAATCCTTTCAAGGAATTTGCTTGTTTATATTGATTTGCTCGACTCGTCAATGTATCTTGTCAGTCTTGTACTGATAGTCATTCTTTCAAAAAAATTGACAAAGGATCTACGGTACGAATATAACTACGGCGTAGGTAAAATTGAAGCGATTGCTTCGTTGCTTTGCGATAGCATGGGATTTTTGGGGTTGCTGATCACACTCGGGTTTTCGGTTCAGGCAATCATCTTACCCGAACAGCCAAGTGATTTAGTAATTGCCGTAGTAGGACTCAAAATCATCAACGTCGCCTTTGATACCGCTTTTTTCGTTAAGCAGCATAAAATCACAAAGATTCACAACAGTGCGATTTCGAAATCCAATTATGCCGAAGCCCTTTCTGCACTACTGTTTGATAGTGTTGCTTTAGTTTCACTTTTTGCAATGTGGTTGCTTCGAGCCAACCCCATCGGAGGGTATATTGCTCCGGTAGTCAGTATTTTTGTTGCGATTTACTTGATGATCGGATATGTCAAGCGTATACGACAGGCATTGACCGAATTGACGGACAAGACGCTTCCTGAAGAAGAACAAATGAAGATACTGAATATATTGACCCGTTACTACGATAGCTACTCGCAGGTTTGTTCCGTAAATTCACACAAAAGCGGAGATATTGTGCGGATAGATTTACACCTTTCCTTTGAAAAAAACACAAGGGTTGAAGATATCATCAATCTTAAAAAACAAATGCAAGACGAACTTGACAGTCAGTTTGGTAATTGCATTGTCAACATCATCGTGGGAGAAGAGTAAGTAACGATTGAATAAATATGGATAATTTTAGTTTTAAATATAAACGAATGAAAATGGAAAGGTGATTATTATGACCAAAGGAACAAAAGTTTTTAGGATTATCATTAGCATTTTGCTTGCACTTACTATGATTATCGGCGTGCTTTTTCTCTGTGCATTCTTTCTGAATTATGCAAGAGAACCATTCGGCATTTATGTTGCCGGTACGGCTGTTAAAAGAGAAAATTGCGAAGATATCTTGGGCGACGGCACAGTGTACTATGATGAAAGCAACAACATCCTCACTTTTAACAACGCTACCATTGAGTACGAAAATACGGTCGTGTATTCAGCAAACGAACTACATATTCAACTGATCGGTGAAAATAAATTTATCTGCACCAACGAGGAATATGCTATCGGTATTTTCGCAGGCAACAACCACCTCTTTAAGGATCTTGCGATTATAGGAGATGGCTCCTTGACAATTGAGCTCCCGAACACAAGCGATGAGGCGGTAGGTATTGCAGCTGATAATCTTACCGTCGCAACTAATCTCACTGTCACAACTCCCGATTGCGAAAATAAGGTGAACGGAATTGTCTGCACTTCCGATCTGATTGTTGCGAGCAAAGCAACTGTTACCGTAAATAACGGTGCGGCAACAATGTACAGCTCAGCAGTACGCGTTCGCGGTAACGCGTTCTTCGAAGAAGGAACTACACTCAAAGCTTCTACGATTTCCGATACCACAGGAATTTGCAAGGGACTCACGGTTAGCGGAGATCTCTTTTTGGGAAAAGACACAACCCTTGAGGTTTCCATTGATGACGTCGCCACCGATCTGGGCGAATGCATCCGTGTATCCGGACTGATGGACATTGGCAGCGGTTCCACTGTGACAGCTTCTGCAAAGAATACTTCTGCTATTGAGTGCTTCGGAGCTATTGAGGCAAATAAGGGTGCTACTATTTCTGCAGTTTCCGAGAAAAACGAAGCTGATATTTTCTGCAACGGAGCTGTGGTGAATTTCGGTGCTACCTTTGATGGTGAAATTGATGCTATCGGCGGTATCCACAATCGGGATTAAAGCTGAGCGAAAGCGTTCAATAAAGGAGTTGTTCTATGAAGAGATTGAACTATATTGATGGATTAAAGGGCTGGTGCGCCGTATCCGTATGTATTCTTCATTTTCAGCTGATGTTTGTTATCAATGGGTATATTGGATGGAAATGTTTGCCCGAAGCTGTGCTGAATCCCTTTGGATATTATTTTAAATGGTTTCCCTATTATCAATATGCTTATAAAAAATGTAAATTTCTAAATAAAGCTCTGATGAAAGTGGGTGAATAAATGGAAAAAGCCATAAGAAGAGGCATTGCAATTCTCTTTGTTTGCATAATGGCTTTGCAATTGAGTTCTTGTAATAAAACGGAGTGTGATACCCAAAAATCATCTACACTTCAAGCGACTGTTATTGAAATCGAGAAATACGGTCATGCTGTACTTGATATTACCACCGCTGATTTTATGAAAGGCGGATACAATCTCGGTGACATTGTCTGTGTACGTTTTGGAGCATGCGAATATACTATGCCGTTTTTTGACGGATACTATTCTAACCCGGGAAATCTCTTGCTCCGTGGAAGCGCACCGGAAGACTATATCGCGGTGTGCATCAACTACGGGGACTTCTCTGACACAAATGATGTAGAGGTCGGGGATTCTGCTGAAATCACCATGGTAGAAAAATCAGGTATGCGTAACATTCAGGAACTTTATGAGTTACAGTATAGCAACAACCGTGATGATTACTCTGATGATGCTTCTTTTGCCAACTTTCGTTCTGTAACGGCGGGGCGTATCGGAAACGGCAAACTTTATCGAACCGCCTCCCCCATAAACAACGAAAACGGTCGTGCTGATTATGCAGATGATCTCATTGAATCAGTTGGTGTAACAACTGTCTTGAATCTTGCGGATTCTGATGAAGATATTGAAGGATATTTGGCGGATAGCGAATGTGATTCTGAATATTACCGGCATCTTTATGAGACGGAGAGCGTGATAGCAATTGATCTGACCGGTAACTTCTATTCAGACGAGTTTGCTTCCTCTGTTGCGAAAGGTCTTACGTTCCTTGCACGAAATGAAACGCCATACTGTATCCATTGTACTGAAGGCAAAGACAGAGCCGGTTTTACTGCTATGCTACTGGAAGCGTTGATGGGTGCAACTCTTGACGAGATTATTAGCGATTATATGATCAGCTTTTACAATTATTATGGTATAGACAAAGAACATGAACCTCAACGATATCAGGCGGTTCTCGATGTTAACCTGATGGAGATGCTGCTTCATGTATCGGGTGCCGAATCAGTCGAACAACTGGAACAGATTAATTTTGAAACAGCTGTGACAGCGTATTTGATAGAAGCCGGCATGTCCCAAGATGATATCGTTATGTTAAAACAAAAACTTGGATAACCCTGCGACGGATAAACACGAGAATTTTTCAAAGAGTAATTAAAAAGAGGTAACAAATTATGATTAGAAACAGAACTGCACAACTGATTTTCCAATCTTTCTACTTAGCATTTGGACTTGTAGGCATTGTTGCGAGTCTCGGTGTATTTGATGACGTACAAAACCTGCGATGGGATTTCTATGTTCATTTTACAAATTTAAGCAATTTCCTATGTATTGGTGTAATGCTTGCCGCACTGATTCAAACGGCAAGAAAAAAAGAAGGCAGTTATGTTACGACCGCACCGCTTTTAAAGTTTATCGGTATGCTTGGGATATTACTGACTTTTCTTGTGTTCAACATTTTACTGGCAGGTGAAGCAGGAAGAGATCCGCAGGCAAACTGGCGTATAGGCAGTCTTTGCTTCCACGTTGTTCTCCCAATTATGTACATATTGGATTGGTTCTTATTTTACGAGCGTAAAAAAACAAAGTGGTATTATCCAATCGTATCAATCGCATTCCCGATTGCTTACGTGATATTCCTTCTTATTCAAGCGATTATTTTGAAGTTTGACTCGTCTATTCTGATTCCAACAACAACCACACCGCTTATCTATCCCTACTTTTTTGTAAATCTTGATAAGCAGGGCGTTTTCGGTGTTCTTATGTGGGTAGGTATTCTGTCGGTAGCATTTGTTATAGTCGGCTTTGCGTTCTTCGGAATTGATAAGCTTATAAAAACAAAGAAATAAATTTTTAATTTGTCATAGGTTTGTCATAGCGGATTTTATATAATAGCCGGAAAGGGTGATATAGAGTGAAAATACAATCAATGCAATTTAAAGTTTTAATGACAGTTATATCCGCTATGCTGGCTATTACGGTATTTATAGGTGGATTAAGCATATATGAGGTTGACCAGTTTGTGCAGCATCATACAGAGGACTATATAAATGTCACCTGCGAAAAAGACGCTTCTCAAATCAATGACATTTTCGGCGATATGGAAAAGTCAGTACATATTATGGAAAGCTATGTGCTCGGTTTTATAAACAGTAAAGCTGACATTGAGGATGCAAAAAAACAGGCTGAAATTTTAAGTCGTTCGGACGAAATGTTTGTTGATGTGGCAAATAATACTGACGGCGCAGTAGCGTATTACTTAAGATTTGCTCCTGAACTTTCACACAACACATTTGGGCTGTTTTACAGCAAAGTGAAAGGAAAAGACGGATTTATTCGTTTTGAACCTACTGATATTTCGCTTTATGATAAATCCGATACCGAACATACGGGATGGTACTGGCAACCATATGAAGCAGGAAAGCCTGTCTGGATGTTGCCATACTACAATAAGAACAACGATATAACGATGATTTCATATGTTGTTCCGATGTACTTTGAAGATGAATTTATAGGCATTGTTGGTATGGATTTTGACTATACCACTTTAACAGATAGGGTTCATAATATAAAAATTTATGAAAACGGATTTGCACATCTTGAGTTCGAAGGTGCAGATGTGTATAACACTGATCACGTCGAAGACGCAAAACTCCATGAACATCCGGAAGAATACTTAAGCGTATCCAAAGAATTAACAAACGGAATGACTCTTATCATCTCCGCAAGCTATGACGATATAAGACAGATACGATATGATATAGCTCTTAAGATACTGTTTGTTGTGCTTTTACTTGCTGTGCTTTTCTCTTTGATAGCAATTTTTGTTGTCAAAAAAATTGTATATCCGTTAAAGAAACTGACTGACGCATCTGTAAAACTTTCAAACGGAGATTATGATGTTGAGATAGTAAACAGTAACACATATGAAATAAAACTCTTAAGTACTGCATTTGAGAATATGGCACTTCATCTTAAAGAACATGAAAAACTGCAGCATCTTTTAGCATATCGTGATTCACTTACAGGCCTTAGAAACACGAATTCCTATTGGGCATGGATAAATGATTTTGATAAAGAAATAGAAACCAAAGAAATAGATTTTGGCATTTTGGTTTTTGATATCAACTATCTTAAAGAAACGAATGACAGATACGGTCACGATGTGGGTAACAAGCTTATTGTAAGCGCGGCACGGGTTATATCAGACACATTTAAAAGAAGTCCTGTTTTCAGAATCGGCGGCGATGAATTTTTAGTTATCCTTCAAAACAGAGACCTTGATGATGTGAAAGAGCTTCTTAAAATTTTCGATGAAGAGTGTCTTTGTAAGTCGGTGGATACAGATAAAGAGTCCATTCCTGTAAGCATTGCGAAAGGTTTTGCAAGATATGATTCTGAAAAAGATACAAACTTTATAGATGTATTTAACAAAGCTGACGATGCTATGTATGAGAACAAACGAAAAATTAAGGGGTTGAAATAAAGCGTGGGAAATAAAAAAAGAAGATTTGCTGATGATGGCTGGGCACTATGGATTGACGGCGATGACAGAAGCACAATCTATTTAAATGAGTGGATAAATCCAAAAGGCAGAAACTATGTCGATATAAGCGTTCGTGTGTATGGAGCGAAAAATGCAAAATCAGTTAACTTTTTTATTCCTTTTACAATAGAACGAAACGAAATCATTGATTTGTCGGATATGCTGGCGGAGAGTTCGGCTCTCAGGGCGCTATTCAATACAAATGGTAAGGTTGATTCCGAAAAAAACAAATACACATCAGAATTGCGTTATGACAACAGGACTGTAAGCCTTATAAATCTTACAAATGAATTTATTAAAGTAAAAAAAGTTTCATACGGAACGGTTATTACTGTGGATTTTGAGTTTATTAAGTCCTCCGTAACTGCTGATGAAGCATATTTGATTTTCAGAATACCACACAAAACATTGGATGAGATTTTTGCTCCGGTAATAGATGTCGGCAGTATATTTGACAAAATAAATTCATTGGTTCTGAGTCCTATGATTTCCGAAAAATACGGATATTCAATAAGAATCAATGAGGCACGACTCCTGCCATCTGAAATTAATGAAATTGAAGTTTTGCATGAACAGCGAATAAGAAAAGCTCTCGTTACAATCTCTCTTGGCGATGAATACGAAATGAATGATTCAACATGCTATCGTATAAGACGGCTTGAAGCAGAGCTGAACCGAGGTTATGCACCCCAAGGGTATGATTGCTCGAATGCAATTACATATCAGTGGGTAGAAGAACGTAATTCCAATATGAAGGCACACTACAATTTCTACTTTACTATGGAGCATAACGAAATCAGTAAAATGAGCATGCTTGTTTATCTGTTCATGGTTCTTTTAATAGGGGCATTGGGCGGTGCAATATATGATTTGTTTAAACTGCTATTTGGTTTGTTATAAGGAGGAGATATTTTGAATTTAAAATGCAGACTAATTTTAGAGGATTACAGAAAGCAAAGAAATGATTTTATAAAACTTGGCGATACGGTACATACAATGCTTTCGGATATAGTAAAGGAGCTTGGACTTACTGTTCTTGCAGTAGAGCACCGTGTCAAAGAGGAAAGAAGTCTTGCCGGAAAGCTTGAAAGAAAGGGCGACGGATATAACACCCTTGAGGATATAACCGAGATTCTCGGTTGCCGTGTTGTTTGCTTCCTTTCTGATGAAATCGACAAAATCGGGCAAAAGGTTGAAGAAAACTTTATTATTGACTGGAAGAATTCCTCAGATAAAAGAGCACTTATACAGGAAGATGCTTTCGGATATTTATCCCTTCACTACATTTGTTCACTGCCTTTCGGTGATAAGTGGCCCGATGAAATATGCGGAAAGAAGTTTGAAATTCAGATAAGAACAATCCTTCAACATGCGTGGTCAGCAATCAATCACGATATAGGATATAAGAGTGATTTTGGGGTTCCGAGAGAGGTAAGACGACAGTTTGCTCGCCTTGCAGGGCTTTTAGAGCTTGCAGATGATGAATTTGTGCGTGCCCGTGACAATATGGTGGGATATACCGAAGATATAAGACGGCGTATCATAACAGATGATGCTGATGATATAACAATCAATATGATTTCGCTTAATGAGTATGTTCAGCACAATCAAAAAATGCAAAGCATTATTCGTGAAATTGCGGATATTGCAGGTGCAGAAATCAGCGAGATTGATCCGGAAAGCTATATTCCCCAGCTTGCATTTTTAGGGATAACAAAGCTCGGGGATATTGAAATAATGATAAAAGAAAATTATGATCTTGCAATGACGCTTGCCAAAAAAGCATTATCCGCAGCGGAACTTGATATTGTTTCATCAAGCGTTGCACTTCGCTTCTTGTGTCGTGCAGAGCTTCTGAATAAAAACTATGATTTTGATAAAATCGTAGAGTTCTTAAAGATTTCTTTGGGAACAAAGGAAAAAGCCGAAAGGCAGGCAAAACACTTACTTCGACAAAAGGAGGAATGCTGATGACCGAAAGCTACAAGCTTGCTTTAGAATTTGCAAAAGCAAAACATAAAGGTCAGAAGCGAATCGGCGGAGATGACTATGTAACTCATCCGATAGCAGTTTCGGAAATCGTAAAGAATCAAGGCTTTGATGAAATCTATCAGATAGCAGCACTCTTCCACGATTTACTTGAGGATACTGATGCTACAGAAGAAGAAATTTTGAAATACGGTAACAGACAAATCCTTGAGGCTGTAAACTTGCTGACAAAGAAAAAGGGATACGATATGGCAGAATATATAAATGCTATAAAGCAAAACCCCGTTGCTTTTGCAGTAAAGGCGGCAGACAGATTGCACAATCTACAGTGTGCAATCGTTACAGATGAGGAATTCAAGCGTAAATACATATTAGAAACCGTTGACTGGTATATGGACTTTTCGCATGAAATCCGAAAAGCTGTAAAAAGGCTTGCGGAGAGCCTTGAAACTCCGATGGCGGAATTATCATTCCTCTACGAGCCAATAGAATCGTGGAAACAGTAAAAATTAAAATTTATTTAAAAGGAGATTATTACAATGACTATTGAAAAGAAAATTAACGGAGAAGCATTAACCCTTATCGTATCAGGAAGACTTGATACACAGACAGCACCGGAGCTTGAAAACGAACTTGACAGCGTACTTAGCGGTCTTAAAGAACTCACCTTTGATTTTGCAAACCTTGAGTATGTTTCATCTGCAGGACTTCGTGTAATTTTAAAAGCTCAGAAAGCAATGAACGCACAGGGCAGCATGAAGCTCACAGGTGTTAATGACAGCATTATGGAAGTTTTTGATATTACAGGTTTCCTCGATATTCTTACAATCGAATAAGAACGAAGACAATCTTATAAGGAGATGAAAATATGGCACTGAATTTAATAATGTCTGCATCATATAATGCACTTCTTGCCATTCTTCTCTACATACTTGACAAAAAAACAGCGTTTTCAAAAACGCCTTATAAGCTCAAGCAGTTTATTATAGGTGTTCTCTTCGGTCTTATGGCGATTTTTGCAACAACTACCATTGGCGGTTTTGATATTGGCGATGGAACTATAATGAACGTGAGAGATGCCGCACCCCTTTGTGCAGGTCTTATCTTTGGTGCTCCTGCAGGTATCATTGCAGGTCTCATAGGCGGTATATACCGCTTTGTGGCAGTGTATTTTGAACTTGCCGGAACATATACGCAGATTGCCTGCTCAGTATCTACAATCCTTGCCGGATTTATTGCTGCAATCTTAAGAAATTATATGTTTGACAATAAAAAACCAACTTGGTTGTATGGCTTGGGTATAGGTATGGTAACGGAAGTTCTCCATATGCTGATGATATTCTTTACCAATATGGATGATGCGGTAAATGCGTTTGAGTTTGTAAAGATATGCACACTGCCTATGGTAATCGGTAACGGACTTGCTGTTGGAATTGCGGTTTTCGTAGTATCTGTCATTGGCAGAGAAAAGTCAGGCTCAAAAAAAGAACAAAAGCAGATTTCACAGACATTCCAGAGCTGGCTTCTCATTTGTATAGTAATTGCTTTTGTTGCCACAAGCTCATTTTCCTCTGTACTACAGACGGGTATGAGTGAGGTTCAGACCAATAAAACCATTGAAATGAGCCTTTCAGATGTTTATCAGGACATCCTGGATGAGTCAAACAGTAATCTGCTAAAAAAGACTGAAAGCATAAAAGAAGAATACTTAGGTGGCGCAACCCTTTTATCACTTGCTTCAAAATATAATGTCATTGAAGTCAATATCATTGATGAAAACGGTATAATTATTGATTCCAATGTGGAAGAGTATATCGGCTATGATATGGCAAGCGGAGAACAGTCAAACGAATTTGTAACTGCACTTTTAAAAGGCAGCGAGTCACAGTATATTCAGGACTACAGACCTACCTCTTATGATGATATTACTTTCAGAAAATATGGAGCAATTGCACTGCCTGACGGTGGATTTATTCAAGTTGGTTACGACAGTACGCAGTTCAGAGCCGATATTGACAAGTATGTGAAAACAGTATCAAAAAATCGACATGTGGGCAACTCAGGATTTGTTGCAATCTGTGATGAAAACTTCAATCTTGTAACATACAGAAGCGATTTTGAAGGAGCAGGGCTGCAGAAAATCGGTATAACATTTGATCCTGAAACTGTCTCGGAAGGTGAAATTTTTGAGTCAGTAGTCTACGACAAAGAATACCTTTGCTCATATCGATTTGTAGAAGGATACTACATTGTTGGCGCTATGCCGAAGTTCGAAGCAATGTTTATGAAAGAGGTTTCGGTGTATGTAAATACATTCATGGAAATCCTCATATTTGCTGCTTTGTTTGTTCTTATTTATTTCCTGATAAAGAAAATTATCATCGACAACTTAAGGAAAATAAACAAAGGGCTTGGCGAGATAACAAACGGAAACTTAAATGTTACGGTGGATGTTCGTTCCAATGAAGAATTTGCGTCGCTTTCTGACGACATCAATCAGACGGTTGGTACGCTGAAAAGGTACATCAAAGAGGCTGCGGCAAGAATAGATAAGGAGCTTGAATTTGCAAAACAGATTCAGTATTCTTCACTTCCGACAGTTTTCCCGAAAAGTAATTCATTCAGGCTTTTCGCTGAAATGATAACTGCAAAGGAAGTCGGTGGAGATTTTTACGATTTTTATATGCTGAATGATGGGGCCATCGCTTTTCTTGTTGCGGATGTGTCGGGTAAAGGTATTCCTGCGGCTATGTTTATGATGAGAGCAAAAACAGTTATAAGAGATTTGGCAGAACGTGGACTTGAACCTGACGAAATATTTACAATTGCAAACGAAAAGCTTTGTGAAAATAACGATGCAGGAATGTTCGTAACTGCTTGGCTTGGTATTTTAGATACCAAAACAGGACTTTTAAAGTTTGCTAATGCAGGGCATAATCCGCCACTCTTTAAAAGAAATGGCGAAAACTTTGAGTATATGAAAGCACGAAGCGGAATGCTCCTTGCTGGTATGGAGGGCATTAAATATCGCAAAAATGAACTCCAGCTTACTCCGGGCGATACTCTTTATCTGTACACAGACGGTGTTACGGAAGCTACGGATAACAACACTGAACTTTACGGTGAACAAAGGCTGCTTGATTTTGTAAATTCACTTGAAAAAACAGAACCAGAAAGCCTTTGCAAACTTATAAAGAAAGATGTTGATAAGTTTGTGGGAACTGCGCCGCAGTTTGACGATATCACAATGCTTGCACTCAATTTTGATGCTATAATCGGTGATGAAAGTATTTCGATTGTACCGGATAGCAATTCTCATATAGCTGTTGGGGCATTTGCAGATTTGCTTTCTGCAAAACTTGAAATCGTACCGAAAATTGCAAACAAAATCAATATAGTGTTTGATGAAATTTATACGAACATTGTAAATTACAGCAAGGCAAACCTTGCTACGATTTTCTACAGCATAGAAAACGGAAAACTCCATATTTCGTTTACTGACAATGGTATTCCGTACAATCCTCTCAAGGCTTCTGAGCCTGATGTAACCCTTTCTGCAGAAGAAAGAGAAATCGGCGGTCTTGGAATATTTATGGTTAAGAAAATGACGGAAAGTATGGAATATGAATACACGGATGATAAAAATGTACTTACTCTTGTCATCTCACTAAGTTAGGAGGAGATTTTAATTGAAATCAAATATTTGTAAATTAAACAAAGATTTAACCTGCCTCGAAGCAGTTCTTGCCGAGGTAGAAAAAGTAACTACATACAACGCGCTTGAAGATAAAAAAGCATTAAGGCTTCGTCTTTTGGCAGAAGAACTTTGCGGAATGCTTCCCGGACTTATTGAAAACTTCAGCGGTGAGTTCTGGGCAGAAAATGAAGGCGATAATTACGAGCTTCATGTAGAGCTTAAGGCAGACGATATGAGCATTGATTTAAGAGATGAACTTATCTCTGTTTCAAAATCAGGCAAAAATGCTGCAGCAAAAGGTATTATGGGTAAAATCAGAGCAGTTGCGGAAACGATGCTTCTTGCAGCTTTTGATCCTGACCTTGCACCAATGGCTGCCCCCGGAGAGTTTTACGACTATCATGGATATAATATGGGCTTTGGATATATTGCGCCCGAGATGGAGGCTGAATTGGGATGCATATACACATGGTCGTTGTTTAATTATAAAACAGCTGTTGAAGATAAAGAAGACGAATATGCGGAACTTGAACGCTCTATCGTTGCAAAGCTTGCAGACGATATTATCGTGGGAGTTCGCGGAAAGAATGTTGAAATTGTGGTTAAAAAGTCATTTGGTTTATGATTTTATCAATGGAAAGTAATAAAAGAAACTATCAAGGGCACTCCAAAGCGGAGTGCCTTTGGTGTTGTATCTAACGATATATTATGACATTTAAATATACCTATATCAAATTATGATACACCTTAAACAAAGAAAAGGACTTTTGAAAAAACTTCGTGGACTTATGCCATCTTCTGTGGTATGTTTGTGTTGCCGAAAAGGTAAATACAAATTTAGGAGATGAAATTTTATGAAGAAGAAAGTATTATGTACGGCACTGGCAGTGACTATGCTACTAACAACAACAGCATCGGCAACTGCAAAACCTTGGTGGCTCAGTAAATACTGAGTAACCTTCGACAACGAGCTTGGAATCGTGGGAAATGTAACCTTAACCTTCGCATCGGATGGTGGGAGCTTTATCAGGCCAATAACAAAAAGATACGGCGAGAGCATCAGCCTCGAAAGTTATATCCCGACAAAATACGGATACACATTCGCCGGATGGTTTACAGATCCCCGAACAAAGCAGAATCAGGTAACAACATTCAAATTCACAAAGCCGGATGTATTGTATGCTAAGTGGGAAACTAACCCACAGGAACCTATAAATCCAAAAGACGAAATTATGGCAAAAGATACTTGCTACCTCACAGACGAGGAAACAAAAATACGAAATGAAATCATACAAGAGAAAAATAAAGCCTACATCGAAGGCTTTGGATATGTAGCTCCAAGCAAAACTAAAACCATAGTTGTTGACTCAGATGGTGACATAAATAAAATAGTAGGCGCTATGGAATAAAATCATGAGAGATTAGGTATAGAATTATGCTTAATCTCTCATTTTTTATTGTTTTAAATTATTTGTTAATTTGTTTGCAAAAGTGCTTGACTTGTTCGAACCTTTACGGTATTGTGTGTGTTACAGAAAAAGCGAGGTGATATAAATGGCAAAACGCAGACCATCGGGTGACGGAATGGTAAGGCTAAAAAAAGAAAATCAATGGGAAGGCAGAATTGTGGTCGGGCATAAGCAGAATGGCGATTCCATATTCAGATATGTATACGGCAAAACACAAAAAGAAATGATGCAAAAGCTGAACGCATTAAAGCTTCAATATCAGGATGCAAACCTTAATGAAGATAGTAATATAACATTAAGTGAATGGCTCGATAAGTGGATAAATGAATTAATGCCCCAAGCTGTCCGACCAACCACTCTAAAAGGCTTCGAGCTAATATGCAGATGCTACATAAAGCCATACCTGGGAGATAAAAAGATAGCCTTCATCACAACAAATGATGTGCAGAAAATGTATGCGAAATTAAAAAAAGAAGGCAGAATTAAGAAGCATCCCGTACATGGACACAAGCTTGCAGATAATATGATAATAAAGATACATGGCACACTGCACCTGGCAATGGAAACGGCAATCGAAAAAAATCTTATAGCCAAAAATCCAACAGAAGGGACAACAGTACCAAAGAAAAAGAAAAAAGATCTTAAGGTGCTAAATAACAGTGAACTTGACAAATTGATGCAGGCTTTAAATGACGACAAAGAATGGGGTGACTTCTTCTACCTCGAACTGACCACAGGATTAAGGCGAGGAGAAATATGTGGACTCAAGTGGGAAAACTTCGATGAAGAGCAAAGCAAGCTCTATATCAGAACAAACATATACAGAGATGACGGAGAACTAAAAGAAGGGAAACCTAAAACAGACGAGGGCGAAAGATGCATCATACTGCCAAAGGCAACTGCGGATATGCTAAAACGGCGAAAACGGATATCAAAATGGATATTCCCGAACCTGACAACTCCTGAATTACCCATAGCACCGGAGGCAGCCTACAGAAAAGCAAAACTGATTCTAAAAAGTCTGAATCTGCCGAACATATCCTTCCATGACCTCCGTCACACCTTCGCAACACATGCCATAGCAAGCGGTGTAGATGCAAAAACATTATCAACGATACTTGGACATACAAACCCAAGCTTCACCCTCGACATATACACACATGTAACAACGGATATGCAACAAAAAGCATCAAATATAATAGAAAACTTTATGGAAGATATACTCGGAAAGGAGATGAAACCATGGCAAGACGAAAAAGCGGACAAGGAACAGTAAGACTCAGAAAAGACGGTCGATGGGAAGGCAGAATTGTAATCGGTTACGATGAAAATGGTCTTCCTAAGACCAAAAATGTAACAGCCAAGACCAAAACGGAGTGTATTGAGAAACTGGAAAAGCTCAAAGATGAAACAGGCTTTATCCGCAGAGAAAAAGTGCATAGCAGAATGACCTTCGGTGAATGGATGGACTTCTGGTATCAGAATTACTGCAAAATACGAATAAAGGAGTCAACACAAGAGGGCTATGAAACAAGGATATATAATCACATAATCCCCAAGATAGGAAAAATACCACTTAATGAACTGACTCAAAACGACCTGCAGAAATTCTACAACTGCCTTAAACAAGACGGTAGACTGAGATATCGGGATACACTCGGCGAAGGATTGTCCGACAGGTTCGTGCGAAGCTGCCATGCAAACTGCAGAACTGCACTTCAAAAGGCAACGGATGACGGTCTTATAAAAAAGAATCCTGCAATAGGCTGCAAGATACCGTCTAAGAAGTCAAGAGAGATGCAGGTGCTGACGCCGGATGAAATTAAAAGGTTCCTCATACAAGCGAAATATGACGGATTCTTCGAAATCTTCTTAGTAGCCTTATCTACAGGCTTACGGCGAGGAGAAGATATGGCACTGAAATGGGAAGACTTAAACCTCGAAACAGGAGAACTAGAGGTACGAAGACAAGTCAAACGGACAAAAGGCAGATTAGTCATAACAGAGCCAAAGACTGAAGAATCGGTAAGAATGATAATACTACCCAAAAGCCTTGTAAACATCCTAAAGGAATATAAGGAAACGATAGACTCAGAGTGGATGTTCCCATCACCAAGAGTTGAAGGGATGCCAAGAGATCCCTCAGCAGTATATGGAATGATGCAGGTAATATTAGAAAGAGCAGAATGTAAAAAGCTCCGATTCCACGATCTCCGCCACACCTTCGCAACCACATCGGTAGCAAACGGAATGGACATCAAAACCTTATCTACCATCCTCGGACATGTATCAAGCAAAACAACACTTGATATATACCTGCACAGCACCGAGGAAATGAAGAAAGAGGCGGCTGAAAAGATTAACGCCCGATTCAACAAGGATACGAACGGAAACGAAGAAACAATCACAGAAGAACAAGAAAAGACGACACAAGCCAAATTTGAGCCTAAAAAGGGCAAGATGAGAAAGCCCGGCACAGGATGCATCAGTAAGATAAATGACCACCTATACGAAGGCAGATACTCGCCAAAGGATGCCTATGGCAAAAGAATGGCAAGAAACATATATGCGCCTACAAGAGAAGAATGTGAAGAAAAGCTCGCCATACTGATAAAGGAGATGAAAGCCGAAATCGCAGAACAAAAAGTGAAACTCAAAAATGCATAATAACACAGATGGCACGGACATAAAAATCCGTGCCATAGCTTTTGGTGTATTAAATTTTGATACGCCTTAAACAAAGAAAAAGACTTTGTCCCACAGTTGAAGATGAAAAATGTGGTCAAACGTGTTTTTTTGACTCTTTTTTAGATAAAGCAAAAACCTCAGAAACCGCTTGGTTACTGAGGTTTAAGGTGGTCGGGATAACAGGATTTGAACCTGCGGCCTCTTCGTCCCGAACGAAGCGCGCTACCAAACTGCGCTATATCCCGAAATAAAATATTTAGTTTTTTCTATATTCCCGTGTCTGTGGGATAACATGTGGTCAAAACTGATTTGACCACATGTATTTTGTTTTTTAAGTCGCCGTAAAGTGGCGGTGTTAAAAGGTTTGTGGGAGTTCGGCTGGTTACTAATGAATTGAATAGTACCGTGTCCCGAACGCGGCGCTCTACCAAACTGAGCCACACCCCGATAAATCACAAAAAATATTATACTATAAAAGGGTATGGTTTGTCAAGAATTATTTTATAAAATCTGCAAAAAACAAAAAGGCCTTTTCATTTGGCGAAAAGGCCTTTTTAAGACCGGTGATAATTACTCGCTCAATATGTCACCGTCGGTCGAGACGGTGACAACGCGAAGAGGAATGGCCTTGCCGCTCTTTTTCACCGCTTCCCCGGCCGCGAAAGCGATCCCGGCACAGCAGGGAACCTCCATTCTTACGACAGTGACGCTTTTTATGTCGTTCGACGAAAAGATCTCGGTAAGCTTTTCCTCATAGTCCGCATTGTCGAGCTTGGGACAGCCGATAAGCGTGATGCGGCCGTTAATGAAATCAGCA
>ERZ824480.578-NODE-578-length-45091-cov-4.499400_pt1 | contig 45091 bp, 46 predicted proteins | sample MGYA00519861_ERZ824480 | MGnify/ENA primary metagenome ERZ824480 (study PRJEB31778, sample SAMEA3449152) | human gut metagenome | biome: human gut; feature: human-associated habitat; material: faeces | place: United Kingdom | collected 2010/2012 ... | reverse complement strand
AGCCCGCGCCATTCGCAATCCCGCACTTCGTGCTTCAAAGCTTGCTTACGCAAGCGAATTGCCCGTTATGGCTGAACTGTTATCTTATTTTTAAAATTTGAATGTACCACTCCGTCTTTTACTTTTATATCAATGACATTTTCTCTTTCACCTTTAGAATTATATAGTATTACGCTTTTATTCATACCATCGTATAATTTATATACATTTAAAGTGAGTCCGTCCATATAATCATAATCAGGTCTGTCATCACGGTTTCCTATTGGTATAACTGCGCCTTCCCTTACGAAGCATGGTATCATAAAATAACTTACATTTTTAAAATCATACCATTTACCGCCTTCATATGTATCTCCCGTAAAATAATCCGTCCAGCATCCATTTGGAAGATATACGCTTACGTCTCCGCTCTTATCAAATACCGGAGCAACAAGAAGGTCAGGTCCTAACATATACTGCCTGTCCAGATATGCACAGTTCTTATCTTCAGGAAACTCCAGTACCATACTTCTCATTAGAGGGATTCCGTTCTCCGACGCCTGACATGCATATGAATATATATATGGCATAAGTCTGTTTTTTACCTTTGAAAAAAACGACGCCACCTCTGCAGCTTCATCTCCGTAATTCCAAGGCACCCTGTATGATGAGCTTCCGTGCATTCGTGAATGAGAACTCATAAGACCGAATGCAACCCATCTTTTATATACGTCGGCTGTTGACGTATCTTCAAATCCGCCTATATCATGGCTCCAGAATGAAAAGCCGGACATTGTAAGCGACAGACCGCCTCTCAGGCTTTCAGCCATAGATTCATATTCAGCCGTACAGTCGCCTCCCCAATGTACAGGAAACTTCTGTCCGCCGCATGTAGCGCTTCTTGCAAACAGTATTGCTTCTTTTTCGCCGCGTTTATCTTTAACTGCCTCGTATACCGCTTTATTATACAGATACGAATAATAATTATGCATACATTCCGGGTCGGCTCCGTTATAATACATAACCCCGTCCGTAGGGATTCTCTCGCCAAAATCAGTCTTAAAACAAGATACTCCCATATCCAGAAGCTCTTTTAGCTTTCCCTGATACCAGGTTACTGCCGAAGGATTGGTAAAATCGACTATCGCCATTCCGGGCTGCCACATATCCCACTGCCACACATCACCATTGGTACGCTTTATGAAATATCCGCGCTCCGCACCTTCCGAAAACAGTTCAGAATTCTGCGCTATATACGGATTAATCCATACGCATATACGAAGACCCTTATCTTTAATTCTTTTTATCATTCCGCGCGGGTCAGGGAACACATCTTTATCCCATATAAAATTACACCATTTCATTCCCTGCATCCAGAAGCAGTCAAAATGAAATACGCTTAAAGGTATATTGCGCTTCTTCATACCGTCAATAAATTCCATAACTGTCTCTTCATTATAATCAGTAGTAAATGATGTAGACAGCCATAGTCCAAAACTCCATGCCGGAAGTACAGGAGGTCTTCCTGAAAGTCCCGTATATTTTACAAGCACATCCTTCATATACCCGTATTCATTATCCTCACCGCATATTATAAAAAATGATATGTTCTCTTTTTTTACACAGAATGAAGCTTTCCTTACGTATTCGCTTCCGACTTCATACATAACTTTTCCGGTTTCATTTACAAATACGCCGTATCCTCTGTCAGACATAAAAAACGGCACATTCTTATAAGCCTGCTCGGTAAACGTACCTCCGTCGGCATTCCACATATCTACCGACTGGCCGTTTTTTACAAATTCGGTAAACCTCTCGCCAAGTCCATATATATGCTCGCCCACCGAAAGATTAACTGCCGCATTCATGTATGCAGTATTTTTTCTGTAACCGTCATTGTCTACACCGGCATCCACCGTTACATATGCCATATCCTTTGCATATATTCCGGTAAGATACCTTCCCCCGCTGTAAAACTTCATGTTAAGTGACGAATCTATAACAAGCTTTGCTGTTCCGTTATTTATGACAGTATTTCCGTCGATATGTGATATATCTAACTTTTCCGCATCTTCTATATCAATATCAAATTTCGGATATTTGTCCGATATACCTTCATAATGTGAAAGACTTATCCCGAATATTCCTCTTTTGGGAGCAGTTATCTTTATAGTTATAACAACGCCCCCAAGCGTACATCCTCTGTTATATATAACATTAGCCGGTGCGTATAACCTTAAAACTTTTCCCTCACAAAGAAGCTTCTCATCATACACCTGCGCCGGCGTATAAAACTCCACGCCTTCCTTTTTCAGCCAGCACCCATTCGCAAATTTCAAAATACATTATCCCCCTTACTTATTTTAAAAGGCAGCTACTTAATGTAACTGCCTCATTTTTATAAAAGACCTTTTATCTTTTCTGCTTCGTCCATTTTTTCAAAATAAGCTTTTTGCGCATACGGTCCTTCTTTAACCGCCTGCCTGTATCTTATCAATGCACCGTATACAAACCATGCCGCAACAAGTCCGCATATAAGCATATATCCATTATATATTACGGAACCCACTGTTTTACTTACAAGATTGCCCATTTTATCCTGTGACAGCGAAGAAAGCAGCATTGTAAGAAATGAGTATACCGTGTTAATGCCTGCACATACTGCCGCAGCCTTCCATTTTTTATTCCTAATAAGCCCTTCATAGATAAATGCTGCAAAAGCAATCTCAACAACTATAACCATTACAACATTAATACCTTCAAATGTAATATCTGTTACCCTTGCCTGCTGAAGCTGTGATACTACATTATCAATGCTGTCCTGCGTTACATTAGCATTACCTGTTTTCAAATAGTCAGATAAAGCTGCCGCTCCACCGCTATTAATCAGTCCTGAATACTTAAAATATGTAATATATGACAGAACAATGCTGCCTGCACCAAATACCGCAAACCCGATTCCCGAGCACATCGCCCTGTAAACGGACGGAGTACGCTTATTCATAAGCCATACGCACCACAGTCTTCCAAGTGTTCCAAGGACTCCCAAAAGCAATGCCGTAATAAGAATATATACAACATAATATCTGTCATTACTAAATATGGTCATAAAGCCCTTAAATTTCATCATAATATATATAATCGGAAAAGGCAGCAGATACTGTGACCAGAAATAAGCCAGAATCCCCAGACCAAATGAAGCAAAAGAGCCTGTCTCTTTTTTCCTCGCAGTTATATAAATCATGACAAACGGCACAATAATGCCTGCTGCCGCAAGCACTATCGTTACTATCATTGATACCATTACAGAATTACTTATCATTACAGCACATCCATTTCATATCTATTACTCTGCCAGACCAAATGCGTCATGCACGGAATTAAGCGCTCTCTCAGAATATTTCTCATCAATAAGCACCGTAACTCTTATCTCAGAAGTAGAAATCTGCATAATATTAACATTAGCGTCATATATTGCCTCAAACATCTTTGCAGCAACTCCAGGGTTACTCATCATTCCGGCTCCAACAACCGATATTTTTGCAACATCAGTAGTTACGTTAAGCTGGTCATATTCAAGACTTCTGCCCTCATGTCTCTTTATTGTCTCAATTGCGGTATCCATCATGTCTTCTGTTACCGTAAAGCTTATGTCCTTTGTACCGTCTCTGCCTACTGACTGTAAAATCATATCAACATTAACATTATGATTTGCAAGATGCTGGAACAGCTTAAATGCTACTCCCGGCTTATCCTTCAGTCCCAATAAAGCAATTTGTGTTACGTTCTTATCGCAGGCAACTCCGCTTACAAGCATTTTTTCCATTTTAACATCCTCCCTGACAATTGTTCCTTCATGTTCATTAAGACTTGACCTTACAACGAGCTGTACTCCGTACTTCTTAGCCATCTCTACCGAACGGTTATGAAGCACACCGGCGCCAAAGCTTGCAAGCTCAAGCATCTCATCATATGTAATTTCATCCATCTTACGTGCATTCTTAACAACACGAGGGTCAGCAGTATATACTCCGTCAACATCAGTATATATCTCACACGCGTCTGCATTAAGCGCTGCTGCAAGCGCAACTGCCGTTGTATCGGAACCGCCGCGTCCAAGTGTTGTATAATCATTATACTGATTAATACCCTGAAATCCGGTTACAAGAACAATCTTATTATTAGAAAGCTCGTAACGTATCCTTTCGGTATCTATTCTCTTAAGTCTTGCATTACCATATACGGCTGTTGTTTTCATTGCCACCTGAAATGCATTAAGGGAAACTGCAGGAACTCCAAGTTCGTTAATTGCCATAGCCGCAAGTGCAACAGAAGTCTGCTCACCGGTTGTATACAGCATATCCATCTCTCTTTTTGACGGATTAGGAGATATGCTCTTTGCCATATCAATAAGCACATCCGTCTGCTTTCCCATAGCAGACAGCACAACAACTACCTGATTTCCTTTTTTATATTCTTCTATACAACGTCTGGCGACATTATATATCCTGTCTTTGTCGGCAACAGATGTTCCGCCGAACTTCTTAACTACAAGCATAACAGCCTCCTATTACAATATAATCTTTTTAATCTGACTTATACTAGTTAATCACCGAAATGTCTTTGTGTCAAGACAAAAAATAATCCATAAGCTTATAACCTTCTTCAAAGAACTTTCCGGTCTCCTTTGCATTCTTCTCTGAATAAGTCAGCACGCCCTCTTTTAAATCCGTACTGTCATATATCATATAAGGTACCGGATTTCCCGTATGCGTCCTTACCCTTATAGGAGTAGGATGGTCCGGAAGAATAAGCATTTTGAAATCTTCATCTGCCTCAGACAGTCTCTCAAATATAGGCGAAATAATTCTGTCATCAAGATATTCTATCGCTTTAATTTTACGCTCCAGGCTTCCCTGATGTCCCATTTCATCCGGCGCTTCAAGATGAACATATACAAAATCATAGCCGTCTTCAGTAAGTGCGGTTACAGCCGCACACGCCTTGCCTTCATAATTAGTTTCAAGCGTTCCGTCAGCGCCGTCAACCTCTATTACTTTCATTCCGGTTCCGACAGCAATTCCTTTTAACAAATCAACCGCCGATATCATAGCGCCGCACTTTCCGTATTTTTCTTTAAATGAATCAAGAGCCGGCTTAGTTCCTGCTCCCCAGAACCATAAAGAATTGGCTTTATTAAGCCCCCTCTTCTGTCTTTCAATATTAACAGGATGGTTATTTAATATATCATATGAGCGTTTCATGAAATCTGCTAATACTTTATCTTCAGGAAGATATTCGCCAATCACTTTTCCAAGTATATCATGAGGCGGCGTAAGCTCGGTAACGCTTCCTTTCTTCCATATGGTAAGATGTCTGTAGCTTGTACCCGTATAAAACTGATATACTTCATCCTGAAACTCTTTTTTCACAGCCTCAATTAATTCTGCCGCTTCATTAGTCGATATCTCACCTGAACTATGGTCAATAATTGTCTTCTCTTCATATGGAAGGTCATCATCCGACACCGTTACAATATTGCATCTTATAGCAATATCAGTATCTTCCATATTAACTCCGATACTTAGCGCTTCAAGCGGAGACCTGCCAGTATAATAAATACGCGGATTATATCCAAGTACAGCAAGATTAGCCGTATCGCTTCCCGGCTTCATTCCTGCCGGTATAGTTGCTGCAAGCCCAATTTCCGACGCCTCGGAAAGCTTATCCATCATTGGAGTTTTGGCATATTCCAAAGGAGTCTTTCCTCCTATGGCTTCTATAGGTTCATCTGCCATTCCATCTCCCAGGATTACAACATATTTCATTTCCATACTTCCTTTCAGAACACCGTATTACCTAAAAATCCACACGAATCATGCTGACTACATTATCTATAACATCCGCTGCATTTTTATATTCTTTTTCAGTCATTATATTGGTTATAAATGCATACTCATCATCAATTCCTGCATCTATTACGGAAACCTCTCCGAATACTTCAGAAACTTTTCCTTCGATACCGTCACACTTCTTAGTCCTTACAAAGAACTTGTGCTTTGCGTCCTGAATAGGAAGAAGCTCCTGTTTTTCATCACTCCAAATAATTCTGACGTTAGCGCCTTTGTGTATAACGGCGTCAACTACATCTGCTGCAACCGCGCTTGCCGTCGGAAGCATTCCGGCTCCCTTTCCATAAAACATTACATCTCCAACCATATTACCTCTTACATATATAGCATTAAATACATCATCTACTGCATAAAGCGGATGCGGCTGCTTTATCATCATAGGAGCTACCATTGCAAGAACTTTTCCGTCAACCATTCTGCTTGTGCCAAATAACTTAATTGCTGCACCGGCTGCCTTCGCATATTTGAAATCTTCTGCAGTAATAGCTGTAATTCCTTCTGTATATATATCTTCAAAATCCACCTGTTTACCATAAGCGAGAGAGGTCAGTATTGCAATCTTCCTGCATGCGTCATATCCGCATACATCTGCTTCAGGATTGCGCTCCGCATAACCAAGCTCCTGCGCCTCTTTAAGAACACTTTCAAAATCAGAACCTTCATCCCTCATCTTTGTAAGTATATAATTGGTCGTACCGTTAAGAATTCCCGTAATCTCTTCAATTGCATCAGCAGTCAGCGACTGGTTAAGAGGTCTTATTATAGGTATCCCTCCTCCTACGCTCGCCTCAAAAAAGAAATTAACATTATTCTCTCTGGCAATTCTGATAAGCTCAGGACCGTATTTTGCTACAAGCTCTTTATTAGAGGTACATACACTTTTCTTTGCAAGAATGCTTGCTTTTACAAATTCATAAGCGGGATGAAGTCCTCCCATTGTCTCTACAACAACTTCAACTTCAGGATCATTTTTAATAACCTCAAAATCCTTGACCAGCCTGTCCTCTATTACTGAGCCCGGGAAATCTCTCAAATCAAGCACATACTTAATATCTATCGGTTCATCTGCTTTTTTTGCAATCAGGTCGCGGTTATTCAGTATAACTTCTACAACACCTGAACCTACCGTACCGTATCCCATTACTGCTATCTTACTCATTGTGTATACCTCCATGTTTATTTTGTATTAATCCATTTCAGATAGGCGTTAATAAATATATCTATATCTCCATCTAAAACTGCATTAACATTTCCTGTCTCTTCATTGGTTCTATGGTCTTTAACCATTGTATAAGGCTGCATAACATAAGAACGAATCTGGTTACCCCATCCAATCTCTGTCACTTCACCTCTGATATCATCCTGCATCGCCTGATTTTCCTGCTGCTTTAAAATATAAAGCTTAGCCTTAAGCATCTGCATTGCCTTGTCCTTATTCATATGCTGCGAGCGCTCATTCTGGCACTGTACGACAATTCCCGTAGGAAAATGCGTTATTCTTATTGCGGATGAGGTTTTATTGATATGCTGACCTCCGGCGCCGCTCGAACGGTATGTGTCAATACGGATATCCTCGTCTGCAATTTCAATATCAATATCTTCTTCTATATCAGGCATTACATCACAAGATACAAAAGAAGTCTGCCTCTTTCCTGCCGCATTAAACGGCGATATTCTTACAAGCCTGTGCACGCCTTTCTCGGATTTCAGATACCCGTAGGCGTTCTCACCGTTAATCTGTAATGTGATAGACTTTATTCCGGCTTCATCCCCGTCAAGAGAATCAAGCACTTCAACTTTAAAACCTTTTTTATCAGCCCATCTCTGATACATACGGCAAAGCATACCCGCCCAGTCACAGCTTTCTGTACCGCCGGCTCCGGCATGAAGCGTAAGTATCGCATTATCTGAATCATACTCACCCGATAAGAGAGTCGATAATCTGAGACTTACGAAGTCAGAAACAAATGTATTCATTTCTTCGTTAATCTCTTCTATAAGAGATTCATCCTCTTCTTCATAACCCATCTCAATCAGAGTTTCTATATCTTCAAATCTTGTTTCAAGCTTTTTGAACCCTTCTACTACCGATTCAAGCGACTTAAGCTCTTTCATTTTTTCCTGCGCATCATTAGAATCATTCCAAAAACCCGGTTCTTCCATGATTCTCTGAAGTTCCTCAATCCTTAACTTCTTATTAGCGAGGTCAAAGTGAATCCCCCACTTCTAATAATGGTCCTCTGTAACTGTTAAGCTGCACTTTAATGTTATCCAGTTCAACCATCTAATCACTTCCTTTATATATAATATATTATATTTTTTATAATCCTTTTCCACAGCACTGCTTATATTTGCGCCCTGAGCCGCATGGACACGGGTCATTAGGCTGAATCTTCTTGCCTGTTCTTTTTACAGGACCTTTCTTTGCAGAATCATCTCTATTGGTTCCCGTAACTTTAGCTACTTCTTCACGCTCAACCTTCTGTTCAATCTTAACATGCATAAGCGCCCTTACCGTGTCTTCCCTGATAGCGTCCGTCATCGCCTCAAACATATCAAAGCCCTGGAACTTGTACTCAAGAAGCGGGTCCTTCTGTCCGAGCGACTGAAGTCCGATACCCTGTCTTAACTGGTCCATATCATCTATATGGTCCATCCACTTATGGTCGATAACTTTAAGAAGGATAACACGCTCAATCTCTCTTATCTGCTCTTGTTCAGGGAACTCAGCTTCCTTTGCTTCATAAAGCTTGACTGCCTCTTCTTTCAGCTGCTGAATAAGGGCCTTCTTACTTGCCTTTTCCATCTCATTTTCACTGATAAATACAGGTTTTATCGGTATAATAGGGATAAGCATATCATTTAACTCATTTGTATTCCAGTTCTCTGCGTTCTGGTCATCGCCAATTACAGAATTAACCGCATTTTCAACAATCTCTGATATCATATTATATATGGTATCACGCATGCTTTCTCCGTCTAAAACTCTTCTTCTTTCTTTATATATTATCTCTCTCTGGTCATTATTTACCTGGTCGTATTCAAGAAGATTCTTACGAATACCATAGTTGTTGCTCTCTATCTTTTTCTGCGCTCTTTCAATTGCATTGCTTAATGACTTATGATGTATCTGCTCTCCTTCTGCTATTCCGAGAGAATTAAACAATCCCATAAGTCTTTCCGAACCAAAGAGTCTCATCAGGTCATCTTCAAGAGATATAAAGAACTTGGATTCACCAGGGTCTCCCTGTCGGCCTGCACGTCCACGAAGCTGATTATCAATACGTCTTGATTCGTGACGCTCTGTACCTATAATCTTGAGACCTCCAAGTTCAGTAACTCCTTCGCCAAGCTTAATATCAGTACCACGTCCTGCCATATTGGTTGCAATCGTAACTGCACCCATCTGTCCGGCATCTGCAATAATCTCAGCTTCAAGCTCATGGAACTTGGCATTGAGGACTTTATGCTGTATACCTTTCTTCTTCAGAAGTGCGCTTAATTCTTCTGACGCTTCAATTGTAATAGTACCTACAAGAACAGGCTGTCCTTTACGGTGTGCCTCGCATATCTCATCTACAACTGCATGCAACTTCTCCATTCTTGTCTTAAATACGGCGTCGTCATGGTCGATTCTTGCAACAGGAAGGTTCGTAGGAACTTCAACTACGTCCATTCCGTATATTTCACGGAATTCCTTTTCCTCAGTTACGGCAGTACCGGTCATACCGCTCTTCTTGTCATATTTGTTAAAGAAATTCTGGAAAGTAATCGTAGCAAGAGTTTTACTCTCTCTCTTTACCTTAACATGCTCTTTTGCTTCAATAGCCTGATGAAGTCCATCCGAGAATCTTCTTCCCGGCATTATACGTCCGGTAAATTCATCTACTATAAGAACCTGATCATCCTGAACAACATAATCCTTATCACGGAACATCAGGTTATGAGCCCTTAATGCAAGGTCCATATTATGCTGAATCTCAAGGTTCTCAGGGTCGGCAAGGTTAGCAATTCCGAAAAACTTCTCAACTCTTCTTACACCGTCCTCTGTAAGAGTAACATTCTTTTCCTTCTCATTTACAACAAAATCACCTGTCTCATTGGCGTCCTCGCCCATCATATAATCCATTTTGGACATCTCTTTTGCAGTACCGCGTTCAAGCTGCCGTGCCAAAATATCACAGGCTTCATAAAGGCGTGTGGATTTGCCGCTCTGCCCGGAAATAATAAGAGGAGTTCTTGCTTCATCAATAAGAACGGAATCGACCTCATCAATGATGGCATAATTCAGCCCTCTCTGTACAAGCTTTTCCTTATATATAACCATGTTATCCCTAAGATAATCAAATCCAAGCTCATTATTAGTTGCATATGTTATATCGCAGTTATATGCCTGACGTCTTGTGTCATTATCCATATCACTGAGTATAACGCCTACGCTTAGTCCCAGAAATTCATGTATCTGTCCCATCCACTCGGCGTCACGCTTTGCAAGGTAATCATTAACCGTAACAATATGAACTCCTTTTCCTTCAAGGGCATTAAGATAAGCCGGAAGCGTTGAAACAAGCGTCTTTCCTTCACCGGTTCTCATCTCGGTAATTCTTCCCTGATGAAGTATTACTCCACCTATGAGCTGAACCCTGAAATGTCTCATATTAAGAACTCTTCTTGCAGCCTCACGGACCGCCGCATATGCCTCCGGTAAAATATCATCAAGTGTCTCACCTTCAGAAAGGCGTTTTTTAAATTCATCGGTCTTACCTCTGAGCTGTTCATCTGTAAGCTCCTGATATTCAGGCTCCAGACTCTCAATTTTATCAACTATCGGTATGACTCTCTTAACTTCTCTTTCGCTGTGGCTTTTAAACAATTTACTTAATTTCATATATATTCTCCTGTTAAAATCATCTTTTACTGCAACATTACATGCTATTGTAACATTAGAAGGACTTAAATTCAACCAGAAAACAATAAAAGACTGCAGCAGCACTACTCTATATAATGCCGCCACAGTCTAAATAAAGGAATTTTATGAGAAGAATATTAAAATTCTGGTTCTATTAATCCATATGTATGATTTTTCCTCTTATATACAACATTGACCTCATCAGTTTCTGCATTCCTGAATACAAAGAAGCTATGTCCGAGAAGTTCCATCTGCACACATGCCTCTTCTGAATCCATAGGCTTTACTGCAAATCTCTTGGTTCTGATGATTCTTATCTCCTCATCATCTTCATTCTCTTCTTCGATAAACGCTTTATTAAGGCTGACTGCTGTCTGCTGCTTTTCTATAAGCTTTGTCTTATACCTTCTAAGCTGTCTTTCAATTATCTCTTCAACAAGGTCAATTGAAACGTACATATCGTTACTTTCCTGCTCAGCTCTGATAATATTGCCTTTCATCGGAATAGTAACCTCTATCTTCTGTCTCTCTTTCTCCGTACTAAGCGTAACGTGTATTTCCGTGCTGTCTGTAAAATATCTCTCAAGCTTGCCAATCTTTTCATTAACGGCAGACCTGAGTCCGTCAGTCACATCAATATTCTTTCCACTAATAATAAACTTCATTGTCACCAACCCTTTCGGTCTTTATTAAACACAGGGGTTATCGCTGTGTTCTGATTTGATTATAACATATTTTATTATTAATACAAGAAAAAATCACACTTTATTCACATTTTAATTATTTGTGTGTGAATTCCGACTATTGTACACTTATATCAGACAATTCAAATGTCAAGTCTTTTCTAATATTTAATATTTTTTACTTTGTATTTATTTTTATTTTTATTTCACAAACCACTACACACGTCTACGCAAATAGTGGATAACGTGAATAACTCCGTGAATAACTGATTATTCTGACTTATTTTTGACTCATATAAAAGTGGATAACTTTTTATAATTTCCAAATTTTAAAAAGCAAACATACATTCCGAATTAATGTTTTGAGCAAATTCCATATTATTACATTTTATTCTATGAATGTCCATTAAATTTATTAACCTATTTTGTGAGTTTCAATTTTGAATTGTTTAAAGTGTCAGACAATTCTGTCACACCACACCGCACAATGTAAGCAGCCAGTATATTACCCCAAGCACCCAGCTTGTGAATATTCCATATAGTATAACCGGACCGGCAATAGTGAATATTTTACAGCCTATTCCAAATATCTGTCCTTCCTTTTTAAACTCAATCGCAGGTGACGCCACCGAATTTGCAAATCCGGTAATAGGGACTAAAACTCCTGCCCCTGCATACTTTGCAATTTTGGAAAATATACCGAATCCTGTAAGGATTACGCTGAGAAGCACAAGTGAAAGCGTCGTGTACATTCCTGCGGTTTTCTCATCATTTCCCATATTCATATACCATGATGTTAGTGCCTGGCCTATTGTACACACTATACCGCCTGTATAAAAAGCTCTCCACAAATTACGGCTCCACGAATGCTTTGGCGTAACCTTTTTTACATATTCATTATATTTTTTTGCACGAAAATTCTGGTCATCTTCATCCAGAACATCTTTAATTGATATATCTTTTTCCATCATTACCATCCTCTCTGGCGTCATGTCCAACCTAATATAAACTGTATTAATGCCCCTGCCATTTTTCCTGCTGCAATACCTGAAACCAAAATCGGAAGGCCCTCAACAAGTCCTGTACGTTTTACAAGTATCGGAAACACCTTAAGAACCTCTGCAAGAGCCATTGCAAGACATCCGACAAATATACCGCAAAAAAGCCCGAAGATAACGAGTCCGACATAATAAAGCGGCATTTTAACATTGTATATAAGCATAATATTACCGATTGTGCCGCCAATAACTATTGCTGTTTCATACACCGCAATATATGACGATGTATGCGTCCTATACGCAAGCCTTGTAAATACTCCAAGCATAACTATAAATGCAAACGTACCTGCTGCTACCATTCCTCCTGCAGCGATACCTATAATGCACATTGCCGCCCCTTTAAGAAACATCAATGGTCTTCCCCTCCCTTGACGCATCTTCTATAAGCGCCTTATTTACCTGACTTTCATAGTTACGCATCTCAACGTGTATAGGCGTAGGGTCAGTTGTAAGTTTCTTTCTCGAAAAATGATTAAAAAATACAACAATGCCGATTGGAAGCCCCACGCAGTACGAAAATTCAAGTATCGTAGGTTTTCCCTGCTTGTCCACGCCCATAAACCATTTATATATATTATCAAATAAATCTCCTACGCTCACATCAAGGTTAAATGTCATTATAGTAAATGCTGCGCCGATAAATGCTACTAACGTAACAAAGACCGCTTTCGCGTATTCAAAACCTTTCCGCTTTGTCTCTTTTCCGGAGGTTTTCTTCTCAGAAGGCGGCGTATATTCAATAATAAAATCACTTTCACCTTCATTTACAACCTGAAGATTCGGTTTTTTTCTATGAATGAGCTCAATAACCTTTAATACAGTCATGGCATACATACCGCTTTCATTAGCGGATATATTAAGAACCATGCATTCTCCGATTTCTTTTACAACATCATGGTCTATATGGTGAATGCTCGCTATATCTGAAAGCAGTATTTTCTTTTTATTCACTTTTATATTTTGTTCTATTTTAATATACAGTTCAGAATCCATTGCATTCTCTCCAGACCAGCACGCCCTTATTAACAATATCTGAATCCTGATGCCAATACATATACATAACTACGGCGGCGGCTGCAAATGCTGCTATCATAAAGATTGTCAGTACTCTTTTCATATAGCACAACCTCTTTTCCTAACATTTAAGGATTATTATGCCACCGTATATATTTTTTTATTCACATGCCGCTTTTTTTCGCATTTTCATTAAAACCTTTTTTTCCATTCGTGAAACCTGAACCTGGCTTATTCCCATCCTTTTTGCAACCTGTGCCTGCGTTTTGTCATGATAATAGCGAAGCTCTATAAGCGAGCGTTCTTTATCCGATAATTCCGATAAAAGTTTATTTATTAATAAATGATTGATTACTCTTTCTTTTTCAGTATCGACAGCGCCGCATTCTCCTGACTCACTAAGCCTGTCAATTACATAAATATCCTCGCCGTCGCCCTGGTAAGCTGTATTATATATCGACTCAACCGGAAGCGATGCATCCGCCGCAACTACGATATCGTCCACCGAAAGCCCTGTTGCTTCCGCTATTTCATTCATCGTAGGCTCGCGGTTTAATTTTTGCATAATCTGTTCTTTAGCCTGTCTTATTTTTACATTATTCTCTTTAATGCTGCGGCTTATTTTCACAAGACCGTCATCTCTTAAAAATCTTTTTATTTCTCCGATAATCATCGGAACTGCATAAGTTGAGAATTTTACATTAAATGAAAGGTCAAATTTATCGACTGCTTTCATAAGCCCTATACATCCTATCTGAAATAAATCTTCAGGTTCATAGCCCCTGTTAGAAAATCTCTTCACAATACTCCACACCAGAGCCATATTATTAACAATAATCTCTTCTCTTGCGCTGGAATTTCCGTCCCGGGCTATTTTAATAAGTTCAATTGTATCCAACAGCCATACCGATATCATCCGTTATAGCTTTTTCTTTTGTAAGTTTTTTAGTCATTTTTACTATTGTACCTTTTCCGGGTGTGGATTCCACGGATACATCATCCATAAATGTCTGCATAAATGCAAATCCCAGACCTGAACGTTCGAGCTCCGGTCTTGTGGTATACATCGGTTCCATAGCCTTTTTTATATCCGGTATACCCCTGCCGTTATCTTTGATACAGACAGTAAGCATATCTCTTTCAATTTGACATTCAACACATATCCTCCCCTGCTCCATCTGATAATACCCATGTATAATCGAATTGGTGACGGCCTCTGACACAGCCATTTTTATATCCGATACTTCCTCTATTGTAGGATTAAGTCTGGCGGCAAATGCAGCCACCGAAACTCTCGCAAACCCTTCATTAGCAGGCTCGCATCCGAATTCAATACTCATTTTCTGTACTCTGTCCATATTTCTCCCCCTGATTAACATTCTTTTAATGCCTGAAATACATTATCGCATTTAGAAACAATTTTATATACGCCTGAAATATCAAGTATTCTGTCAATATGCTTCGGCACTCCGGCAACATATACCCGTCCGCCTATATACCTGACTTTCATATACTTTCCCATAATCATCCCTATGCCTGAGCTGTCCATAAATTCAACGTCAGACATATCAAATATTACATTTTTCACCTTACCGGTCATATAGCATTCTTCAAATTCACGCCTTATTCTTTCAGCGCTCATATGGTCAATCTCTTTACCGGCGTGAATTATAAGATTGTTATTTTCAAGCTGCATCATTAGCCTCCTTATTTCTTTAATATATTTGTCCGTGTAAATTAGACAGAATCATCTGCTGCATAAAAAAACGGCATACCGCTTCATTTCATAAACGGTATGCCGTCAGTCTTATCGTAATGCTTATTCAGTATCAACGCTTATTCCCAGTTCGCTAAGCCTGCTCTTTGCTTCAGACGCTCTTGGTGAATCAGGATAATTGTTAATAACCTTTCTGTAGTAACTTTCTGCCTTTTTACTATTGCCCTGCTTATGGTACAGTCTTCCAAGGAAATAAATTGCGTCATAATTATCTGACTTAAGATTAATTGCCTCAGTCAGATAATTAAGCGCTTCATCATAATTGCCTTTATTATAGCTTACGCGGCCTTTCTCAAACATCTCCGCAGAAGCATTGTGCGCATCTTCACTCTGTATAAGAGTTATTATACTTTTTACAGTCTCATTTTCAACTCCGGATACATCAAGACCTGATATCATTGCCAGCGCTTCAGACTTTTTATCTTCATTGTAACTCTTATAAGCATCCATAATCTTCTCATATGTTTCTGCCAAAGACAGGGAATCATCAGTAGTTGCTTCTTCAAGCGACTTCTGCAGTTGGCTTATCTGGCTGTTCAGGTTTTTATTTTCAAACTGCAGGTCGGATATTGTTTTATCCTTTGCTGCAAGCTTTTCACCATATTCAGTCACCTCGGAATTCTTATCTGAATTAATTCTGCCTGCAATAGTAGGCGATATAAGAACTACTCCGACTAATAATCCTATTATGACTCCTATAATAACATTTACAAAAGGATATATTCTCGGCTTTTCGGTTTTGTATGTTCCGACTTCTTTAACAACAACTCCCGAATCACCGTGAAATACTTTACGGTCTCCTGACGCTGCCGTCTGTGAAGACGCACGGGACGCCGAAACATGTCTTACACCCAATTCTTTTAAATACCTGATAGTAGCAGTATTATTAATATCAACAGGCTTTATTGCTTTTAAAACTTTTACCGCAAGCTCCTTTTGTCCGCCTATCATGTACATAAGAGCAAGAAGCTGATGTGCCTTAACAAATCTCGGATTAAGCGAAACTACTTTCTTCAACTGGATAATTGCAAGGTCATCATTACCCTGCCTTGCCGAATTAAGCGCTGCATTATATTTTTTAATTGTCTGATTGATTGTATCGAGCGAGCCATTGGAATGAATGCTTTCAATAAAATAATCCGCCTCGTTATCCTCCGGCTGCAGGTTCTTACTGAGTATCCACTGTGTCAGAGCCATTACTGTCTCGCCAATCTCGCAGTATACAAGTCCCAGAAGATTTCTGGCGTCAGTATTTCTCTTGTAATATTTGAGACTAAGATTCAAATCATCTATAGCGCCGCTCAAATCTCTTATTTTTGCTTTTTCAAGTCCTCTGTTATACAGCGTATTCGATATTCTGACAACCTTTTTGTATACATTCATGCTTCTGCCACAATTACCGCAGCGGTCATCCTGCATGGTAATAGGCGCTTTACATATAGGACAATTCATACATTCTCCTCCAGTCATTCATACGAACATTACCTAGAACCAAGCTCTTTAAGCAGCTCTTTTACCACATCAGTTACATCTTCATATTTGTTGCTGTATACAGCATCCTGAGTCTGTTCTATATCCATACTAGGCTGGAATTTTTTAAGTTCCTCTTCAAAATTAATCATTAGTCTCTCCTTTTTCGCTCTCAAACCTATAATACTTACAGGTCATTCAAAAATCAACAGACATTCATCGCATGATACGACTTATTTTTCAAGTGCAGCAAGTCTCTTTGTTACCTGCTCCATCATATCCTGATATTTCTTCTGCTTGGCTTTCTCTTCATTAATCTTGCTTTCCGGCGCCTTTGAAAGGAATTTCTCATTACTGAGCATTTTCTCGGAACGCATAAGCTCATTGTTAAGCTTCTTCTGTTCATTCTTAAGACGCTCTATCTCAAGCTTAACGTCTACAAGCTCCTCAAACGGAATATATATAGAAGCTTCAGGAATAAGTATAGATACCGCATCCTCAGAAATTCCATGCTTATCCTCTGCTATATATACGCTGCTTGCATAACCAAGCGTCGCAAAAAATACTTTGCTCTTCTCAAATATATCTCTTACTTTTTCATTCTCAGAGATAACATATACTGCCGCCTTACGGCTAGGCGCAACATTCATCTGAGACCTTACATTTCTGATACCCTTTACAGCTTCCTTAATTCTCTCAACGGCTTCTTCTTCATCAGCAAAATGATACTCGTCCCTGTATACAGGCCAGTCGCTTATCATAATTGATATATCAGTATCATCCATAAGCGTACAATATATCTCTTCGGTAACAAACGGCATATAAGGGTGAAGAAGCTTAAGAGCATCAATAAGCACACTCTTCAGAGTCCAGAGGGCTGCTGCCCTTGTCGTATCCTCATCATTATACAGACGCGGCTTAACCATCTCAATATACCAGTCGCAGAATTCTTCCCATATAAAGTTGTATATCTTATCAGCAGCTATACCAAGTTCATATTTGTCAAGATTTTCCGTAACATCTCTTACGACATCGTTAAGCTTTGATATAATCCACTTATCTGCATCTGTAAGTGTAGGTACACTATCAAGGTCTATTCCTTCCTCAGGAAGATTCATCATAATAAATCTTGATGCATTCCATACTTTATTGGCAAAATTACGGCTCGCCTCCACACGTTCGTTATAAAAACGCATATCATTACCCGGAGCATTACCGGTAATAAGTGTAAATCTTAACGCATCAGCGCCATAATTATCAATAATCTCAAGCGGGTCAATACCGTTTCCTAAAGACTTGCTCATTTTACGTCCAAGCGAGTCGCGTACAAGTCCGTGAATAAGCACGGTATCAAATGGGGCTTTTCCTGTCTGCTCAATTCCTGAAAACATCATTCTCATTACCCAGAAAGGAATTATATCATATCCTGTAACAAGCGTACTTGTAGGATAGAAATAATCCATCTCCTCAGTCTTATCCGGCCATCCAAGAGTTGAGAAAGGCCACAATGCTGACGAGAACCATGTATCAAGAGTATCAGGGTCCTGTCTCATCTTCTTACCGCATTTAGGACATACAGGCTCATCCTCTTTTGTTACAACCGTCTCACCACAGTCATCACAGTAAAACGCCGGTATCCGGTGTCCCCACCATAACTGTCTTGATATACACCAGTCGCGGATGTTTTCAAGCCAATGGAAATATGTCTTTTCAAAATATTCAGGAACAAACTGTGTCTCATCATTCTTTACAGCTTCGATTGCAGGCTGTGCAAGCGGTTTCATTTTTACAAACCACTGCTCAGATACACGCGGCTCTACAGTAGTTCCGCATCTGTAGCATACTCCTACATTGTGGTCATGGTCTTCAACTTTAACAAGAGCGCCCTCTTTTTCAAGGTCTTCTACTATAGCTTTTCTTGCCTCGTAACGGTCCATTCCGGCATATTTCTCATATTCATCTACAATCTTTGCATCATCAGTCATTACATTAATAACAGGAAGATTATGTCTTAAACCTACTTCAAAGTCATTAGGGTCATGGGCAGGCGTAATCTTAACAACACCTGTTCCGAAGTCCATATCAACATACTCATCTGCAACAACAGGAATCTCTCTGTGAACTATAGGCAGTATAACCGTCTTTCCTACATATGACGCATATCTTTCATCTTTAGGATTAACCGCTATTGCTGTATCTCCAAGAAGCGTCTCAGGACGGGTAGTCGCAAGCTGTATTGAACCGCTTCCGTCCGCAAGCTCATATTTAAGATGCCAGAAATGACCTGCCTGGTCTTCATGCTCCACCTCTGCATCAGATATCGAAGTAAGGCAGTGCGGACACCAGTTGATAATCCGCTCGCCTCTATATATAAGGTCTTTATTATAAAGCTTAACAAATACCTCTTTTACCGCTTCATTACATCCTTTATCCATTGTAAAACGTTCTCTGTCCCAGTCACAGGAAGAACCCATTTTTTTAAGCTGCGATACTATACGTCCGCCGTACTTATCTTTCCAATCCCACGCACGCTTAAGAAATCCTTCTCTTCCAATATCCTCTTTAGAAACGCCTTCCTTACGCATGGCTTCAACAATCTTAGCCTCTGTTGCAATAGAAGCATGGTCAGTTCCCGGAACCCAGAGTGCGTTATATCCCTGCATCCTTTTATATCTTATAAGTATATCCTGAAGTGTATTATCAAGGGCATGGCCCATGTGAAGCTGACCTGTAATATTAGGCGGAGGCATCACAATCGTGAATGGCTTTTTACTCCTGTCAACTTCTGCATGGAAATACTTCTTATCCATCCATTTTTTATAAAGCTTATCCTCAATATCAGAAGGATTATATGTCTTTTCAAGCTCCTTTTTCATAATTACCCTCATTTCCTGTTATTATGTATAAATATAATATCTTATAGTATTCTAAAAGCGTTTTTATGTCAAGGTCAGGTTTGTATATTATTAGCAGTAATAGCGCCTGTCGGACATATTTTTTTGCACTGACCGCAGCGAATACACTCCGGATGGTTGGGCGTTTTGGACGGATTAACCTGCATCTTGCAGACCTTTGCGCAGGCGCCGCATTGGGTACACTTATTTTTATCTACCCTGTATTTGAACACGGAAATAGGATTAAAAACCGAATAGATGGCGCCCAGCGGACAGATATATTTGCAAAACGGGCGATAAATCAGGATAGACAGTAAAACAGTGACCGCCAGAAGAACGTTTTTCCAAACATACAGCCAGCCGATGGCTCTACGCATAGACTTGTTCAGAAGAACAAGCGGAATTCCGCCCTCCAGCGTACCCGCAGGGCAAATCAGCTTACAAAAATATGGTGAGCCCTGATCCATGATGTCTACCAAATACAACGGCATCAGGATGACAAAAACGGCAAGAATGACATATTTCAGTTTTCGCAGCAGCTTATCCCCACGAAAGGTTTTTATCTTTTTCGGAAACGGGATTTTATGTAAAAGATCCTGAACCAATCCAAAAGGACACAGCCAGCCACAGACAAACCGTCCAATCAAAGCTCCTACAAATACAAGAAATCCTGCCACATAAAAGGCAAATTTGAAATTCCAATTTCCTATAACTGCTTGAAGAGAACCTATGGGGCAGGAGCCGACTGCTCCGGGGCATGAATAGCAATTGAGTCCGGGAACACACAGATTCTTAAGCTTGCCCTTATAAATCTTTCCCTGCACAAAACCTATAAGATAGCTATTCGTAAGAAGAGCCCAAATAGCCTGAAACCTGTGGCGGGGCCATTCGCTTGTTTTTTTATTTTTTTTATCCAATTCCTATACACTCCAAACATATATTAACGGCTTTTTTTAAAACCACTGCAAGTTCGCCTCTGTAAATGCCAAAACCCATCATCGCCAGTCCAAGAACAGCCACGCCGACTCCGCACCAGCGCGAGGAGAGCAGCCGACGCATCATGCTCCCTCCTTCAGATTTGCAAGTTCTCTTTCAACTACCTCTATCCAATCTTCCAGACCGCCGCTTCCGCTGTAGCTCTCACCAACAATATTGCCGTTGTTATCGACAAAAAATGTTTCAGGTACTGCTTCTATTCCTACCAGACGATTGTTAAAATATGTGCTGTCCGGCAATAGTACAGGATACGTAACGCCTGTTTCCTTTACCAAAAGCTGTGCTCTTTCCAAATCCTCGTCCACAATTTCACCTTTCTCGTTGAGCACGTCCAGAACAACTCCGATAACACCGACATTCTTATCCTTCATTTGCTGATGAAGCTTTTCCAAATCCGGCATTTCCCCTACACAAGGTGAACACCATGTAGTAAATACATTCACCATAGTCAGCTCATGCTCCTTAAAAATATCCTGTGTAACGGCATTCCCGCTCACATCCTGCGTTGTGAAATTACCCACATATTTTACATCCGCTCCTGTTGCAGACACATCGCCTGCATTGGAAGAGTCAGATGTGTCAGGTGAATTCTGTTCTTCTGAATTACTCTGTCCAATATCAGAACCTCCTGTTTTGTCATGGTTTTCCCCGGATGAGCAGGCAGTCAGAAGTGATAGACTTAAAGTAACTGCCAGAAAACCTTTTAAAAATTTTTTAAATGTCTTTTTCATAAGTTTTGTAACTCCTTTCAGTTTGATGAATTGATTATAGCACAAAAGAGTTAAAATTTATGTTAAGCAGAAAGCTTATTCACTACAAGTAGCAAAAGATGAACACGATAGTTGCAAAGCAACGTGCCAAATTTATATAAATGTCCACTTGACTCGTTGCTGTATGGTATAATATAAAAATTATATTATTGTATTTGTGTCAGGGGGATATAAAAATGCGTATACTTATCATAGAGGACGAGACCAATCTTTGTAATTCCATAGCGGAGGGGCTTCGTATGGACGGCTATGAGGTCGATAGTTGTCAGGACGGTCTGGATGCATTGGAACTGTGCGAAGCGGAACACTACGATCTTATTTTACTGGACTTGAACCTCCCCGGAATGGATGGAATGGAAGTGCTTCGCAGACTACGCAAAGAGGATGAAGAAACACGGGTACTGATCCTGTCTGCCAGAGGACAGATTCGGGATAAGGTAAGAGGTTTGGACGCAGGGGCCAACGACTATCTGACAAAACCCTTCCATTTTGAAGAATTGGAGGCAAGGGTGCGGAGTCTTACCCGCCGGAAATTTATCCAAAAGGATGTATGTCTTCAGTGCGGAGAAATCTCTTTTGATACAAAAGCCCGAACAGCCATAGCCAAGGGACAATCCCTTTCGCTGACAAGAAAGGAGGCTGGGCTTTTGGAATACCTTTTGCTGCATCAGGGACAAGTTATCAGCCAGGAAGAAATGTTAGAGCATCTCTGGGACAATAGTGTAAATAGCTTCAGCAATTCTATTCGCGTCCACATCTCCTCGCTGCGCAAAAAGCTGCGGACAGCACTTGGATATGATCCTATTCAAAATAAGATTGGGCAAGGATATATGATTGGAGGAACAAACCAATGAAAAAACTTTCTTTGCGGTGGCGACTGACTATTATGTCAGCGGCTCTCATGATGATCTCCTGCTTGCTTTTGAACATGCTTATAAGCCACTCCGCAATAATGCGGATTGATGAGGTAGAGAATTACTTTATGGAGATTCACCCCGCCAGTCAGGAGTCTTTTGTGATTAACATCGATGATTCCGAACTACTGGCACAGATTCGCCATGCAAAAAATATATTTCAGATTCAAAGTATTACTGCAACAGTTATAATTATCCTGCTTAGCGGTACTGTCACATACTTTTTAGCAGGACGTGCCTTATCCCCATTGCGAACGTTCAGCTCCTATATGGAGAAACTCCAGACAAAAAATTTATCAACGCAATTGCAGATTCCCAAAACCGGAGATGAGATTGCCCGCTTAACCTGTTCTTTTAATAAAATGCTGAATCGGCTTAATCAGGCGTTTGAAGCACAGCGTCAGTTTTCTGCCAATGCCGCACATGAATTGCGTACCCCTCTGGCCGTGATGCAGACCAATCTGGATGTACTGCAAAAGCAAAAGGCCCCTACACTGGAAGAGTATAAGAAAAATGTTGCTATACTGTCAGAGCAGACAGGAAGGCTTTCTGATTTAGTGAACGTACTACTGGAAATGACTGAATTACAGACTGTTCAAAGGACGGATGAGATTGCTCTTTCTGCACTGGTCGAGGAAGTATTATGCGATCTAACACAAGTTGCCGACAACAAAGGCGTGAAGCTGATTCAGGAAAAAGGAGAAGCAACGCTCGTCGGAAGCGATCCGCTAATCTATCGAGCCATATATAATTTAGTAGAAAATGCAATCAAATATAACCGCCCGAGCGGAACTGTGACAGTAGGAATAAAAACTGAAAATGACAGCGCCGTATTGTATGTGAAGGATACCGGCACAGGGATTCAGCCGGAAAACTGGGAGAATATTTTTGCTCCCTTTGTTCGTGAGGATAAATCCCGCAGTCGTGCAATGGGAGGCGCCGGTTTAGGTCTGGCTTTGGTGCGAGACATCGCCGGACAGCACAAAGGAAGCGTGCAGATAGCCCAAAGCTCTGAAACAGGAACCGAAGTCGTACTCACTCTTCCCATCAAAAAACAGTCAGGGCAAATTAATCACAGCAAAGAAAGTTCTATTTTATGAATGAAAGATTTAAATTTCTGAATTAAAAAGACAGCGCGAAAAGCCTTTCTGCCTTTTACGCTGTCTTTAGTCTTTGCAACGTCCATAAAGTTAATATTTGATTGTTGTTTTCAAATTACTTCCTTAATTGGTGTTAGCAAAATATTCTACTTCTTTTCATATATTCGCATATGAATTTTAAGTATTATTCTATTGTTCTACTCCGCCGGCCTTCAAAATTGCGAAGTATACAGGCTTTGGCTCTAAAGTAAGTATTCTTTCGGTATCGCTTACATCTCCATATGGTTTGAATAAGTAAGCAGCTCCCCAGCTTCCGTCGCCGTCGCAAATTCCCCAGTTAGTAACTGAAGTAACTCCGATATAATTATCGCCCGCATTTTTTCCGTAATCACCGTTCTTTGAATATTTCTTATAGATGTTATACAGTTTTTCCATCTTTGCTGCATGCGCATCCTCAGTTATATTCCTATTCTCATCAAGCTCTGTAATCTGAACTTCAAGTCCAGTATCGGCAATAGTCTTAATCATATTTTCCTGAGTAGCTTCAGGTATGCTGTGTGACTGAAGACCGATACCATCACAATATTTTACTCCTGATGTACCGTTAGCCTTATTACATTCTATATTAATATAATTAACAAGCTTTATCTGATTCTGTGCATCAGTATTATAATCATTATAAATAAGTGAAGGCTTTACAGTATAGTTGTATTGAGCCTGATATTTTCCAAGGCATTCCTGTATTGCTTCATAAGTATAAAGATATGACAGATAGAGGTAATCCTGACCCATCGTTGCATACCAGTAACTATGGCTTGCATCAGGCACTCTTCCTTCATTTGCCAACATATCCATTACGTCATCAGAACTGCTTTCAGAAGTAACTTTCTTTCCTGACCTTGTTGTAACTCCAGGATTAGTTCTTACTGAAACAGATGAACCGTTATCATCATATGTAAATGTTACGTTTCCGTTAGCCGCCTCATTGATAACGTCATAAGCATATACGACATCACCATAACCATGCGAGTAAATATAATCAATAACCTGACTTATATAGTCATTAAGTCTCTTCTTCATTGTATCATAATCAGCAAGCTTATGATAATTAGATTTATCCCATCCGTTAGCCTCATAATCTTCAAGGCTGTAATCAGAATAGTTAAAATCCTTAAGGAAGAAATACTCACGAACCTGTGAATGCCATACAAATGCATGATAACGAAGTTTTAAGTTATTAGCTTTACAATATGAAAGTACATTTTCAAGATTCTTATAATTGATAATAACCTTTCCTTCACCGTTAGTTGCATAGTAATTATCAACATTAGCTTTACCGATTCCATCAGGATATGCATCAGTTGCTTCATCAGTTATAAGACTTTCCATCTTAGTCTCATTACCCATTGTAACACTTGAGAAATGATATCTGACAAGCGCTGCAGATTCTCCGTATCTTAAGCTTCCTGCGTCAGTGCTTATACCGCTTATAAAGTAATTATTAAATAAATCCTTAATATGTACTCCTTCAGGCTGCTTCCACAGACAGTCAGGATATGCGTCATAATCAAATGTCGGAGTAGGACTCGGTGTTGCGTTAGGGTCAATTGTAGGCTGCACTATAGGAGCAGGTGTGTCTGTAGCTACAGGTACAGGCGCTGCAGTAATATCAGGAGTAGTTTTTGCATTTACCTTAACCTTACATGAAAGCTTCTTAGTTTTTCCTCCCAGCTTGTATGATGCTGTTACAACTGCAGAACCTTTCTTCTTTCCGGTAACTTTTACAGAAGTCTTCTTTTTAGCTGAAAGCTTTGCTACAGAAGCCTTGCTTGTCTTCCATGTTACCTTTTTCTTATAATTCTTAACAGTCAGCTTTTTAGATTCGCCTACTTTAATAGAAAGTTTTTTCTTACTAAGCGCCGGCTTCTTAGCTGCGTCTGCACCTGATGCAAGCGGAAGCGTCATGCATACTGTAAGAGCAACTGCTATAGCTGCGTATAACTTACGCATTTTCATAATAAAATACCTCCTCATTTTTATGTTTTTAATTTCTTAAACTGAAATTTAATACAGTCTTTTTATATTATAATATTTTTAGTATCAAAAAGCAATTATTATTTTATAACAGTTCAGCCATAACCTGTATTATGTGCGAATCATGCTTGCATGAATAAGCACATAATACAGGTTATGGGCTAAACGCCCGGTTATGAGCAATCCGCTTGCGGCAGCAAGCTTTGAAGCACGAAGTGCGAGATTGCGAATGGCGCGCGCTGAACTGTTACCACTCACAGAAACCTTAACCGATATTGTGGACGAGTCATGCTTGCATGAATAAGCACAATGTCGGCAAAATGTTTCTCCCTGACCTATTTCACTACCACAGTTACGGCATATCATAATAACTTTCCTCCTTCGTATACCTGTTTAATTATGTACATTATTATCGTTAAAACGCCCATAACAATAACCGGCGCTTCCCAACGGATTTTCTCTTTATCTGCAAAATAACGTTCCCACAATAGCCACAAAATTAACGCCACCCATCCATAGGACATAATATTATACTCCGCAGCTCTTTTAAAATGTCCGGTCAAAATACAAAGTGAGCCTCTTGTTAAACCGCAGCCCGGACAATCTTTCCCTATAAATATCTTATAAGGACACGATGTTCCGAATATAACCGTCGTAACCAACAGATAAACTGCAATAACAAGAAGCGTCACCGATAATTGTCTAATGTCTTTATGTAACTTTTTTACTATCTTTTTTATTTTCTGAACCATTAATTAATATCTTATCTTTGATTTGCCGGATTAGGGCCCCACTGATTATCTGCAACACTATCTCCGCACCACCATACAATAAGAAGAATAATACCTACACATGGAATCAAACACATAAAATAATAGAATCCTGATTTTCCAATATCATGTAGTCTTCTTATTCCAAGCGCTAACATAGGGATAAATATTGCAAGTGAAGCCAATGATAAAATTATTGTCATTGGCGCCGGTAATGCTCGTGACAAAACGCCAATTACTACATCAACTATAACACAGAACAAGTATCCCCACCAAAATTCACTTTTAGTTGAACGTCCGCTGAAATTCACATAGTTGCTAAAGAATAGCTTAACCGCCTCTCCGAATGATACACTCTTAGCCTGCGGAGCAGGACCCTGTGCATTATTTGTCTGAAAATCGCTCATGAAAAATTCCCCCATCTTGATTTTGATATTTTATAATCTGATAACATTAGACATTACTATTTTATAATATCAAAATAATTATAAATTTTCAAGTTTTATTTAATATACATCCGACTTCCTTGGCATTATTATCGCGCACACAATGTATGCAATAATTCCGCCTCCTCCAAATATGCAGAGAAGCGCCCATATTAATCTTACAATCGTTGGGTCGATGTTAAAAAACTCGGCAATTCCACCGCATACGCCGTCAACCATTTTGCCTTCTTCTATTTTATACAGTCTTTTATTCATACATCAAGCCTCCTTAAGACACTTTTTTACACTTTTCGGAATCAAAACCCCACGAACAAGTACAATAAGCAGCATATATACTGCAAATATTAACGTAGGATAAATGCACAACCCATCCGATATTAAAAGGTATATAACACTAGCTGCGGCAAATGCGCCCGCTGCAGTACCGGCATTTCTTATTATAAGAAATCTTCTGCGCGTACATTGATTTACAACCTTAATAAGAGTAACAGCCTGTACAGCAATTGTTATAAGCTCCAGTACAAACAGAATAAGCTGCCAGCTCATTGCAAATGAAAATATAATCTCTCCCTTTGATGTGGATACGATATAATATTCAAATATTGCCGCAAGACCCAGCGTCAGCAAAAAATATACCGTAAGCAAGGCAACATAATATATCAGCCTTTTCTTTATCTTGTCCAAATTATCCATGCTCCTTCCTCATACATTAGCTTTTTCTGCATTTACATTATAGCTTCTCCGCGCCACATACCAAATACGACAAATATGGTAAATATTCCGCAGGCAAGAAGAATTATATGCTTTACAATTTTATTATCTATAGCTCCGTATATAATATAGAGCGCCACGCATCCCATCATATATCTTGCTCCGCTTATCAGCCAGCCGTGAAGATATGACAGGAACATATATGCTCCGCCGTATGCAACTATTGAAGTAGCAACCTTTTTCTTAAGTCCGTAAAATAATGCTGCTATTCCGATAAAATACAGTATAATCTGCGGCCAGTATATTATTATTGAAAGGCCGTCGTAACCTTTCGCCATTTCATAATGCTGTGCGAGATTATCTGATATCCAATGCGATACATTATACCAAGGCGGCGCCGCCTGATGCTCAACAAATGCCAGAAAATCCCCCTGAACAATTTTATTAACAAAAAGATATATAAATGTACCTACAGGAATAAGAAAAACCGAAGCTGTTTTAATAACAACCTTCCTGTTACGCACCATATACTGAATTGCTTCATATACGGCAGGCACTAAAAGCGCGATTCCCTGCGACCTTGAAACCGATGCCAAAAGCCCTGCAATACCGCAGGCAAGCCATTTATTCTCTCTTATATAATAAAGGCACATAAGAACAAGCATCATAAACAGGCTTTCAGTAAATGCCTGAACCATAAACGCACCCATCGGATATAAAAGATACATTGCAAAACTATCCTTTGCCTTATCGCTTCCGAGTTCTCTGTCAGCAAGCTTATAAAGATAATATCCCGAAATACCAAGACATATATTAGATATAATTACTCCGGACACAAAATAATCTCTGAAAACTAACGCAAATATTTTCATAAGCACCGGATAAAGCGGATAAAATACAATAAGATTTGCCTTATCACCCGAAGCTGCGTAGCCGTTTTTTGCAATTTCTATATAATGAGGCACATCACCGCTTGCTGAAAATTTTTCATAAAAATACGAGAAAAATCCTCCGTATGTGTCATTAGCCCCAACTGCTGTCAGCAATATGTAGCCAAGCACCATAATAATCCAGTGAACAGCAATTGTCGCCGTAAATATTTTTATAAACAAAAATACTTTTTCATTTTTCTTCACCATATTCTATCTCCTATCAAAAGTATCCATAAAACATACCTGTCATATGAAATCCGCTTAGAATAACCATTATAATATTAATATATACCAGATTTTTAACCGGACGTACTACCATGCATGCCGGCACAATAAATACAAGTATATATTCTGCATAGCTTCCGTATCCCAATACTGCACATATTATACTTATAATGAGCTGAGTTACCGAAACACATATTGCATAAATAATGTCCGCATTCCTGCTTTCTTTTTTGTATATAAAGCTTACTGCCCACAATACAACAGCGCATATGCCGCTTATATGTGAAGCCATGCAAAGCACCGCAAAAACCGCCGACCATATTTTATGTCCGCATTCCTGACACAGAAGACACAGCGAAAACAGCGCCATAAAAAGTGCAAGCGGTGACGGCAGGAAAAGAAATACAGCTCCCGGAATACACATGCAGATTATAATATACTGCATTACATCCTGTCTTTTCATTCTTTTTTCCATATACATTCCAAGACTTACAGCCGTTATTATTCCGCTTAGAAAACTAATATACACCGCACACTCAGTATACTTATCAAAAAGCAGATTTGAAAACAGCGATACAAGCAGAGTATAAAGAGGAAATCCCGAATATGTACCTTCTGACGCTAAAAATGTATCTACAGGAGGATAATTCCATATAGCTGCAATGTTAAGCACAGATGTTTGTCCATATACAAAATTATATATAACTGCACCGCAGAACAAAAGAATAATTCCCGACGCAATTGAAACACCGGAATAATTCGATATACTCTTTAAAGTTTCACTTGAACCGGAATTAAAAGTTTCCCATACAAAACGAAATGCCAGAACTACAATAAGCGCAATCATTAACGCTCCGCCTACAGCTCCAATCAACTCTCCCAAAAAATTACCCCTTTCATATACGTATTTGTTACTATTCACGGCACCGTAACACGTATTTTACACTAATAATACAGTAAATTATATACATTGTCAAAATAACAATTTTGTTATATACTTCAATAGTTACTATTCACGGCCGGGCGGTTCCGTGAATAATTATTATTTGTTTTGATAAAAGGGGAATTGTTCTGATATGTACAACAATTTATTTACAATAGGGCCTTTAACAGTACACGGCTACGGGCTGATGATAGCTATAGGAATAATATGCGCATTACTGTGCGGACTTAAGATTGCGAAGAAAAAAGGCTTAAGCACTGATGAAGTTTATAACATTACATTTGTGTGCGTTATTTTCGGTTTTCTGTCCGCAAAGCTTCTTTACTGCATTGTAGAATGGAAATCATTTATTAACAACCCGTTAAGCACGCTCGGCTCAGGAGGTTTTGTCGTGTACGGCGGTATCATAGGCGGAACACTTGCTGCAGGAATATACTGCAGGATAAAGCATCTTTCTTTTATAAAATATTTTGATATTGTGCTGCCGTCTGTAGCAATTGCACAGGCATTCGGACGTATCGGTTGTTTTCTTGCCGGATGCTGCTACGGCAGAGAAACAGATTCATTTATAGGAATAACATTTCATAATTCTGATTTTGCGCCTAACGGCGTGCCTCTTTATCCGACACAGCTTTTTTCAAGCGCAGGCTGCTTTATTATAGCTTTTGTACTTTTTGCATACCTGAGAAAAGACAGAAAACCGGGAAGTACAGGTGCATTATACCTTATTATGTACAGCATCGGACGTTCCGTTATAGAGATATTCAGAAATGATTACAGGGGAGCGATAGGAGTTCTCTCAACGTCTCAGTTCATTTCAATATTCATATTAGCGCTCGGAATTATAATATATGTTCTTTCACAGAAAGGCACATTTACTGAAAAAAGCCAAGATACTCATTGAATACGTTAAAAAGCATATCACCTGAACATACCGCTATTTCTGCGGTGGTTCTGCCTACAGGCACATATGTATACAGGTCTTCGGCGCGTGTAAGTACAAGCGCCGATATAACCTCATATTCGGGTCCGAAAAGAACTTCAAGATATTCATTATATTTAGCGGCCTGCGAAACGTCCGCATCTAATATCTTATCATTCATTTTAAATTCAAATGAGAACACATAAGAATCCGTAATAACAAGCACATCTGCGTATATCCTGATATGCTTTGATTTTTTTATACGCAGTTCAAATACGATTTCCCACCCGGAATAATCTATGCAGTCGAGGTCACTAAATAAATTCACCATCACATCATGCGTATCGGAAAAAGAATGAAATAACCCTCTTGTATCGTTAAGATTACGTCCTATACTCATGCAGCCGCTCTTCATATACTCAAACCATTCATCATATGGCATTTTGATAAAATCAGCCACATTACCATGATAACCGCAGTAATCCGAAAGACCTGTATGCGGTCTTGTCTGCCTTATAAGACCGTGCCACATATAATTATCATCCCGATAGCACAAATCCTTTATAAATGCTGAACGATACAGATAGTGGTTTACTACGCTTCTTTCTTTCCCAATCTCTTTTGCAATAGATTTTGCCTTTATTCCGTCATTTCTGCATATTACAGAAAAAATGTCCCTTTCAATTATATCCATATATTTATCTGCTCCGTAATTTACACTCTGAAAAAATGCGGTTTACAAACACATTATACTGTGATAATGTATCTGATTTCTTAAAAAGCTTTATATAAGTGCCGTCATCCTCAAACAAATCTATCATGTATACCCAGATTTCCTTCATTTTATATATTATAACACGCGCGTCCGGCATTGTATCTTTATACTCAGCGTAAAGCCTGTCATGAAATGCCCTTAATACATCTCTGTCAGGAATCATATCCTGCCCTTCTTTTAACGCACCGCAAAGGCCTGGATTTCGTATAAGACCTCTTCCAAGCATTACAGCTTTAATGTTCTTAAATTCATCCGCAATATTTTTATAATCATCATATGTATAAATATTGCCGTTATAACATACCGGATTGGTACTTGTTTCATAAACGTAACGAAATTTTTCTAATCTTATATCATGTTGATAATAATCTTTTCTTATACGCGGGTGGACGATAAGCTCATGTATCGGATACCTGTTATATATTTTCATTAATTCATATATTTCATCTTCGCAGTTAAGTCCGATTCGCGTTTTAACTGATATATCCATAAATGCAAGCTCATTAAATACATAGTCAAAAAACCTGTCTAATTCGGTAAGCTTTCCAAGAAAACCCGAACCCTTATGCTTCGCAACAACTGTTCCCGAAGGACACCCCAGATTAAAGTTAATCTCTTTATAGCCTTTGTCATATATAAGCTTTGCAAATCTCACAAAATTCTCTGCATTATTTGAAATTATCTGAGGCACAAGCGGTATTCCCTGATTATTTTCCGGCAGGATATCCTTTACTTCACGCTTCTTCATTTTACGGCTGCCTTCAGCTGCAATAAACGGCGTAAAGTATTTATCAACATGTCCAAAAAAATCTTTGTACGCATTTCGATACGTATATATAGTTATTCCTTCCATAGGAGCCATATAAATTTTCATTATTTACTACCCTTCGTCTCTGATTTTTTATATTTTTTCTCTAACCTGTACCTTATATCCTTCAGGTATTCATCCACTGACTTGTCCGACTTAAATGGGAAGAAGAAATACGTCTTTATCATATTATTATCATGCATACTACGTATATGCGCCTTAAGGTTTTCATAACGGACAATAACTTCATTTTCTGCTGCAAATGCCCGAAGCTTACTTATCAGTTTCGCGCTATATGCGACATCAATCGAAAATACTCCGAAAAATACTCCTATTACAAATGAAAATGCCAGATTTGCCGAAAGCCAGTTCAGCGCATTTAAAATATGCGGATGAATAAAGAAATAATATACTGCGCCAAGCACCGCCCAAATTGCAGAAAATAACGGACAGATTATCCCCTGAATATTACCCCACATATCACTGTAATCCCACAATCTTACATTCATTGTCTTTAATACAAGTATACCGGCAATGTATTCAATAACTGTCATGCATATTGCCATAACGACAAACAAAACAAGCTTGTTTAAAACCGGATTCTCTATAAGGTTAACCTTTTCAAGCGATGCAATAAGATACATAAAACACAGCCCGAAGCCATAAAGAGGCACATACGGTCCGACGCAGAATCCCGGATTAATCCACTTACGTTCAGGATTTGCCACTGAAATAAACCTCCTGAAAAACAATTCAAGCACCCATCCCGTAACTGAACCTATAAAAAATAAAAATGCCAAAATCAAAAAAAGATTCATAACGTCTTTCCCCCTGTCACTTTTAAGGTTACTATTTACAGCACCACCATGCATCATTCGCATTCGTCGCATTTTAGAACATATTTATAATAACACATAAGCTTTTACATTTACAAACAGCTTTGCTATAATATATAAATGAATTAAAAAAGAAATGGGGAAAATTGTAATGAAAAAATACAGATTATTATCTTATGCGCTTGTTTTTACATTAATTTTGTCATCCTTCAGTATTACAAGCGCAGCAAAAAAGCCTAAGCTCAGTAAGAAAAACATTTCTCTTACTGTTGGACAAACTGCTAAAGTTAAAGTTAAAAATGCCGCAAAGAATGCAAAAGTCAAATGGACATCAAGCAAAAAAAGCGTTGTAAAAATCACAAAAAAGACTACTAAAGGAAAGAACATCAGCGCATCAATTAAAGGTATTGCCGCTGGAAAAGCGGTAATTAAGGTCACTTATAAAACCGGAAGCAAGAAAACAAAGCTGGCCTGTGCCGTTACTGTAAATTCTGTTACAGAGAATACACATACCTCAGCTCCTATCGTAACGCCTTCTATACAGCCGACTCCTGTGCAGACTGCAGAGCCAACCATAGCTCCGACAGCAGAACCTACCGCAGTTCCTCCTACAAGAACACCTCTTGTAATTGACGACACCTCTACTCCGTCAGATTTCAACGTAAAACAGTCAGGAGTATCCTACGGAAACCTTTCAAGAGTTACTTATTATTCAACAACAGTCGGAAAAGAAAGAGCATTTAACGTTATAACGCCTCCTGATTATGACCCCGCCGAAAAATATCCTGTTCTTTACCTTTGTCACGGAGGGAACGGAGATGAAGGCGACTGGATATCAGGAAAACCTGACGTCATTTTAGGAAACCTCATTGCTAAAGATGAAGCTAAACCAATGATTATGGTTTTAGTAAACTGCAGGGCAAGAATGAATGACGGCGCTAACCCGTCTGATTCTTTATCACAGGCACACATGGATGCATGGACTAACTTTTTGTTTGAGCTTCAGGCAGATATAATGCCATATATGGAAGAAAACTACCCGATTCTGACCGGACGTGAAAACACAGGCATCTGCGGTCTTTCAATGGGCGGAAGAGAGTCTCTGTACATAGGTTTTAAAATACCTGAAAAAATTGCATATATCGGAGCGTTCAGTCCTGCATTTGGTATATTTGAATATGAAAACTGGGGACTCCATGAAGACGGTTATTTTACCGAAGATGAATTCACTCTGCCTGAAGAATACATGGATACAACAACATGCCTGATTGTAAATGGTCAGAACGACAGCATGGTAAGGGACGAGCCGGAAAGATACCACAACGCCCTCGCCTCTAACGGTGTAAACCATTATTACTATACAATTCCGGGAGACCATAATATGGATGTATGGGCAAACGGACTGTACCATTTTCTTAAAGTAGCTTTTAAGTAAATAAAAACAGTGGAGCCGGACGCTATATTTTAGCAACCGGCTCCGTTCAGGCTCTAGGGCATTCGCCCTAAAGCCTTTTTATAGTGCGGTTAACAGGAATCGAACCTGCACGGGATTCCCCACTAGAACCTAAATCTAGCGCGTCTGCCAATTCCGCCATAACCGCATAAAACATTTAACATTCTGTAGTGTATCAAAACACCTTAAAAAAGTCAAGAATGATGCCTCCGCAACTTGCAACTGCGTTTTTCATCTTATGAAGCACCGCTTGTTTTTTATTGCGCACATGTGCTATCATATTATAGTTCGCAGCTCCAAAACGAACTGAATTTTATATATATGCGGAAGGAATAATACTATGAATAAGAAAGAAGTATCAGAAATCAAACGTCTATTTAATAAAAACAAATGTCATGTAAGAAAACTGTGCGGATGTTATGTAGATGCCGAAAAGAATATTAAAACCGAAGTAAAACATGCTTTTTTATCATTAGATGAAGAGGAAATGTTCAAATATATCAACATTTTCCGTTCCTGTCTTTCAGGTTCTCTCGGAAGAAATCTTATTAACCTTGAATTTCCTATAGAACAGGAAGAAACGGGCGGAACTCAGGAATTTCTGCTTCGTCTTCGTGACAGCCGGCTTGAAGATGATGAACTTATAGAACAATTCTATAATAAAGTAATTGAGTATTATGAATATGCGGAAAACTACTACATAATTCTTGCTCATGCAGCATACGACATACCGGGAATAACCTCGGACGGTTTGGAAATGGATGACGCCAGCATATATGTATATGAGCATCTTATATGCTGTATATGTCCTGTAAAGCTTGAAAAATCAAACCTGTGCTATAACGCCGAATCCAATACAATCGAAACTACAATTCGTGACTGGCTTGTCGACGTACCTGCACATGGATTTTTATTCCCTGCATTTAACGACCGCAATACGGACATACATTCAATGCTGTACTATACAAGAAAAAGTGAGAATCCTAATACTTCTTTTATGGATAATATGTTTGCATGCAGACGCCCTCTTACGAGCAAAGAACAAAACGGCGCATTTCAGACAATTATTGAGCAGTCACTCGGCGACGATTGCAGTTTTGAAACCGTAAAAAGTATTCACGAAAATATTAATGAAATGATTGAAGAACAAAAAGATCTTCCTGAACCTGTGATTCTTGATAAAAATGATGTTAAGGGGCTTCTTGTCAAAAGCGGAATCAAAGAAGAGAACTTAAATGATTTTGACGAACATTATGAAAGAATATTCCATGACGAGGATACCGAAACTGCATCCGAAACCAATCTTACTGCAGCAAATATTACTAATCCAAGAAACCTTGAGGTTAAGACAACTGATGTTGTTATAAAAGTTAAGCCTGAGCGAAGCGACCTTATAGAAACCAGAATTATTGACGGAATTCCATATATACTTATTCAGGTAAATGAACACGTAGAATTAAACGGTGTTATAGTAAAACCTGATGAAGGCTGATATGTATAACGGGCTTGAGCATATCAAGTCCGTTTTTTCTTTTGTTCAGATTATTACCGGCTGGAGCTGCTTTCCGCAAAGCGCTGCTTTCATTGTATCTTCAATCTTTCCAACGTCAGCAATCATAGAATTTGGCTTTTTCTCATAATTATCCTGTCCAAACGGAACAAAATATATATTTTTCATATTCATGGCCAGACCTATATTTTTAAAATTAGCGCCGAGCGCGTCATTTGTAGATACCGAAATAACCAGAGGCTTGCCGTTTCTAAGGTGTGCCTTTGCCGCCATCAGTACAGGACTGTCAGTAATACCATTGCATAACTTTGCAAGAGTATTTCCTGTACATGGAGCTATTACCATAATATCAAAGGGGTCATTCGGCCCTATGACTTCAGCCTCTTCAATCGTTTTCATTCCTTTATTTTTTGTAATCTCCTCTACTGTCTGTATGAACTCCTTAGCATTTCCAAATCTAGAATTAATAGTCTGCACATTATTTGAAAATACAGGAGTAATATCTGCAACATCACCTGCAAGTATCTTTAGTTCTTTTGTTATTTTAGCAAATGTACAAAATGAACCGGTAATCCCGAATCCAACCTTGCAATCGGCTAATTCCACTTATATTCCCCCTGCTAATTGTTCTATTATTACATTTCCAAGAATCTCTCCCGACGTTTTCGGCGAGTATTTTCCCGGCAGACCAAGACTGTGTATTGCCTTAATGTTCTGCCGTGTGCAGTATTCAAAATCAGTACCTCCGGGAATTGAAGCAATATCTATAATAACAACCTGTCTGTTAAATTTATCTATATCTTCCTTCTTTATTATCCTTGCCGGTACTGTATTTATTATATAATCGTATTCCGAATAATCTTTACGTTCAAACATATTGCACACATCCATTCCGTTAAATACCGCTTCGTCTCTCTGCTGTCTGCTTCTTGCCGCAACAGTAACATAAGCTCCCATCAGACGGAATCTAAGCGCAATTTCTTTTGCACATTTACCGTATCCGGTTATAAGACATTTCGAACCGGATATATTTCTGTTACTGTATTTTATGGTTTCTGCCAAAGTTCCTTCTGCAGTAGCCACAGCGTTTTTCTGCGCAACCTCATCCATTTTTGAAAAATCAAACTGCTTAAAGCACGAAAATCTCTCAGGTATATTCCAGCCAAATAATATGACATTATCTTTAACCATTCCCGCTACTGAAAGCCATCTCTCACTTACCGGTGTAGGCAGCACTACAGCGCCGCATCCTTTTACAGCTTCGCTAAGCTTTTCCTTACGAACTGCCCCTGCGGCTATATCATCACACATAAGGTCAAATGTTTTAACTGTATAGCCTGCATTAATAAGTGTATCTGCAAGGTAACACTGTCTTAAATCTCCTCCGACTACTGCAATTTCCATAAGCAACTACCCCCTCTACATTAAGATATGCAGTGTTATATACGCTTGTGAATGATAAAAAAACTGCCTCACGGTGATTAATAATCACTGTAAGGCAGCCTGGTAAGTCAAAATGAAATCTATGTTTTAATGATATCTTCAGCACTAAATATACAAAAATACATCAGAATTTTGGTTCCATATATTCAGCTCTGTTATAATAATTACCTCTAAACAGCGGAATATCCTTTGCTGCAAACAGTTCCGATACGGATACTATCTGATAGCCCTGTTCGACAAAATATGGTACAAGTTCTTCTACAGCCTCAGCTGTATGCTGCATCGTTTCATGGAAAAGAACAATATCGCCATCTTTAGCTGTTTTAGTTACTTCGATTATGTGCTCTTTTGTTACGGAAGTCTCCCAGTCATTGCTTATAATATTGCATCCAATCATAGGAACATTAACATTCTCAAGTACAAGAGCATTCTGTCCAAGATTCGGCGGACGGAGTGTGAAGTTAGTAATTCCGGTAAGCTCCTCAAGTGTAGCACGGGCTTTTTCTACTTCTGCTGCAATTGCCTCTCCATCCGGAAATACATTAAGGTCTGACAGTGAACTCCACTGTGATGTATGATTTGCAATCTCATTTCCATTCTCCATTGAAGTAAGAATCTCCTTCTTCATTGAATCATTAGAAATCTTACTTGTAACATAATTAAAGGTTGCATGCATACCATACTCTTTAAGCACATTAAGTATTCTCATACTGTAATCGCTGTCTGATGAACCTACAGGACCATCGTCAAATGTAAATGCTATCATAGGTTTTTCAGGATCAATCCATGATATGTCAAGCTTGTCATATACAAATGCGCCCTCCTGCATATATTTCGGAGTTGCCGTCGGTTCAGGTACTTTTGTAGGCTCATTTGTAGGCTCCGTTGTAGGATTAACCGGTTTATCAGGAATCGGTGTATTCTGTACCGGAGTCTGCGGTGTAGATGTTGTCTGTGCAGAAGGAATCGCACTCGGAGATACTTCTGCTTTTGCATTCCTTACAGTAACTTTACATGTCAATTTTTTTGCACCCGCCTTTGCCGTTATAACTGCTTTACCTTTTTTCTTAGCTGTCACAACACCTTTTTTTGAAACAGAAGCTACCTTCTTCTTAGATGAGGACCATTTTACTTTTCCCTTATAATTCTTCACTTTAAGCTTAATACTTTCTCCGGCTTTAAGTATGACCTTCGACTTGCTAAGCTTAACCTTAGCTGCTTTACTTACAGTAGAATTATTTCCTATAGCTCCAACCGCAAGCGAAGCCATAACAACAAATGCTGCTGCTTTTGCCAGTCTTTTATTCATAATACACCTCCATTAAATTAATATAAAAACTATTATATCAAAAAAATTTGATATATGTAAAATTTTCTTATTTTTTAAACCCTGACGCAACGGCAATAAGTATATCAAGCTGTTCATCACTCATATCCTTTGCCAAGTCACAAAGCTTGTTAAGTTTCTCAGGATTAGTATATATAGTATTAAAGAATTGTTCCGGAGTAATGCCAAAATATTCACATATGTAGAAAAACAGTGACATTGAAGGATAATTTATACCATTTTCGATATTATTAATATAACCGGCACTCTGACCAAGAGACAAACTCATATCACGTGCAGATACACCTTTATTCAACCTGAGTTCTATAAGTCTTTTTACAAACTTCTCCTGATCCATACGCGTTTCCTCCTGATGTCCTGCTGATTTATAGCAATTGTACTATATATAATGCTCAGGAGTGTTTTGTATATTCATCAAAAATCATAAATATGTCTATTTATAATAGATATGTGTATAAACTTATGCATACAAAAGACCGCCCTGTGCATTAATACGTAAGGCGGTCTTTTTATGAACAATTTTTATAGCACAAATTTAAATGTTATCTTATATAACTATTCACGGTCATATTTTTATCAGCTTATGCAAGCTCAGCTTTAAGAGCCTGTGTAAGAGCAGGAACAATCTTATTAAGGTCTCCTACAATACCATAATCAGCTACATCAAAGATTGGAGCATCTTCGTCTTTATTAATAGCGATAACGATATCTGACTCTTCCATTCCGGCTACATGCTGGATTGCACCTGAAATACCGATTGCAAAATACAGATTAGGACGAACAGTCTTTCCTGTCTGTCCAACCTGAAGGTCTACAGGAAGCCATCCGTTCTCTACAACCGCACGTGAGCAGCTTACTGTACCGCCAAGCACTTCTGCAAGGTCTTTAAGCATCTGGAAATTCTCTGCTGAGCCAACTCCACGTCCGCCTGATACAAGAATCTTAGCGTCCATGATATTCTCTGTAGTCTTAGCCTGCTTGATGATGTTGATAATCTCAACATACTTGTCATTCTTCTCAAAACCAGGATTATACTCAATAACCTCTGCTTTTGCACCCTTTACAGGCTCAATCTTCTGCATAACACCCGGACGTACTGTAGCCATCTGAGGACGGTTATCAGGACATGCAATTGTAGCGATTGTGTTACCGCCAAATGCAGGACGTGTCATAAGAAGCTGATTGTGCTTCTGCTCCTGATTAGGTGTAGGATTAATTGGGAAATCACCAATCTCAAGTACTGTACAGTCAGCTGTAAGACCTGTCTTAACTCTTGCTGAAACTGTAGGTCCAAGATCACGTCCGATTGCTGTTGCACCTACTAACATGATATCAGGCTTGTACTCATTGATTACTGAAGCCAGTGCATGTGCATATGGCTCTGTTCTATATGTTTCAAGCTCAGGATCGTCTACTACGATTACCTTGTCTGCTCCGTACTCTGCAAGGCTGTCTACAAGATTGCCTACTTTATAACCGATAAGTACAGCTGTTACATCTGTATCAAGGTCTTTTGCAAGCTCCTTAGCTTTTCCGATTAACTCAAAAGCAATGCTGCTTAACTCATTATCTACCTGCTGAGCGTAGATATATACGCCTTTATACTGTTCTAAACCCATTTTATTCACCACTTTCCTTCAAATGATTATATAATATGTTTCTCTTTAAGTTTGCCCATGATGTACTCAACTGACTCAGCTGCATCAAGATTAACTTTTTCACCTGCACCTTTACGAACCTTATCTGATGCCTTGGCAATCTTAGTAGGAGAACCTTTAAGTCCGATATTAGAATCATCAACATCTTTAAGGTCATTTCTTCCCCATACTGTTACTTCTTTGTCATATGCGTCAAATATTCCGCCCGGTGTCATGTAACGAGGAACATTTAATTCTGAAAGTGCTGTTATAAGACAAGGCATCTTAGCTTTAATCTCATGGTATCTGTCTTCATACTGTCTCTTAACGATAACATAGTCACCGTCAACCTTAATATCCTCTGCATAGGATATTACAGGCACACCAAGATGCTCAGCAATCTGAGGACCTACCTGAGCTGTATCTCCATCGATTGCCTGACGACCTGTAATAATAAGGTCATAATCAATATTTCTTAAAGCTCCGGCGATTGTTGTAGATGTAGCCCATGTATCAGCTCCGCCTAATACTCTGTCTGTTACAAGAATTGCATTGTCAGCACCCATAGCCATAGCCTCACGAAGAACATCATCAGCCTTTGGAAGTCCCATTGTAACAACAGTTACTTCTGCTCCGCATTCTTCCTTAATTCTAAGTGCTGCCTCAAGTCCGGCTTTATCATCCGGATTCATTATAGCAAGCATTGCTGCTCTATCCAGCGTACCGTCAGGATTGAACTTAACGCCGCCTTTGGTATCTGGTACCTGTTTAATACATACAACGATTTTCACGGTATTTTCACTCCTTATGATTATTTATATTCACTACTTAAGCAATGCACCAGAAATTACCATACGCTGAACTTCTGATGTTCCTTCATATATCTCAGTAATCTTAGCATCACGCATCATACGCTCAACATCATACTCTCTGATGTATCCGTATCCACCGAAGAGCTGTACAACTTCAGTTGTAACTGCCATTGCAGTCTCTGCGGCAAACAGTTTAGCCTTTGCTGCCTCTACTGAATACACTTTCTTAGTAGCCTTTGCCATAGCAGCCTTATATACAAGCATCTGTGCAGCTTCAACTCTTGTTGCCATATCAGCAAGCTTAAACTGAGTGTTCTGCTGCTGTGCAATAGAACGTCCGAACTGCTTTCTCTCCTTAGTATACTCAATAGCTCTTTCAAGAGCTCCTTCAGCAATACCAAGCGCCTGAGCAGCAATACCGATACGACCTCCGTCAAGTGTATGCATGGCAATAGGGAATCCCTTGCCTTCAGGTCCTAACAGATTCTCCTTTGGAATTCTGCAGTCTTCAAATATAAGCTCATAAGTTGAAGAACCACGTATACCCATTTTCTTTTCCTTTGTTCCGAATGAGAAGCCCGGAGCATCCTTATCAACGATAAATGCTGAGAAATTCTTCTTCTTTCTTCCGCGCTTATCCTCTGTAATGCTTGTAATAGCAATAACAATATATACGTCAGCCTCTTTACCATTGGTAATAAAGCATTTTGAACCATTAAGAACCCATTCATCTCCGTCAAGTACAGCCTTTGTCTGTGCTCCCTGAGCGTCAGTTCCTGCTCCCGGCTCAGTAAGTGCAAATGCACCAAGCTTTTCTCCTGTAGCAAGAGGTTTTACATACTTCTGCTTCTGCTCTTCAGTACCGTATGTCATTATAGGGTCAATACATAATGATGTATGTGCAGATACGATAACACCTGTTGTTCCGCATACCTTTGAGAGTTCCTCAACACACATAACATATGTTAAAGGATCACATCCCTGTCCGCCGTATTCCTTTGGTACAGGAATTCCAAGGAAACCTGCCTTTGCCATCTTCTCAACTGTTCCTCTAGGGAATACCTCTGTCTCATCAACTTCCTGAGCAAGAGGCTTTACTTCTGTCTCAGCGAATTCCTTAAATAAGGTTCTCGCCATTTCATGTTTTTTATCTAAAGAAAAATCCATGATTTATAATCCTCCATATAAATATTAATTATTTGACATTAAATGCATGACAACAATTATAATGCATCAACCGGTGTTTTAGTACGGTCTGGATTATATACATAGAATCCCTTTCCACTCTTAACACCAAGATTTCCGCCGCGAACCATTTTACGAAGTAATGGGCATGCACGATATTTGCTGTCGCCTGTCTCATTGTAAAGTACATCCATAATAGCAAGACAAATATCAAGACCGATGAAATCACCTAATTCAAGTGGTCCCATTGGATGATTAGCGCCAAGCTTCATAGCAGCATCTATACCGGCAATATCTGAAACACCTTCCATCTTAATGAATGCAGCTTCATTTATCATTGGAATAAGAATACGGTTCACTACAAAACCTGCAGCTTCATTTACCTGAACAGGAGTCTTTCCGATTTCTTTTGAAATATTAGTAATAGCTTCAACAGTCTCAGCCGGCGTATTAACACCTGCGATAACTTCGATAAGCTTCATACGGTCTGCCGGATTGAAGAAATGCATACCAATCATTGGACGGCTAAGTCCGTTTCCAATCTCTGTAATTGAAAGACTTGATGTGTTAGAAGCAAAGATACACTCTGGCTTAGCAATAGCATCTAATTCTTTAAATGTTGTCTTCTTAACTTCCATGTTCTCGAATGCAGCCTCTACGATAAGATCACAATCTGCACAAAGATCCTCTTTAAGACCTGGTGTAATTTTTGCAAGAATTCCGTCAACGGCTTCCTGGGTCATTTTCCCTTTTTCTACAAGTCTTGAATAGCCTTTGGCAATCTTATCTTTTCCGCCTTCAGCCCACTCTTTCTTAATATCGCAAAGAGCAACTTCATAACCGTCAACCATAGCGAATGCCTTAGCAATTCCCTGTCCCATTGTTCCTGCACCAATAACTCCAACTTTCATTTCATTGCCTCCTTAAATATTCTTTTATATGTTATTATAAAATTATCTGTTCTTAAATGGTACAACCTTAAGCTTCTTTTCCTTATCCTTCTCAAGGAAGTTACCCATTCCTGCCTTCTGGTCTTCTGTCTCAAAACAGTCACCAAAAAGCTTCTCTTCTATAACGATAGCTGCATCCATATCTACCTGAAGACCTTCATTCATAGCCTTCTTGCAGTTACGTACTGCAATCGGAGCCTGATTAGCAATTCCTGCTGCCATCTTCTGGGCTGCTGCCATAAGCTCATCAATTGTCTCATATACAGCATTAACAAGTCCGATTCTATATGCTTCGTCAGCCTTAATATTACGTCCGCCGTATACCATCTCTTTAGCCTTACCTACACCGATTATACGTGCAAGTCTCTGTGTTCCTCCGAATCCCGGAGTAATTCCAAGACCTACTTCAGGCTGTCCGAACATTGCATTTGCCGAACATAATCTAATGTCACAGCTCATAGCAAGCTCGTTACCGCCGCCAAGTGCAAATCCGTTAACTGCAGCTATTACAGGAAGTGGGAATGTCTCAATCTTACGGAATATATCATTACCGAATTTACCGAACTTTTCTCCTTCTTCCTTTGTCATAGTGCTCATTGCGCCTATATCTGCACCGGCAACAAACGACTTGTCTCCTGCGCCTGTAACTATTACACAGCGTACAGCATCAGTATCTATTGCATCAAATGTATCTGAAAGGTCCTTAAGAACTTCCTCGTTAAGGGCATTAAGCGCCTTAGGACGGTTAATAGTTACTTTTGCAACATATCCATTTACTTCATAATCTACGTATCCCATTAGTCTGTTATCTCCTTTATTAATACTTTTCAACTACAGTAGCGCATCCCATTCCGCCACCGATACAAAGTGTAGCAAGACCTCTGTTATAATTCTCATTCTTTGCCATCTCATGAAGAAGTGTAACAAGAATACGGCATCCTGATGCTCCAACCGGATGTCCGAGAGCGATAGCTCCACCGTTTGGATTAAGCTTTTCAAGGTCAAATCCGAGGTCCTTTCCTACTGCAACTGACTGAGCAGCAAATGCCTCATTTGCCTCATATACATCAAAATCATCAATAGTAAGTCCGGTCTTTTCCATAACCTTCTTAGTAGCTGCTACAGGTCCGATACCCATGATTGAAGGGTCAACACCGCCAAGCGCTCCTGCCACCCATGTAGCCATAGGTGTAACACCAAGCTCCTTAGCTTTCTCTTCTGACATAACGATTACTGCTGCCGCACCGTCATTAATTCCTGAAGCATTTCCTGCTGTAACCATTTTGCCCGGCTCTCCATCCTTTGTCTTAAATGCAGGACGAAGCTTTGCAAGACCTTCCATTGTAGAATTAGCACGAGGGCCTTCATCTGTATCAAATACAATTGTCTGCTTTTTCTGCTTAACTTCTACAGGAACAATCTCATCCTTAAATGCACCTGATTCAATTGCAGCGCATGCTTTCTTCTGGCTTGCCAAAGCAAACTCATCAAGTTCTTCACGTGTAAGTCCCCACTGCTCACAGATATTTTCTGCTGTAGTTCCCATATGGTATCCGTTGAATGCATCCCACAATGCGTCATTAACCATTGTATCAACTAAAGCGCCATTGTTCATTCTGTAACCAAAACGTCCCTGCATCATTGCATAAGGAGCCATTGACATGTTCTCCATACCACCTGCAACTACAATGTCTGCATCCCCTGCTATAATCATCTGTGCAGCCATGTTAACACAGTTAAGACCTGAACCACATACAACGTTAGCTGTAACCGCCGGCACCTCTACAGGAAGTCCTGCTTTAATTGAAGCCTGACGTGCAACGTTCTGTCCAAGTCCTGCCTGAATAACGCATCCCATATATACATGGTCAACAT
>ERZ824480.570-NODE-570-length-45727-cov-21.756021_pt1 | contig 45727 bp, 41 predicted proteins | sample MGYA00519861_ERZ824480 | MGnify/ENA primary metagenome ERZ824480 (study PRJEB31778, sample SAMEA3449152) | human gut metagenome | biome: human gut; feature: human-associated habitat; material: faeces | place: United Kingdom | collected 2010/2012 ... | reverse complement strand
ATCTGTTAATTCTTGTAAATTATCTAAAACTAGTCCATTTGTACTTTCTGTTAATATAAAATTTACTACTCCTGTTTTTATAACTTGACTTTTTCCAGCGTTAATTGTATTTTCATATATTGCAAAAGTTATCCCTGTTACTAAAGATACAACCCCGATTAATGTTAAAATAATTAATATTTTTATTCCTTTTTCTCTTTCATAAGCATCTATCCTATCCTATAAGATAATTATATAAAATTATAAAATCTTAGTCAATATTTAAGCACAAAAAAACTCTTTAAAAAAGAGTTATATTCGCATATCTGGTGGCTCCAGCGGGATTCGAACCAGCGACACACGGATTTTCAGTCCGTTGCTCTACCAACTGAGCTATGAAGCCATATATGGCGGTTCCGACGGGACTTGAACCCGCGATCTTCTGCGTGACAGGCAGACGTGATAACCACTACACCACGGAACCATGGTTGCGGGGACAGGATTTGAACCTATGACCTTCGGGTTATGAGCCCGACGAGCTACCAAGCTGCTCCACCCCGCGATAAAATATATATAATGGCGGAGGAAAAGGGATTCGAACCCCTGCGCCGTCTCCGACCTCCCGGTTTTCAAGACCGGTCCCTTCAACCAGACTTGGGTATTCCTCCATAAAAGATGGTGCCTAAGGCCGGACTTGAACCGGCACGTGGGATTAACCACGCAGGATTTTAAGTCCTGTGCGTCTACCTATTCCGCCACTCAGGCAAAAAAAATGGTGTCCCGCTGGAGATTCGAACTCCAGACCCTTTGATTAAAAGTCAAATGCTCTACCAACTGAGCTAGCGGAACGTAATACTAAAAAGTGGTTGCCTCGGCTAGATTCGAACTAGCGCGTGCGAGAGTCAAAGTCTCGTGCCTTACCGCTTGGCTACGAGGCAATATAAGTGGTGGAGGAACATGGATTTGAACCATGGAACCGTTAGGAACAGATTTACAGTCTGCCGCGTTTGACCACTTCGCTATTCCTCCAAAAATATGGTGCCGACTAAAGGAATTGAACCCTCAACCTACTGATTACAAGTCAGTTGCTCTACCTATTGAGCTAAGTCGGCACTAATGGTGGGCGATATAGGACTCGAACCTATGACCCCCTGCTTGTAAGGCAGGTGCTCTAACCAACTGAGCTAATCGCCCATTAACATTTTAACAATGTCAATGAAATTCATTCGACGATATTAAATATATCTTATTATTGTTCTTTTGTCAATATAATTTCTAATTTTTTTTGCTTTTTTTTGTTTTTTCTACCCATTCATCTAAATTTTCTTTTAAAATTCCAAATCCACTACCAACTTCTTCAATATTCCTTTTCCTTCTATTAGGTTTACTCTTAATATTTTTTATACTTAATTTAACATGACAACTCTCATCATCTACTTCAATTATTTTAGCACTTATTGTTTCACCAAGATTAACATAATCATTAATATCCTTTACAAAACCTTCTGAAATTTCTGAAATATGAATAAGTCCACTGTAATAATCATCTAAACTTACAAATGCTCCATATTTTTCTATTCCTGTTATATTACCTGTAACAGTACTTCCTACTTTATACTTTGTCATATTATACACCACCCTAGATGTTTTCTTTTTTCGTTTTTATTATACAACAAAAATCAAGTTTTTTCTACCACCTTTACAAAAAACATTAAAAAAGTTATAATCAAATAAAAGAAAGGAAAAAAATTATGGAAGAAAAAGTATTAGAAGTAATTAATGAATTAAGACCATTTTTAATGAATGATGGTGGTAATATTGAATTTGTAAAAATTGACGGAAACATTTTATACGTTACATTACAAGGGGCATGTAAACATTGCCCTATGCAAGAAATAACTTTAAAAGATGGTATTGAAAGAGCAATTATAGATAAGGTACCAGAAATTAAAGAAGTAAGAATAATTGAAGAGGTTTAATCCTCTTTTTTATTATTAAATAACCATGTTAAGTAAGGAAGTCCTAAATTTTTATAATAATTAAAAATAAATCTTAAAAAATCCTCATAACTATTTATTTTTGTATTAAAATACAAAATAGATTTATCCTCTTCTTCATTTATTATTATTTCTTCATATTTATCAAAATAAAATGATGGAAACATAAGTCTTGTTATAAATCTAGCAACATCATTTCTATCATGTGATAACTTATTTAAAATACTTTTTAATTTTAAATATGTATACTTTTCATTTATAATATAAGACTTTAAATAATCTCCAATATCTCTTTCTTTATAATCGATAACAAAATTTAAGGGATTTAAAAATTCTAATAAATCAGTATTTACTTCTAATCTTTTATGACAAATAAACTTAACTTCCTGTTTTAAAATAACATTATCATTATAATAACTAATTGCATTTTCCCATATTCCTAAATAATAATTAATTCCTTCATTTATATTTTTATACTTTTTAGCCATTTGACTAAATTGATATTCAATATAATCTATTTTCTTTTCCCAATTAACATTCCACATCGATTTATCGAGTAAATTATAATTGTTTTTTGAAACATAATTAAAACTTAACACATCATCAATTGTAATTATTCTATTTTTAATATTAGGTAATTTCATTAATAAATAATAAGAGGTTTCTTCATAAAACAATACATTATTTTCTTTTGTTAAAATTATTTCATAGGTAATTATATTATTTTGTAACATTTCTTTATTTAAATTATATATATTTATTACTTCCTCTATATTTCTTATATATTTATGAACAACAAAATCACTATTTTGATAAGTAAAATAGTAATTATCGTTTATTTTTTCTATTTCTTCTAAAAAAATATTATAAAAAAATAATAAAGCATTTTTCATAAATCATCACACTAAATTTTATGATAAAAAATTAAAAAAATATCAAAATTAATTGATATTTATTTATCAAACAAGAAATATTCATTATATTTTTTTTCATGTTCTAAAGTAGTTGTTCTTCCATGACCTGGATATATTTTAGTATCATTTGGATATTCTCCAATTTTATCAATACTTTTTATCATTTCTTTATAATCTCCTGTTGGTAAATCTGTTCTTCCTATATTTTCATAAAAGATAAAGTCTCCGACAAACATAACTTTTTCTTTAGGAAAATAGTAAGTAACGGAAGTAGCAGAATGACCTTTTGTATATATTACTTCAAAAGAAAAGTCTTCTATTTGATGGTTACCTTCAAATAAATTATTATAATCATACACTTTTATACCATACATACTTGAAAGTGGTTTAACACATCCTGTATGGTCTTCATGATGATGTGTAAGTAAAATAGCAATTGGTGTTGTATTTAACTTTTTAATTCTTGAAACAATAAAATTTTCATCATCCCCTGGATCTATTATTAATGATTTATTATTTTTAGTTAATATATAACAATTAGTTTCTAAATAACCTACTTTTAAGATATCTATATTCATTTTAAACCTTCCTTATAAGCATCAATTAACCAAGTAGGATCTTTACATCCCATAAATGGTATAACAGCATTATCATATTTATATAATTTACTTATTTCTTCTTTACTTATATGTTCTGCATTTGGTATTAAATCTATTATTAGATTAGATGTAACACCAGGATAATCTTTAAAGCTTTCTCTTGCAGGCTCTATATCTGTTACAAATACTTTATCTGCTTGTTTTAAAACATTTGCAAAATCTTTATAAAATGCTTTTGTTCTTGAAATAGTATAAGGTATTAAAACTGCCACTACTTGTTTAGTAGGATATTTTTGCCTTGCTGTTTCTATTACTGTTTTAACTTCATTTGGATGATGAGCATAATCATCTACTATTATATTATTTCCTATTTTTGTTTCACTAAATCTTCTTTTAGCACCTTTAAAGTTATTAATATTTTCAATTATTAAATCAACATCAATATTTTCTAAATAACACATATAAATACATGCTAAAGCATCTAAAAGCATATGTTTTCCATATAAATTAAGCTTAAAATGTCCGTAGAATTTTTTATCTATATAAACATCAAAACTACTTCCTTCTGGAGTAAAAATAGCATTTTTACAAACAACATCATTGTCTTCATTAAAACCATAATAAACTATCTTATCGCTTTTTAATTTTCTAATTTCAGCATCATCACCACAAGCAACTACTTTGTTACTAACATTTTTTATAAATTCTTCAAAAACTTCACGATATTCATCAATTGATTTATAACAGTCAACATGGTCATAATCTATATTAGTTATAATTGCATATTTAGGATAATAATTTAAAAAATGTCTTTCAAATTCACAAGATTCTACAACAAAATTAGAAGAAGTTTTATCAATAAAGCCTGTTCCATCTCCGATTAAATAGTTTGTTTTTATTGTATTTTTAAATATATGTGATAAAAGTGCTGTAGTTGTTGTTTTACCATGACTTCCCGCTACACATATGGTTTTATACTTTTTAGTTAATTCTCCAATGTATTCAAAATAACCATACATTTTACAATTTAACTCTTTAGCTTTTTTATAAGCATAATGATCTTCATGAATTGCTGCAGTATAAATAAAAATCATATCACTTGTTAAAAAATAAGCATCTTTATAAACTTTTATATCATTTTCGTATAAAGCATCTTCTGTAAAAGTATATACTTTAGTATCATCACATCCAATTACATCATTTCCTAAGTTTTTTAACATGCATGCTAGTCCTGCCATACCAGAACCTTTTATCCCTGCAAAAAAATATTTCATATTTTTCCTTCTTTCTATAATATTTTATTATATTTAAGATAAAAAATTATAGTAAAACTATAATTATTTTATTATCTTTTTACCACCCATATATGGTCTTAATACTTCAGGAATAGTAATACTTCCATCTTCATTGTAATTATTTTCAATTACAGCAATTAATCCACGAGGTGATGCTACTACTGTATTATTTAAAGTATGTAAATAATAGTTTCCTTTTTCACTTTTAACACGAATACCTAGTCTTCTTGCTTGAGCATCTCCTAAATTAGAACAACTACCAACTTCAAAGTATTTTTGTTGTCTTGGACTCCAAGCTTCTACATCACATGACTTTACCTTTAAATCTGCTAAATCACCACTACAACATTCAAGTTGTCTTACTGGTACATTCATATTTCTAAATACTTCAACAGTATACTTCCACATATCTTCATAATATTTGTTTGAATCTTCGGGTTCACAAAGAACAATCATTTCTTGTTTTTCAAATTGATGAACTCTATAAAGTCCCCTTTCCTCAAGACCATGACTTCCTCCTTCTTTTCTAAAACATGGAGAATATGAAGTCATTTTTATTGGTAATTCTTCTTTTTTTATTAATTGATCTTTAAATTTACCTATCATAGAATGTTCACTTGTGCCTATTAAATATAAATCTTCATTTTCGATTTTATACATCATTGCTTCCATTTCAGCAAAACTCATAACGCCATTTACAACATCACTATGTATCATAAATGGTGGAATAGCATAAGTAAATCCTTTATCTATCATATAATCTCTAGCATAAGCAAGTAATGCTTCATGAAGTCTTGCTATATCACCTAGTAAATAATAAAATCCTTCCCCACTTGTTCTACCTGCAGATATTTTATCAAGTCCATTTAATTTTTCGATTATATCTGCATGATAAGGTATTTCATACTTAGGAACATACGCTTCGCCAAATCTTTCTTTTTCAACATTACAAGAATCATCCTTACCTATTGGTACAGAACTATCTATAATATTAGGAATAACCATCATTTTTTCTTTTATTTCTTGTTCTAAACTTTCTTCTTCTTTTTCACATAAAGATATTTCATCATTAATTTGTGAAACTTTTTTCTTTGTACTTTCAGCTTCTTCTTTTTTACCTTCACGCATTAAAAGACCTATTTTACTACTTAAAGTATTTTTTTCACTCCTTAAAGTATCCCCTTTTTGTTTAAATTCACGAAACTTTAAATCAAGATCATAAATCTTATCAACTAAAATAAGTTTATCATTTTGAAATTTCTTTTTAATATTTTCTTTTACTAATTCTTTATTATTTCTAATTAAATTAATATCTATCATAAAAATTCCTCCAGTTATCTATAAACTTATTTTACAAAAAATATATTATTTAGTCAATTAAAGTATTATTATTTAAGAAAAAAATCACAAAAATTTGTGATTATTTTAATTCAAACTCTACTTTTGTTGTTCTATTTAAATTAGAACCATTATTTATACTTTGTTTATTAACATATCCACTACCTTTAAAAGAACAAGATATATTTAACATATTACACACTTCTTCTACCTCTTTTTTACTATAATTTTTTAAATTAGGCATTTTATAAGAAGTATCATATGTTAAAAGTATAACTTTCTCATTACTATTTAAAAGATAAGATTTTTTAGGATACTGATCTATTATTTTACTACCATTTCCTAAGACTAAATAAGATATTTTATTTTCATCAAACTCTTTTGTAACAGTTGTAACATCTTTATTTAAATAATTATCTATTGTTATATTTTCTATCGTATTATCTTTTTTTGTACCTAATATATTTAAATATTTACTTACATTAGTTACAATACTTTTAACACTTCCATATAAGGGTTTAGATGTACCATATATAATTTTTTTAGCAGATATATATATAATTATTTGAGGGTCATCTTTAGGCCACATACCTACAAAAGACTTAATTGAATTGTAATTATCAGTATAATATTTTCCTGTATTAGCATTTACAAGCTGTGCTGTACCCGTTTTACCAATAACATCATAACCAGGAACTCTATACATAGTAGCAGTTGCAGCATTCCATGAGGAATGAACTGTATCATACATAAGTTGTTTTATATAATCAGTGGTTTTTTTAGATGCAATTGTAGCAACTTCTGTTTTTTCTCCTTTATAAATAGTTTCACCATCACTATTAACAACTTTATCTACAATATAAGGTTTTAACATAACACCATCATTAGCAATAGATGTTAAAGCTTGAATATGTTGCATTGGTGTTGTTGTAATTCCATGACCGAAAGCAGCATTGTATACTTCTGATTCATAGGTAAAACTTATTTTACCAGGTTGTTCATTAGCAAGCGTTATTCCTGTTTTTTCACCAAAACCAGCTTTTTTAAAATAATCTTTTAAAATATTTTTATCAATAAAATTATTTACAATATTAATAACCCCAACATTACTTGAAGCATAAAAACCTTGATCGTATGTAATATCTCCCCATCCATATGGATTCCAGTCATTAATTACTGTTCCATCTTCAAGTTTATATTTTCCTGATAAAAAAGTTTTTGTTCCATCATATGTTCCTTTTTCCATTGCTGCCATATAAGTATATATTTTCATAATAGAACCAGGTTCATAAGGAGTTGACACGGTTATATCCATATAGTTTTTAATATTTAAAATATTAGGATCATAACTAGGTTTTTGACTTGCTGCTAAAATCTTACCCGTTTTAGCATCTGCCACAACAGCAACAGCCCATTCGCTTGGATATTTTCCAAAATTTTCCCTTAAAGCTTGCTCTACAAAAAGCTCAATATTAGAATCTATTGTTAAATATATATCATCACCATTTTTAGCATCTACTTTTAATTCTTTAGTTCCTGCTATTTTACGCCCATCTCTATCTTTTTGATAAGTTATTTCTCCATTTACCCCTTTTAAAGCAGAATCTAATAATGCTTCAATTCCAAGTTCTCCAGTTATAATACCATCTTCATTTTTTTTAGCATAACCAATTGTATAAGAAGCAAAATCCCCATTTGGATAATATCTTTTTTCATCTTCAATAAAATCAATTCCTGGAAGTGATAAAGCCTCAATCTTTTCTTTTTCCATTTCAGTTAAATTTTTACCAGCATAACCAAACTCTACTTGATACAATCCTTCTTGATTTAAAATATCTAAAATATCTTCTTTTTTCATTTCTATAGCAGTAGAAAGTTTTTCAGCAGTAGTTACTTTATCTTCAACATGATATAATTTCTTTTGATTTTTGCTTCTTTCTGGATCTAAATATGCAATTAAAGTATATGAACTAACATTTTGTGCTAATACATCACCATTTACATCATAAATAGTTCCCCTGCTTGCAGGAATACTTGTTTTTACTATTGTTCTATCATTAGCAAATTCTTTGATATTAATACCATCAATATTAGTTGAAAGAGCTAAATAACTTGTTCTAAAAACTATTAAAATAAAACAAAAAAGAGTAAAAATAATAAAAATTTTACTAGTAGATTTAGAATTCTTACCCTTCATACACTTCACCCCTAATTATCAATAATTTTAACACTATTAGAATTATAACTTAATCCCTTTTCTTTGGCAATACTTTCCAAGTTTTCAAGCGATGCAAGTTCATTAATTTTCATTTGTAAACTTTCATTTGATTTTTCTTGAACGCTTATTTCATCTTTAACAAACTCAACTTCATAATTTGCTTTTGATAACATTGATTTTGAAAAAACTGACATAAGTGGGAAAAATAATAATGCAATAACAAAAGTAGAAAAATATACCATTTTTTCTAATTTACTAAATTTTATCTTTCCGTTTTGTATTTTCATAAATATCTTCCCTTTCCATACCCTATTTTATTCTTTTTATTATTCTTAATTTTGCACTTTTACTTCTTTTGTTATAATTTATTTCACCTTCACTTGGAAGTATTGGTTTGTTTGTAATTATCTCATAATCTGGCAATAAATTTTTGTCGATATTTGGAAGCCCTTTTAAAAAAGGATCAATTTCACTAACTTCTTTAAATATGTTTTTTACTATTCTATCTTCTAAAGAATGAAATGATATAACACACATTCTTCCATCAACATTTAAAAGTTTTAAACAAGTTTTTAAAGCTTGTTCTAACTCTTCTAATTCATTATTTACTTCTATTCTAATTGCTTGAAATACTTTTTTAGCAGGATGTCCCCCACTTCTTTTATCTTTATATGGTGTTGCTAAATCAATAAGATTAGCAAGTTCTAAAGTTGTTTCAATAGGTTTTATACTTCTTTGTTCTACTATTTTTCTAGCAATTCTATTGGCATTTTTTTCTTCACCATATATTTTAAATATCTTAGAAAGCTTAGCCTCATCATAATTATTTACAACATCATAGGCACTAAAATCACTTTTTTGATCCATTCGCATATCAAGTTTAGCATCTTTTATATAGCTAAAACCTCGACTTGCTTCATCAAGTTCAACACTTGATACTCCAAGATCAAATAAAATTCCATCAACTTTAGTAACACCTTCATTTTCTAAACAAGTTTTAATATTCAAATTAGCAGTATTAAATATTTTAAAATTATTAGAAATCAAGTTTAATCTTTCCTTACTATAATTACATGCATCAATATCTTTATCAAAAGCATATAAAAAACCATTTTTAAGTCTTTTTAATATTTCACTAGAATGTCCTGCATAACCAAGTGTCATATCAACATATATACCATTTTCTTTTATATTAAGGCCATTAATACATTCATCAAGTAAAACGCTTATATGTTTCATAAATCAACCTCAAATAAATGATCTGCAACATCAGCCATACTTTCTTTGTTATTAGAAAAATAATTATCCCAATTAGCCTTAGACCAAATTTCTATACGATCGTTTACACCAACGATTACACAGTCTTTTATAAGTGATGCATAATTAGTATGTGGTTCTTTTAAAGTGATTCTTCCTTGTTTATCAAATTCACAAACAGTAGCTCCCGATAAGAAAAGTCTTGTAAAACTTCTCGCATCTTTTTTAGTAAATGGTAAAGTTTTTAATTTATTTACAATATCATTCCATGCACTTTGGGAATAAATAAATAAACAATCTTCTAAACCTCTAGTAACAATTACATAATCTCCTAAATCTTCCCTTAGTTTAGAAGGAATTATTAATCTTTTTTTATCATCAAGACTATGATGATATTCTCCCATTAACATAAAACCTCACCACTTTTCACCACAATATTCCACTGTCTACCACTATTCTACTATTTAAATTCCAATTTGTAAATATTTTTAATAAAAAAATATGTGTATTTTTTTTAGTTTACACATATTTACATTATTAAATTATTTTTTTATTTCTCTTATTAAATATTTTTTAAACTCTCTATTAACATTATATTCTTCTTCCGTTATTGGATAACCATAAAATATTCTTTTAGCATAATCATATATTGAAAATGAACTTAAAAATTCTTTATCGATGACACCATTATAAAACTTAAATTTATTTAAATCATCTTCATATTTCATCTCATCTAAAAATTTTATCGTAGGGCTTAAATATTCATTCTTATGCACTTTTAAAATTAAATTTGTTTGAGTTAAAGAAAAAATATTATTTATTTTCTGAGGAATTATACCATTATTTAAAATAAGTTTTCTCGTATTACTTAGGGATTTAAATTCTGCCATTCTTTCCATTGGATCAATTATATATAAGCTATCTTTTATACATAATAAATTATAATAATCTGCACTACTTTTTATATGAATATTTGAAGTATAATACATTTCCTCAAGTGTTCTAGTACATATTTTATATAAAAATGTTTCTTCATCATTAATATTGCTATTTAACTTTTTATATTGTTTAGCATGGTTAAGCTCATGAATGATAATTTTAAGAACATTTAAATTAATATAATAATAATATTCAAAATCTTTTAATGAAAACCTTAAACTAAGCTTACTATATTCACTAATTATATAATCCAGATAAATATTAACCTTATTTAAATTTTCATAATATTCTCCAAAACAGTCAGGATGTTCTTCTTTTTTTATATCAATATTTTTAACATAAGAAAATAGTTCATATTTATTAATAAGAATATTACAAACTTTATAAACAAACATTTCATCTGCAAAATGTTTATTTAATGAATAATCATTAATAAGCTTTGCTAATTCATCCATGAATAATCCCCCTTAAGTTGCTCATATTATAACACTTATATTATTTTTTTGCAACAAAAAAGATGATTTCTCATCTTTAACGAACTTGTTTTAATGGTTCTTCACCATTTAATGAAATATTTGTCATTTTTAATATTTCATCTGCTCTAGTTGTATCAGTAACAAAATTACCTACAACATCAAAATTAACATCTGCTTCAGGTTCTTTTATTGACATAGAATCTTTAATTGTAGCTATTTGTTTTTCATATGCAAGTCTTGCTTTTGCTCTTTCTTCTTCTTGTTTTGCTTCAAGAGCATTTAACTTGTCCATATTTCTAGCTTTTTGTAAGTTATCTTGAAGAGTAACACAATAATTTTTTGTAGTTTCCTTTGCTTCTTTTAAAGCTTCTTCAGTTACTTTTAATTTTTCTTCAACATCTTTTTTATTGTTTTCAATTAATTCAATACCTTTTTGTTTTTCAACTGATTTAGTAAATAAATTAGTTAAAATTTCTCTAATTTCTCTACCACCAATTTCTAGTAATTCAATAACTTCTTCATCTGTAATAGATTTATCAACATCATAATTAACCCCACCAAAACGATTTACATATTCTTCAATTTTCTTTCTAACAACTGTTTCAGATTTGATTTTATCAGTTAATCCTACAATGTCATCGTTTAAATCTTTAATACTATTTTCATATTTTGCTTCAGCTTTTAAAAGATTTTCTAATCCTTTAACTCCAATAATTAAAGTTTGTCCTTCAACTGTATTAGTATCAGCACTTGAAGCTAACTTAATGAAATATTCTGGAGTAGTTGTATCAATTCTTGGTCTTGCGTAAGAAACATCAGTTCTATAGGCTGAACCACTGTATAAAGATGGTCTTTCATTTGTAACTTCAGGTTTTTCTTTTTTATATTCTTCCACTTCTTCTTTTATATCTTCTTGTTTATCCATAATTACATTCATATCATCAGCAGCACTAATAAAACTTTCTTCTACTGTTCTTTCAAAAGTAGGATTTGGTTTTATTCTATTCTCTTCAGGAACAATTTCTGTTTTTTCATTTAAATCAGCCTTTACTACTGGTTCTTCTTTAGAATAAGCTTCCATTAAATCTTGTTTTTCTTTTTCTTCAATTTTATCAGTAATTTCTTTATCAACTTCAAAAAGTTTCTTTGTTTTTAAAAGAAATTCTGCTTGAGTATTTTTCATTTGGATTTCTTGTACTTTTATCTTTTTAGCAACATCTTCTTCTTTTACTTCCAAAGTTCCATTTAAAAAATCTTCTACAGTTAATTCAACTGTATCTCCTAAAACATTTATCTTCATAACTATTTCCTCCTGTTAATATTCCTTCTTTATTAAAGCTCTTAGGGCAGCTTTAATTCTATTCCATTCATCATCATTTTCAACCCCTAAGAATCTGTTTCCATTTTTATCACTTACTATTCTAGTTACATATATTGTAACGTTTCCATTTTCATCTTTTTCATTTTTTGTATAAACTACATATCTTTTTTTAGTATCATTAAATTCAAATGATATAACCTCTTCAACTTGTTCTTTACTACCATCTGTCTTAGTTATAGTCAATATTCTTTTTTCTTCCATATTATTCCTCCTATTATATATAAGTTAATACGCAATATCATATCTATAACAAAATTTTATCACAAAAAAATATTAATATCAACAATTTATTACATTTTTATTAAAAAAAATTATAAAAATAGTTTAACAAGTCATAAATTATATAATAACACTTTTTATTTTCTATTTAGTCATATATCTAAACCAAAAAAAACATAAAGAATATAATAAGTATAGGAAAAGGAGGATAAATATTTTATGGATAATCCTTGTTTAGAAGTTAAAAATCTTAAAAAAATTTATCATGATAAAACTAGTGAAACACTAGCGTTAGATAACATAAATTTTACTATTAAAGACAAAGAATACATTTCTATAATTGGACCATCTGGATGTGGCAAAAGTACTATTCTTGGGATTATATCAAATATAATTCCAAAATCAGGTGGAAAAATAATTTTTAATAAAGAAAATCCTACGATTGGTTACATGTTACAAGAAGATTCACTTTTTCCATGGAAAACAATTTTAGAAAATTGTTTATTAGGTCTTGAAATAACTAAAAGATTAAATGAAAAAACAAAACAAAGAGCAATTGAACTTCTTACAACTTATGGTTTAAAAGATTTTATGAATAAATACCCTAGTTCATTATCTGGAGGTATGAGGCAAAGAGTTGCTTTAATTAGGACTTTAGTTTTAGATCCCGATATATTACTTCTTGATGAACCTTTTAGTGCCCTTGATTATCAAACAAGATTAACTTTGTCTGATGAGGTATATGAAATAATTAAAAAAGAAGGAAAAACTGCTATTATGGTTACACATGATATTGCTGAAGCTATAAGTATGTCTGATCGCATTATCCTTTTATCAAAAAGACCTTCTTATGTTAAAAATATTTATAATATAGAATTTAAAGAAAAAAGTATTCCAACAGAAAATAGAAAAAAAGAAGAATTTGCTTCTTACTACACAAATATATGGAAAGAGTTAGATCATCATGTATAGTTTAGAACATAAAATTTATTTAAAAAATATTAGAAAAAATAAATTTATTGTTGGTTTTTTTAAAATATTTATAATTATTTTCTTACTTGGTATATGGGAATATTTAGGTAGAAATAATTTAATTAATACTTTTTTAACTTCTTATCCTTCAAAAATAGGAACTACTATTATAGATTTATTTAAAAACTATAATTTATTAGATCATATATTTATTACTTCATACGAAACTATTATTAGTTTTATACTATCAACTATTATAGGCATTTTTATAGCAACTATTCTTTGGTGGAGTAATACTTTATCTAAAATATTAGAACCATACATAACTATATTAAATTCACTACCTAAAGTATCTTTAGGACCACTTTTAATTATATGGATGGGTGCCAATATAAAATCAATTGTTTTAATGGCTATCTTAATAAGTATCTTTACTATTATTTTAAATATGTATAACGCTTTCATCGAAACAGATAAAGCCAAAATATTTTTAATGAAATCATTTAAAGCTAATAAATTTCAAATATTTACTAAATTAGTGTTTAGAAGTAATATTCCAAGCCTAGCTAATACTTTAAAAATTAATATAAGTCTATCTTTAATTGGGGTAATAATGGGAGAACTTTTAGTATCCAAAAAAGGTCTTGGATATTTAATTAACTATGGATCTGATATATTTAATTTAAATTTAGTCATAACTTCAATATTTATCTTAGGTATTATTTCTTATTTATTTTACTTTATTGTAAATAGATTAACAAAAAATATAAGTTAAACAAAATAACTTATATTTTTATTATTATTCTATTTCTTTTTTTATTTCTTCTTTTTTACTAGAAATAAAACTTATTTTTTCTGCAATTACATCAGTAGAATAAACCATTTTTCCATCTTTTTCATATCTATTAGATTCTAGTTTTCCTCTAACAGCAATTGTGTCACCTTTTTTACAATAATCACAAATAGATTTAGCTATTCCACGCCATAAAGTACAATTAATATAATCTACTTCATAAATTCCATCTTGATTTTTATACCCTTTTTGAATAGCTAAAGTAATCTTAGCAACTTCCGTTTTATTTGCCGTTTCAAAAAGTTCTGGATCTCTAACTAATCTTCCTATTAAAAACACTTGATTAACCATATATTCCTCCTTTCAAAAGATACATTAACATATATAAAAAAGCCTTGCAAATGGCTAATTTTAACTTTTAGAACATAAAAAAAGATGAATTTTAAAAATTCATCTTAAGTAAAATTTAAAATTTAATACCATAAATTTTATCATATTTTGTCGAATTAACTATTTTACCCTATTTTTTATTTTTTTATAATCCAAGTGTATATGAATCTGTCGAAGTGCCTGTTCCGCCAATTATTTTTACCAATGAATTTAAATATAAAGTTGGTACAACAAAATATGAGTAATTTTTAACCTCCTGTATCACCTTTCCCTGACTTGGAATGCCACCATTCACTATTGCTGCACAAAAAGAATCAGCAGAGTTTTCACCCATAGGGTTTATAAGCCACATTGTTGTATTATCATCACTATAAATCCAATTATGTTGAATACAATCAGGATCAAGGGCATCTAATTCTCTATCACAAACACCACTTGTTATTGCATACCCATAGTCACTTGCATACATAAGTCCTATTTTCCCTATCCATGAAATTGGACTATTTGTTTTAATATTTTTAATTGAATTTCTTTCGCTCTTATAGTAACTATCCTTTGTAGAACCCCCATAGCCCAAGTAATATTTGGCATCGCCTATCATATTTTTATCATCATTTAAACCATTTAAATATGTTGTATTTAATTCTGTTTTCAACGACGATGTTGTCCAATCATCTGAATCTGATGTATTCCATTTCTTACTTCCTATATTTTCATTTCTTACTATCTTTACTCTATTTTCAATATTACCTGTTCCATCATCTGTTGGGAATACTCCAATTATTCTCCATGTTTCGTTGTTAAATGTTACATAATTTTTAGGACTTGCTCCTTGATATCTATATTCTGTTATATCTTCTGTTGCTCCTATTTGAAGTGTTGAATCTTTTGGATGTGTTATTGTATATAATCCACTGTTATCTTTATTATTTGTTAATGCTATTAATTTATCTGTTGCAATAGTTATATTTTCCATATTTTGTATTCCATTTATTTTTAATGCTAAAAATATTTTTTGTCCTACTAATGCTTCTTTTTCTTCATCTGTTATATCTTTTAAATCTAACCATAATCTTAATTTATAATTAACACTTTTATCTACATCTAATGTTACTTTATCTATTAATCTATTTACTTCTTTTAAATTTACGATTATTTCTTCACTATTATTTTTTAATAATCCTACTTTTATATATTTTTCATTTAATATTGTTCCTGTATAACTTGAATTAGGTTTATCTACTAATGATATTTCATAATCTGTTATTGTATCTCCTGTATTTTTTATTGTAAATTCATAATATTCTTCTTGGGCCATTCCTTCATAATCTGTTAATTCTTGTAAATTATTTAAAACTATTCCATTTGTACTTTCTGTTAATGTAAAATTTACTACTCCTGTTTTTATAATATGATTTTTATTTGTATTTATTGTATTTTCATATATTGCAAATGTTGTACCTATTACAATTGACGTTACTCCTAATAAAGTAAGTAACATTGCTATTTTTCTTTTCATATTTTCTTTCATAATATCAACACCTTATTAACTTTATAAATTAATTATATAAAACACCCCCCCCAGGTTGTCAATATTTTTTATAAATTTTAACAATTTTTTATATTTGATATAATTACACAAAAAAACTAAGCCTAAGCTTAGTTATCTATTTTGTCTAAATCTTTCTTTTTCATCTAATATTTTCTTTCTTAATCTAATTGCATCAGGAGTAAGTTCTACATATTCATCATCTTCGATAAATTCTAATGCTTCTTCAAGCGTAAATTTCTTTGGTGGTACTAAAACTAAAGCATCATCACTACCACTTGCTCTTGTATTAGTTAAGTTTTTATTTTTACATGGGTTTACATTTAAATCATTATCCCTATTATGAATACCTACAATCATTCCTTTATAAACTTCTGTTGCAGGATCTACAATTAAAGTTCCTCTATCACTTAAGTTATATAAACTAAATGCCATTGTTTTACCATCTTCCATAGATACTAAAACACCATTTTTTCTTCTTGTAATAGGACCAACATATGGCTCATAATCTTTAAAACTTCTAACCATTATTCCTTCACCCTTAGTATTTGTTATAAAGCTTGACCTATAACCAATAAGACCTCTTGTAGGACAATTAAATACTAAATGTGTATAATTTTCATCATTTGTTATTGAAACAATACTACCTTTTCTTTCATTTAAATCTTGAATAATTGTTCCAGCATAATCATTTGGACAATCAATTAAAACTTCTTCAAATGGTTCACATTTTACACCATCAATTTCCTTAAATAAAACAACAGGTTTTGATACAGAAAGTTCATATCCTTCTCTTCTCATTTCTTCAAGTAAAACTGATAAATGAAGTTCTCCACGACCAGATACTTTATATCCATCTGCGCCATTTAGACTTTCTACTTTTAATCCAACATTAGTTTCTAATTCTCTATCTAATCTTTCTTTTATATGTCTATTAGTTAAAAATTTACCTGAACGACCTGCAAAAGGACTTGAATTTACTAAGAAATTCATTGACATAGTTGGTTCTTCAATAGTAATCGGAGGAAGTGGATTTATATGATTAATATCACATATTGTATCTCCAATTGATATATCACTAATTGTTTGAACAATAGCAATTTCACCATATCTTGCTTCTTTTACTTCTTTTCTTATAATACCTTCATTAACAAAAATTTTACCAACACGAGAATTTACAACTTCACCATTATTTTTACTAATAGCAACCATTTGACCTGATTTTAAAACACCTTTAGATATTCTACCTATTCCAAGTCTTCCTAAATAATCATCATAAGCCAAACTTGATATTTGCATTTGTACTGGATCTTGTTCATTACCTTCATAACAACTTGTATGTTTAATAATTGTATCAAGTATTGGTGTAATATCCTTATTATCATCTTCTACTTCATACTTTGCTATACCATCTCTAGCAGAACCATAACATATTGGGAAATCAAGTTGTTTTTCATTTGCACCAAGTTCACAGAACAAATCAAATGTCATGTTAACAACATCATCAATTCTTGCATCTTTTTTATCTATTTTATTAATAAATAAAATTGGATTTAAATTTTGTTTTAATGCTTTATCAAGAACAAACCTTGTTTGAGGCATAGGTCCTTCTTTAGAATCTACGATTAAAACTACTGTATCTACTGTTTTTATAATTCTTTCTACTTCACTAGAAAAATCAGCATGTCCTGGAGTATCTACAATATTAATTTTATAATCTTTATAACGAACTGAACAATTTTTAGAATAAATTGTAATTCCTCTTTCTTTTTCAAGATCATTACTATCCATTATTTGATGAACATCCATTTCACTTGTTTTTAATGCCCCACATTGACTTAATAAAGCATCTACTAATGTACTTTTTCCAGCATCAACATGCGCTACTATTGCAACATTTATTATTTTTTCCATCTTTACCACACCTTTTTAAATAACTACTAGATTATACAACAAAAATACTCCTTTATCAAGAGTATTTTATTAATTTTTTTAATATTTAACTTCTTCTAATATTATCTTTTTTTATTCCTAAATAAGTTTTTAAATCATATAAAAGTCTTAACTTTAAATTATCCTCTTCTATTTTAGAAACCTCTTCATCATTTACATCAATATCATCTTCTCCAAAAATAATACCTTCAACTGTACCATATTCAAGTAAAAAATTTATTCTTGACATCATATTTAAATTATATTTATTAACAATAGATTTTTCTAGATCATCAAAAGTCAATCTTCGAACATCAGGATTAGATAAATATTCTATTCTTCTTGCATTATATAATGCTTTTATAAAATCTTCAGGATCTATTTGAATATTATAATAACTTAAAATATCTTTATATATTTCATTTACTTTATCCACTTCATAAGTTCCCATTAAACCTAAAACTTCATTCGCTTTTAAATTAAGTCCAATTTCCTTATAAAAATTACTTGCTTTTTTATAAAAAATCTTAAAAGCTTGCTTTATTAAAATATCATAATCTTTATAATCTTCATTAAAAATATCATTATATGCTTTTGTTATTTGTTTTCTTATTAAATCAGGTTCTGTTATTAATTTCATTTCCTTAGTTCTTTCACTTGTTGTAACTTTTTCCATACACCAAGAATAATTATTAATAAAATCATTATCTTCTATACTTCTTTTTCTATCCCATGTAGGATCACATTCAAATACACCATGAATATCATATTTTAAATCATTTAAATAAACTCCTACAGTAGCATGACCATCTGTTTTTTCTAAATTATGATATATTTTAACAAATGTATTAAGTCCTAAAAAATTAGCTAAAGATGTCATTATATTAGAATATCCTTCACATACAATTTCTTCTTCATTTAATACTTTTGTTAAATCCCTCGAACAAGAATTTGAAACAGAAGATGTTTTATATATTCTTTCTTTAACCATATCATATATGTATATTAATCTTTCTAATGGTGACAAAGAATAATGTTCTATATATTCTTTCATCTTAAATAATTTATCTATTGTTTTTAAATATTCATCTACTAAAACATCTTCATGTTCATTATATTTACTTTTTACATAAAAATTATTTCCAAACATTTCTTTTAATTTTAACAACATTTGATGTGATACACAATCACTATTAACAATTAACTTTTTATTATAATCAAATAACTGTTTTATTTGATTTATATTTCTTTCATCACAAGAAGCAATTAATATTTCATTTATTTGTTCCATTTTAGATTTAATAAATCTTAAATTATCAATATCTTCGGTAAGAATCAATGTTATCGTATCATCAATTTCATAATAATTACTTATGCTTTTATTAAAAAAAACTTCTAAAACCATATAACCCACCTTTTTTGTTCGTTATTATAACGCTTATGATGCTTTTTGTCAAATAAAAAGACATTAATTGTTAAACATATAACAATTAATATCCATTTGAAATTAAAATAGTTAATTGAATAAACTTTAAAATCAATTCTATTGCACTACAAATTATACCTATTATTGCAAACTTTTTGCTTTTTGAATTTGTTGCTTTCGTATATCCAATAATTGATAATGTTAAACCTGTTGCAGAAACAAGGCCAACAAAATCTATAAAGAAAGATACTATTCCTACGATTAAACCTGTTAAACATAAAGTATCACTTTTATCTGAACTTACAGTATCTACATTTTCATAATTAGGACAACCACATTTTGGACAAACCTTTGCTTTATCACTCATTTCTTTCCCACATTCATTACACTTAACTAAAGCCATAAAATTAACTCCTTTCAATAATAATATATCATAATCTTAATTAATTTAATTTAAAATAAAAAATTAAACCAAAAAGTTCAATTAAAAATCATATTGGAGGGGCTAACCAGATTTGAACTGGTGATGAGGGTGTTGCAGACCCGTGCCTTACCGCTTGGCTATAGCCCCAAATAAGAACAAATTAATTATAACATTACTTTTTCTTTATAGCAAGTAGTTTTATATTAAATTTTATGTCATGTTAATGTAAAATATTTGTAAAAAAATTATATACTATATCTAAAATTGGTTATTTTTGATATAATTACTTATATATGATAATAAGGAGGTAATTATGTTAAAGAAAAGATTTTTATATTTATTTATATTAATTAATATATTAATTGTGCAAAATGTATTTGCTTCCACTATCATTGGTACAGTTATTGATCAAGAAGGTGTTAACGTAAGAAGTGGTGCAGGCACTAATTTTAATAAAACTGGTTATTTAGCATATGGTAAAAGTGTTACTTTAGTTAGTGATAAAAAATTTATTAATAGTGATATCAAAGAACAAAAAGAATGTGCTTATTGGTATCAAGTATATTTTAATAATAACACAAATAATTATATGTGTGGTGAACTTATAAGTATAACAAAATCTGGAGAAATTACTAATAATACATTATATTATACAAATACAAAATATGGGACAAGAATAAATGAAGACTATGCTACAGTTAGATCTACTCCTGGAGGAACTGCTGTTGACAGAATCTATCTAGGAACAGAGGTTAATATAATTCAAAAAAGTGGTAACTGGACTAAAATAAGCTATTATAATGGAAGAACAGGGTTTGTTTATTCAAAATTAATTAGTAATTATAATGATATTACATTAAATGATGAAGAATATACTAAAGTATTAAAGGAAAAAGGTTTTCCTGATAGTTATATTCCCTTTTTAACTTATCTACATAAAAAATATCCAAACTTTATTTTTGAAGCTGATTTAGTTAATAAAAGTTTTACAACAGTTGTAAATGGTGAAGCTAACAAAAATGCTCTTCAAACAAATGAAAGTGCCTATAGAGCATCAAATACAATAAGAGAAAATCCTAATTGGTATACGGTAAGTAGTCCAGTTAATGCATTTTTTCTTGATCCAAGAAATTATTTAACAGAAAAAAATATCTTTGTTTTTGAAAAGTTAAATTATGATAAAGATTATAAAAATTATAATGTTATTTTAAAAAACATGTTTGGAAGTAGTTACTTAGCAAATGATGAATATATTAACTATTATTTAAAAGCAGGAACTTATGGAGCTAGTCCAATCCATTTAGCCGCTAGAACTATTCAAGAAGGTGGAAGTAATAGTAATTATGCTGCGATAACAGGAACTGCTACTTCAACTGGTGGTCTAAAATATAGATCAAATAACTTAGATGGTTTTTACAACTTTTATAATATTGGTGCTTATCAAGATAGTTATACAAATAGTGCTGTAACACGTGGTATTGCTGTTGCAGCAGGACTTGTTGATAGTTATGAGGGAACACCATGGGATACAAGAGAAAAAGCTATTGTTTATGGTGGTAAATTTATTGCTACAGCATATATAAATAATAATCAAAATACATTATATTATCAAAAATTTAATACAAGTGATAAAGCCCACTTCCCTTCTTATACACATCAATATATGACAAATATAATTGCTCCAGCAAGCGAAGCATTAAGTTCTTATAACACGTATATTGATAAACTAAAACTAACAAATGAAGAGTTTACCTTTATAATACCTGTATATAAAGATATGCCTAAAGAATTTACAACTCATCCTATCATTGGTGATAATGATAATAATTTAACATCAATTTCCATAAATAATGAAAAACTTCAAAATTTTGATAGTGATGTTGTTGAATATGAAGTTTATATTAATTCAAATTTAGATAAAGTTACTGTTACTGCAACAGCAAAATCTTCTAAAGCTACAATAAGTGGAACTGGTGAAGTAACACTTGCTAAAGAAGAAAAAGAAAAAGTAATTGAAATTATAGTTACAAGTGAAACAGGAAATAAAAAAACATATAAAGTAAAACTAATAAGAAAAGATAATGAAACAAGTGATGACTTGCCTATTGAAGATATCTTAAAAAATGTAGATGTAAAAATTAATGATTTATATATAAGTGGTATTGGTGAAAATAAAAATGTTTCATATCTTATTAATCTTATAAAACAAGCTAATACTGATGTTAATATAACTATTACAAATAAAGATAACACTCCAAATAATAGTATTTTAAAAACAGGAGATAAGTTAATTATTAAAAATAATTCATATGAAAAAACTTATACTATTGTTATTAAAGGAGATACAAATGGTGATGGTAAAATAACTGCAGTTGACTTACTTAGAATTCAAAAACATATATTAAAATATACTACATTAAAAGACGAATATTATGAAGCATGTGATACAAACTATGATAACAGTGTTAGTCCTGTTGATATGCTTAGAATTCAAAAACATATATTAAAATATATTACATTAAAATAAAGGAGGAAAATTATGAAGAAAAAAATTATATATTTATTTTTAGGGTTATTTATAATGCCTATTTTAAATGTCAAAGCAGCAAGTGGCTATTATGACATATATACATCAAATAAAGTACCTAGTCCAGGTAGTACATTTACAGTAACAGTTAAATGTGTAAGTAAAACAAGTGAAAAAATAGGTTTATGTGAGTATACACTTGATTATGATTCATCAAAGATAAAATTAATAAGTGAACACGATACTGCATCTTGCCATGATGGATATTGTGCTTATAATGCTTTTAGTACACTAAGTGCTAAAACATTTACATTTAAAGCTATCGCAACAGGATACTCAAGAATATCTGTAAAATCTTATTCAATATTATCAATAGATACAGAAAAGCCTATTACAACTACTGTTGATCCTACTTCTGTTACAATTAAAAATCCTGAACCTACAAAACCTGTTACTTATTCAACAAACAATAATTTAAAAAGTCTAACTATTACAGGTTATAATTTAGAGCAAACATTTAATAAAGATACTTTAACTTACACTGTTAAAGTCCCCTCTTCGGTTGAAGAAATAACTATTAATGCTACAAAAGAAGACTCAACTGCTAATATTGTTGGAACTGGCAAATTTAAAGTTAGCGAGGGAGAAAATAAATTTGATATAATTGTTACAAGTCAAAAAGGAACTAAAAAAACTTATACGATTAAAGTAACTGTTTTAGATGAAAACCCTATCGAAGTTAAAATAAATGATAATACTTATACTATCATAAAAAGAAAATCAAGTTTAAAAATCCCAGAATCAGGATTATTTACTAATAAAGAAATAACTATTAATGATACTAAAATACCTGCATTATATAATGAAACTACTAATTATACTTTAATTGGTTTAAAAGATAATGATGGAAATACTAATTTATATATTTATAACGAAGAAGATAATACTTATACTTTATATCAAGAAATAATATTTAATAAAGTAAAAGTAAATATTATTGATAAAAAAGTAGATAATTTAAAAAGTGAAATAAAAGAAATAAATAATAACGAAATAACAGTTTATAAATTGACTAATAATTATTATTTATTCTATGCTACAAATATTGAGTCGTCTACTACTAATCTTTATATGTATGAAGAAAATGAAGGGACAATTCAAATATTTAATAAAGATTTAATTAAATTATATGAAGAAAAATTAGAAGAAACTAAATATTTAGTTTACATTATGTCAGGATTAGCTGTTTTATTTGGAATATTAATAATAGTTGTTGCAGCTTCCAAAAATAAAAAACATAAGAAAAAAGATAAAGAAAAAACTATTTTAAATGATGATATAAAATCTAATAAAAAGAAAAAAGATAATAATCTTGAATGGACTAAAGAAGTTAAAAAAGTAAATAAAAAACTAGTATTAGAAAAAGAAGATAAAACAAAAAGTATTAAAGAAGTAGAAAAAGATTTAAAAAAAGAAATCGATAAAGCAAAAAAAGAACTAGATAAGGAATAAACCTATCTAGTTTTTATATATTTATTTATTTTCTTTTTGATTTGTTTTATCTTTTTCTTCATCAAAATTTAATTCTTCTTCTTTTTCATTTCTATTCATAAAATAAACTATTAATGTTCCTAAAAGTACAATTAATGCTATTTTAAGAATGCTTGGTAATAAATTTTCTTCATTTTCCTTATTATCTTCTATATTCTTATTATCATCTTGTTTATTATCATCTGATGGAGTTTTAGAAGGATTATTACTTGAATTATTACTATCATCATTTATACTATTATCTACATAAATAACTTTTGCTTCTTCTTCTTTTGGTAATTCAACATTAACTACTTTTTTAGGTATTACATTTGATATTTCTTTTATATTAATCTTTTCTTTATTACTTAAATAAGAAATAACATCAACCATACTAAATATACTATCTTCTTCCATATCTTTAGTATCTTCATAACAAAGAGTAATTAATTTTTCATCATTTATAAAATCTTCTAATCCTATTATTCTAGTAGGATTAGTAATATCATTAACTTTTAATTTATCATTTAAATATGTAATACTATCAAAATCTAAATTATTAGATATATTTATATCAAATAATATACCAGTTACTACATTATCTGTTTTTAAAGTAATTGTATAATATATTTTATTATCTTCTTTTGTTGTTGTAATAACATAATTTGCAGTAGTAGTAACATCAACTTCAGAACCATTAACTTTATTATTTGCTATCATTAAATCTTCAAAATCAACTTTTAAATCACCATTAAAATCTAATTTAAATACTTCTTCTTCATTTAATTCATCATTTTTTAATAATTTATCTCTAAATAAATTTATATCACTATTATCAAGATTTAAATCATTGTTTAAATCTCCTCTTATAATAATTTTATAAGTACGAATTAACACATCATTTTTATCATATATTGATATTTCAAATTTACCATCATCATCTATTTCATATAAATTTCTATATATTATATTTTGTTCTAAAACTTCTTTTGTTACATTAATTAAAGTATCTATAATAAAATATTTATCTTTTATTTCAAATGTTATATCTTCACTTTCAATATTTATATCATAAAAACTTAATTTAATTGTATATATTCTTTCTTTTATATCTTTATTAATATAAGTTAAAGGTAATAATTCATATAATTTATCAATATTATCTTCTTCAGTTAAATCATTATTATCTATCATTTCTTCAAGATATTTAATAGCTAATTCTTTATTTAATTCATTTCTTTTTTCATTTATATTAGAAAGTAATGTATTAATAGTAACTGTATCACTAGGTCTTCTTTCTAAATATTCTTCTATTTTAGCATTAATTAAAACTAAATTATTTTCATTATCTACAACATCTTTTAAAATTGAAATATTATTTAAATTATAATAATTAGTTTTATCTATAGTTGTATCAACTAAATTATACTTATTATTTAAATCATTTAATAATACATCTAATCCTAATTCTATATAATCTTTATTATTTGATTTAAATGTGTTATAAATGCGATTAGCATCATTTTTAATATCATCTATTTTACTATCTAATTGTTTATAATTATCAATAGTAAATACAATATTTTCTAAATAACTTACTTTTTCTTCAAATAATGTTATTACATCTTCATTATCTACTTCCATATTAGGATTATTACCTAATAGTAATTCATTATCTTTATATGTTTTACTATCATTTATTAAATTATTAATATATAATATTGTATTATCTTTTTTTGTTTTTAAATTATTATACACTGTTTCATATTCTGTTATTTTATCGTTATAAAAACTATTATATGCTACGATATTATCATTTAATGTTTTAAAATAATTATTAATTAAAACATTAGATATTTCATCTTTAGTTAATAATGTATATTCTACTTCATCTTTAGTATATTTAATATCTTCTAAAATATTAACATCAAGTAAAATATCATTTGAAAAATTAAGATTATATTCTTCTAATTTTTCATTAAAATAAGTTTCAATAAGACTTTTTAAAGATACTTTATTATCTAATAATAATTCATTTTCATTTAATGTATTATTATCATTTTCAACATTTTTTTCTATTAAGTCAATAGCAAATTTAAATGTTTCATCATCTGTATATTTAGTTTCATTTTTACTTACTTCTAATTTTGTTTTTAAATTATTATATGTAGTTTTAGTATTAGTTATATAATTATAAACATCTCCACTTGTTAAAGCATTAACACATAAAGGAGATAGAAAACTACTTATCATTGAAATAAGCATCAAAATAGTTATAATTTTTTTTGTTTTTTTCATACGCAAATCCTCTTTTCTATTGTTTATAATTTAATTATATAAATAAAGTATAAATATAGCAACTTTGTTTACACTTTTTTACAAAAAAACTTCAAAAACATTTAGTCTTTAAAGTTAATTTATATTTTATAATCCAAGTGTATATGGTGAACTTGAAGTTCCATTTCCTCCGGTGATTTGTGCGGAAGATATTAGATATAGGACTGGCCGAACGGCAAACTGGTCGTAGTTGACACCGTTGTCGTACGCAAACCCAACCGAAAGGACATTGAACGCAAAGTAACTTCTGCTAGCATACTGAGGCAATATCCACTCATTAACCTTTATATTGTATAACCAATTTGTACCATTACATGCTCTTATATCATTTGATGATGAGTTATTATCCCATATTTTTTTATTTTCACAATTACTACTCGCATATCCATAATCACTTAAATACATTAATGCTAGTTTTCCAACCCAACTATTTGGATTTGTTCCATAATAGAACTCATTACTTGTTGTATTTTTTGTTTTTCTTTCATATGAATAAAATTGTAATGGTGTATCTGCATATCCATTATTAGAAGTCGGAGTTTTTCCTCCTAAATAATATTTTGCCTGACCTATCATACTTTGTGATGTACTATCTAAACTATTTAGATATGTTGTATTAAGTTCTGTATTTAATGTTGCTGGTCTAGCCCAGTTATTTGATTGACTTGTATCCCAATATTTATTCCCTATACTTTGATCTTTTATTAATTTTATTCTATTTTCAATATTTCCTGTTCCATCATCAGTGGGGAATATTCCTATTATTCTCCATGTTTCGTTATTAAAATTTACATAGTTTTTAGGACTTGCTCCACGATATCTATATTCTGTTATATCTTCTGTTGCTCCTATTTGAAGGGTTGAATCTTTTGGATGTGTTATTGTATATAATCCACTACTATCTTTATTATTTGTTAATGCTATTAAAGTATCTGTTCCTTTTGTTGCATTAGATTTTTCTTTTATTGTTATTGGTGTATCTACTCCTACTACTTTTCCTTCTTTTTCTAAGTATATTTTTACTTTATCACTTTTTAATGTTGTTCCTTCTTCAATATTTGTTATTGCTAAAGCATAATTTATTTGTTTTGTTCCACTTGTTTCCATACTTACACTAAATTCCATACTTGATTTATCTTCTTTTGTTGCTATTGCATAAGTATCTGTTTTTGGATATGTATTTTTTAAGTCTATAAAACTATTTTGACTATAACTCATACTTATTGTTCCTGTTGATATTACATTTTCTTTTGTTCCTGCTGCACTAAACTTATATGCTGCATAACTTACCCCAATTACCATTACAAATAGTAATACAAAACCTATCCCCATAATTATATTTTGTTTTTTCATATGTTTAACTTCCTTTCTATTTTTAACTTTATAAACTTATTATACAATATACCATCCCCTATAAGTCAATGGGTTTCATGTTTTTTAACTAAAATTACATCATAAATGTAAAAATTATTGTTACCAGTTTTGTTACAAATTAAAAAAAAGATACTACATAGCATCTTTTCTTGAGAAGTTTAATCTTCCTTTATTATCTGTACCAATATATTTAACTACTATTTCATCGCCTTCTTTAACAACATCTTCAACTTTATTTACACGATCTTTAGCTAGTTTAGAAATATGAACAAATCCTTCACAACCACTCCAAACTTCAACAAAACATCCTGCTTCGATTATTTTAACTACTTTAGCAGTATATATTTTACCTTCTTCTACTTCACGTGTTATATCTTCAATCATTTTCATTGCTTTATTTAACACTTCAATATCTTGGTGATATAAAAGAATTCTTCCTTCATCATCAATATCAATTTTAACTGCATTTTTATCATTAACACTAACAACATTACTTGCATCTTGTATAATTTTTGTTATTACTTCTCCACCACGACCAATAACTGCTTTAATTTGATCTTCACGAATTTTCATTTGTTTAATCTTTGGTGCATATTTAGATAATTCTTTTCTTGGCTCTGTAATAGCAGTTTGCATATTTTCTAATACTTCAAGTCTAGCTACTTTAGCTTGCTCTAAGGCTTCTTTTAGAATTTCTTTTGTTATTCCTTTAATTTTTATATCCATTTGTAAAGCACAAATACCATTTTTAGTCCCTGCAACTTTAAAGTCCATATCTCCATAATGGTCTTCAGCACCTTGAATATCTGTTAAAATTGTATAATTTCCATTTTCATTAGTTATAAGTCCCATAGCTATACCTGCAACCATATCTTTAATTGGTACTCCTGCTGCCATTAAACTCATACATCCAGCACAAATACTAGCTTGTGAACTTGAACCATTACTTTCTAATACTTCACTTACAACACGAATAGTATATGGAAATTCTTCTTCACTTGGAATAACTTGTGCTAAGGCTTTTTCTCCTAAAGCACCATGTCCTATTTCTCTTCTTCCAGGTGTTCCATATCTTCCTGTTTCTCCTACTGCAAATTGAGGAAAGTTATAGTGATGCATAAATCTTTTACCTTCTTCATCACTTAAACCATCAAGTATTTGATATTCATTAATAGATCCTAAAGTTGTGACACTTAATACTTGTGTTTGTCCACGAGTAAATAAAGCTGAACCATGTGTTCTTGGTAAAATATCTACTTGTGAATTAAGTGGTCTAATTTCTGTTGTTTTTCTTCCATCTGGTCTTATTTTATCATCAGTAATTAATCTTCTTATTTCTTCATATTCAATATGTTCTAATACTTCATTAACTTGCTTAATTACTTCCTCTAATTCTTTTTCACTTAAATTATTATATAATTCTTTAAATGTATTTCTAGTTTCTTCTTTTAATTCATCTATTTTTTCTTGTCTAGCAAGTTTTTCTTCTATTTTAATAGCATTAACCATTCTTACTGTAATTATATCTCTTACTCTACTGTTAATTTCAGGATCAATTTTAATAAGTGGATAATCTTTCTTTTCTTTACCTACTTCTTTTTCAATTTCTTCTTCAAATAAAATTAATTCTTTAACTGCTTCATGTCCAAACATTAATGCTTCAAGCATATCTTCTTCACTAACTTGTTTAGCACTAGATTCAACCATGTTAATTGCATCTTTTGTTCCTGCAACTGTTAAATAAATATCACTTTGTTCTTGTTCTTCTGGTGTTGGGTTTATAACAAATTTACCATTAATTCTTCCTACAACTACTCCTGCAACTGGTCCTTCAAAAGGTAAATCACTAATTGTTAAAGCAAGACTTGATCCAAAAAGTGCAGTAAGTTCTGGTGAATAAGCAGTATCAACAGATAATACTGTATTTATTATTTGTACTTCGTTTTTAAATCCTTCTTTAAATAAAGGTCTAATTGGTCTATCAATTAATCTTGCTGCAAGTGTTGCTGCCTCAGTTGGACGACCTTCTCTTTTTATAAATCCTCCAGGTATTTTACCTACTGAATATAATTTTTCTTGATATAAAACCATAAGTGGAAAAAAATCTCCCGTTGTTGGTTCTTTACCATTAACTACCGCTGTTAAAACAACAGTATCACCATATTTAACTAAACATGCACTATTTGCTTGTTTTGCTAATTCTCCAATTTCTACTACTATTTTTTTTCCATAAAATTCTTTTTCAAATGTTCTTTTCATATTTCCTCCATTTTTACTAAAAATAAAGACACTAAAAAATAGTGCCTACATTATTTTCTTAATCCTAATTTTTCAATAGTTTCACGATATTTATTAACATCATTATTTTTTAAATAGTTAAGTAAATTTTTTCTTTTACCAACTTTTTTTAATAATCCACGTTTTGAATGATAATCGTGTTTATGTTCTTTTAAATGTTCTGTTAAATTATTAATTTCTTCAGTAAGAATAGCTACTTGAACTTCAGTTGAACCTGTATCTTTAGCATCTCTTGCATATTTTTTAATAATTTCTTGTTTCTTTTCATTACTTAAAGCCATATTATTACCTCCTTATAAAATTTCACCAATTTCTTAGTTATCAAGGTTTTTTAGAAACCAAGAAATGGAACATCATTAATATACTATATAATTTATAATATTGCAACTATTTTTTATCTTTTTTTAAAATTTATGTTTACAATATGGACAAACTTCTAAAGAACTAAGTATTTTATGACCACATATATTACAAGTCTTAACTCCTTCTTCTTTTATTTGTTCTTTTATAGCATTTACTTCTTCAAGTAAATTATCTTGCTTTTCTTTTATTTCTTTAAGTTCTTCTTGCTTAGTTAAATCATTAACATTATCTGGAATTATACTAATAGGTTTAGTTACATCAAGTAATTTACTTTTTTTATCTTCAATTTCTTTTAATTGTTGTTCTATTTTATCTAAATCCACTTCTTCTTGATTTTTATTTTTTATAACATTTGTTTTTACTTTTACATCTTTTTCTTTTGGTTGTTTAGGATTATCTTTATTTTCTTTTATTTTACTAATTACAACATAAACAATTAATCCTACGATAGATAAAATAAGAATTGTACCTATTATATATAAAAATATTTTATTTTCTTTTTCAATAACTATTTGATATTCTCTAGTTGAACCATCTTTACTTGTTGTATTAATTTTTATAATACTTCCATCTTTTAAATCATTATTTCCTGTTATTTTATATGAAGAAGTTGGATCTTCTAAAATAACTTCAATATTAAGTGTTTTTTCTTTTTCTATTTTTAAACTATAAACTTGTTTATCTTTACTAAAATTAATATCATACCCTTTAATATTTAATTCACTAATATCAGGATTATTTCCAAGAGTTTCTCCCTCTTTTAATCTTGTTACAACTAATTTATACTCTTTTACGTCACCTTTTTCACTAGTTACTTTTAAAGTAATAACATTTTCATTTTCTTTTAATTTATTAACATCTCCAAGTACTTCAACTTTAGCATGTTCTTCTTCTGTTTCATATTTTATATTTAATTTAGTAACATCATATAATACTTTCATTTGATATTCTAAAACATCACTTTTAAATTCTTTATTTAATTTACCTTCTTCTATTTCAAGACTTTTTAAATTATTATTTGTACTTCTTGTATCTTGTCTATTAACAGTTACTATATAATCTTTACTATTTCCATTTTCTGCTACAACAGTTATAGTAAATTTATTTTCACCAAATTTTAAAGCATAATCTTTAACTACTCCCGTTACTTTTTGTGTTTCATTATTTTTTACGGCATTAATTGTTATTTTATCAATATCTTTAGTTACATCAACATTATAACTTCTAGTAGAAGCAACATAACTCGGATTTAATTTTCCACTTGAAATAGCAATATTTTTTAATGTTGTATCGCTATCACAAGTCCTGTTAATAACAAGTTTATATGTTGTTGTTTTAGTTTTATCTTCACTAGTAGTAGTTATATCAATATTATTAACACCACATGTTAAATTCTTAGTTCCTATTCCTGTTACAGATACAGTACTAGCTTTTTCAACAGAAATATTAATACTACTTTTCTTCGTAATATTAATTGTATAATTAGTTGTATTAGGGGCAAAAGTAACACCATAAGTATTAATATTTTTATCATCTAACTTTATATTAGTAAGAAAGCTATTATTATCAAGCACTTTAACAGTTGTACTAACTTCACTTATAGTTACTTCATTATTTTCATCATCCATTGCTTTTATATCTTTAAGTGTTATTTTACCATTCCCTGCTTTTTCTAATGCTAAAACTTGTACTTTTTTTTCAAAAACATCAGATATAGAACTATTTTCTTGAAAAGCATTTGAAGTAGAAGAAAAATAAGTTCCATCCCCAGTTAAAGATGCTTCGAATGATTTTATCGTACCAGTAGTTACCGTAAGTTTTACAGTACAATCTACATTACTATTTTGTTTAACTTTCCCTTCACAAGTTAATGTTGCTTGTGCTTCTGCTAATGCCTTAATATTAAATGGAATAAATAAAAATAATCCAATTAATAAATATAATATTTTTTTCATACATATCCTCCATACCAAACCCTAGTTTATACATAAATTATAACAAAATATCTTATATTTGTAAATAAAATAACTATCTATTTACATTTTAACTAAAATAACATCTACTCCTATTGTTTCTATCTTATCCCATGTTATTTCTGTTTCAATATCTTTGGAAGAAAACCTAAATAAAGTTTTTTGTTGTTCTACGATTAAAGATAATAAATTACCATTTTCATCTATTTTAACATCTATAATATTTCCTATTTTATTACCATTTAAATCTATTATGTCTTTATGTTGCATCTCTGATAATCTCATAATACCACCTATTTAATTTTATTGTAAAAAAAACAATTCTTTACAATTGTTTTCTAATTCTTTTTAAAGCAGTCTTTTCTAACCTTGATATTTGAGCTTGACTTATTCCAATTTCACTTGCAATCTCCATTTGTGTTTTACCTATAAAAAATCTATTTTCTAAAATAAACTGTTCTTTTTTACTAAGTTTATTAATAGCTTTTTCTAAAGCTACTTTCATATCAACATCACAATTTGATTTTTTATCTTCTACTTGATCGAATAAATATATTGTATCTCCTCCATCATTATATATAGGCTCAAATAAACTAACCGGAGAAATAAGAGATTCTAACGCTACAACAATATCATATTCTTCAATTCCAAGTATTTTAGCAAGTTCACTATTTGTAGGTTCTACACCATTTTCCATAGTTAATCTTTCTTTTTCTTTTAAAACTTTATAAGCAGTATCTTTTATACTTCTACTAATTCTAACAGGATTATTATCTCTTAAATATCTTTTAACTTCTCCAAGTATCATAGGAACAGCATATGTTGATAATTGTACTCCTAAATCTATATCAAAATTATCTATTGCTTTAACAAGACCAACACATCCAATTTGAAATAAATCATCCATATTTTCACCCTTAGAATTAAATCTTTTTAAAATACTTAAAACAAGTTTCAAATTTCCTTTTATTAACTCTTCCCTAGCAAACTTATCCCCATCTTTCATTTTTAAAAACAACTTTTTTGTTTCTTCACTAGTAAGTACTTTTAATTCACTTGTATTTACCCCTGTTAATTCAACTTTATATTTAGCCATAAAAATATCCTTTCATATCTATAATGATATAAAAAGATATCATCTATTCATTAATATTAATAATATTTTTTCTATTATTTAAATATAGTTTTAATAAATAAATTAATATTCCTATAAAAATAATAATTAAACTATATTTAACATAATTATTTTGTTTTATAAAGCTTATTAAATTAAAGTTTATTTTTCTATCTAAATATATATTATCTTCTTCAAGTAAAGTATCTTTATAATATATTTTAATACTTCCTATTTTTGAATTTATTTTATTTTTATATGATATATTATCTAAAAAATTATATTCTATCTTAATATCATCTTTATTATAATTATTTTCTAAATAATAAGAATATTCTTTTTTAGCATAAATAGGTATTTTATCTTCTTTAAAATATTTAGTTTTTAAATAATAAATTACTTCACTACTCTTTATTATCGTGTTGTAATTATAATTATCTCTATAATATTTATATAAGTTTAAAGCATCCTTTATTTGACCATCTTTTGTTTTAGAATTAGTTGTAATAAGCATGTAATTAACATCTTTTAAAGAAATAGAAGCCATACAATATCCTGATAAAACTTCACTACCAGTTTTTCCTCCTGTTATATTAGTTAAACTTAAATTATATTTATTAGCATAATATTTTATCGTATGATTTAAAGTAATATTATCATGAGTTTTATATGTAAAAGTAGTTATTATTTTTTTAAATGTTTCATTATTAAGTGCATATTTAAAAAGAATTGATATTTCTTTAACTGTTGAATAATTATTAACATTATCATATCCAATTGGATTAGCAAACTTTGTATTATTAAGATTTAACTCTTTAGCTTTATCATTCATAATTTTAACAAAATTACTTACACTTCCTCCGATATTTCTAGCAATACATGATGCTGCATCAGCACCAGATGGAAGTAAAAGCGCGTATAAAAGTTCTTCATAAGTATAAGAATTATTAACTCTTAAACCTGATGTTTGTAAATCATATCTATATACATATTTAAAATCTTCAGTAGTAAGAAGAACTTTTGTACTTAAATCATCAATATTTTCTAATGCAACAACCGCAGTCATTATTTTAGTAAGTGATGCGATATATGTTTTAGAATCACTATTTTTTTCGTAAAGAATTTTATCTTCATTTAAGTTAATCAAAATAACATTATTACTATTTATATTAAAATCATAAGAAAATACACTTAAAGGAAATATAAATAATAATAAAAGTAAGAATAATATTTTCTTCATAAGATTCACCATAATAAGTATATACTATTTGAAAAAATAAATAAATAAGTTATAATAAATTACAGGTGATTTTTTATGAATGATTGTATTTTATGTCCAAGACATTGCCATGTTAATAGAAATAAAGAAGTAGGATTTTGTAAAGCAAATGATAAGTTAAAAATAGCTAAAGCAGATTTGTTTTATTATGAAGAACCATGCCTTGGTACAAGTGGTGCGATATTTTTTAGTAATTGTAATTTAAGATGTATTTTTTGTCAAAATTATGAAATATCTACAAATAATATAGGTAAAGAAATAACAATTGAAGAATTTAGTAATATATGTATAACTTTACAAAATAAAGGTGCTGATAACATTAATTTAGTTACCCCTACAATTTATGTACCCCTTATTATAAAAGGATTAGATCTTGCTAAGGAAAAAGGATTAAATATTCCAATTATATATAATACAAGTGGTTATGAAACTGTTGAAACATTAAAATTACTTGAAGGATATATTGATATTTATTTACCTGATTTTAAATATTTTAATAATGAAATTGCTGTTAAATATTCTAAAGCATATAACTATAAAGAAATATGTATAAAAGCTTTAGAAGAAATGACAAGACAAGTATCTAAATGTAAATTTAAAAATAATTTATTAAAAAAAGGTGTGATAGTAAGACATTTAATGTTACCTAATATGGAAAATGATACAAAAGAAATATTAAATTACTTATATAATACATATAAAGATAATATTTATATAAGTTTAATGAATCAATATACCCCAATTAAAAAATTAAAATATAATGAACTAAATAATACCCTTGATGAAAAAATATATGAAAATATGATAGACTATGCTTATAATTTAGGTATTAGAAATTGTTTCGTTCAAGAACAAGATTCCAAAGGTAAATGCTTTATACCTGATTTTACACAAAAAATAGAAAGTTAATCTTTCTATTTTATTATTTTATAAACTAAGTGTATATGGATTATTAATTGTACCATCTCCTCCAGTTACTTTTAAAGTTGAAACTAGATAAAAAGAAGGTCTAACCATACCAGCATAAAATTCTAATTGATTTCCATAATCAGTACCACTATATCCACGGAAATAATCATATGTAGATGTTAATTTTCCCCAACGTTGTAAATAAAAACCTTTACAATCATTTCCACAAGATGAAACAGATCCATTTGAATAAGTCCTTGGATTATAATCATATCCTAATGCTGCGGTTATATTTTCATCTTCAGAACCAAGCCAACCTGCTTTATCACAACTACTTCCTGAAGAACAAAAAGCATCACGAGCATCTAACATTCCAATAGTTTTATACGAATTACATGCTGTATATGTAGTGGCACTTGGTGGATAATCGCTTGGATATTCATTACTTTTACTTGTACTTATATAACAATCATATTTTATATTTTTTACAACATAATTAGTTAATCCTTTTTTATTAATATATTCATAATAATATGGTGTTACTGTATTTGATACAAATTTTTCTCCAAATTCCATATTTCCTACATTTACTTTAGAAGTAGAATTATTATTTAATGCTGATGCTAAACTTGTATACTCCCAAGTCTTTGAATAATTACTTATAGAACTAGGATTTAATGATGATGATAAATTAACAGCATTCCACATAGCATTTATCCATTTATCTGCTTTTATAACTTTTATCATTCCTGTTGTTGTTCCTATTTGTGTATCATTTGATGTTACTACTCCGATTATTCTATATTTTGTTGTATCATTTCCTAAAGTTACATAATTATTATCAACTGTATTTCCATAAAATCTTGCCATATTATAAGCAGATTCCCCAATTCCTGAATATTTTGAGTTTTCCACCATACAAGTTCCAAAATTTTCTCCAGCACAAATTTTTGATATTAATTTTATTTGTTTACCTACAGTTAGTTCTATTACATTATTACTTATTTTAGCATAACTAAATAAAGCATAACTAGTAAGTCCTACACTTACTAATATAACTAATATTGTAACTGCTAAGAAATAACTATTTATTATTTTTACATCTGTTTTAAAAAAATTTTTAATATTATTTAATATTTTTTTCATATGAACCAACTTCCTTATTTTCTTACTATATTTAGTATATAATATTTATCTTTTATAGTCAATTATCTAAATTTAATTTTTTACGAATCAATTTGACAAAATATTCATTTTTATAGTATAATTTTCTTGGTTGATTCTATTAAAAAATTAAAAAGAAAGGAGATTTTATAATATATATGTTTAAACCAAACAAAACTTATGTGTTTGCTCTTGGTGGTTTAGGAGAAGTCGGAAAAAATATGTATTGTATAATGCAAGATAATGAAATTATTATTATTGATGCTGGAGTTATTTTCCCTGAAGAAGAGTTACGTGGTATAGATTATGTTTTACCAGACTGGAATTTTTTAAAAAAGAATGAAAAAAAGATAAAAACTTTGATTATTACACACGGACATGAAGATCATATTGGTGCTATACCTTTTCTACTTCAAAATATTAATATACCTTCTATTTTTGCTCCTAATCAAGCAGCAGCACTTATTAGAAAGAAATTAGATGAAAAAAATATTTTTTATAAAGGATTAAAAGTTTATAAGGAAAGTGATAAATTAAAATTTAAAAACTTTGAGGTTTCATTTTTTAGAACAACCCATTCTGTTCCAGACTCTTATGGAATTTGTGTTAAAAATCCAAATGGAACAATTGTAGAAACCGGAGATTTTAAATTTGACTTAACCCCAATTGGACCTGTTACTGATTTTAATGAAATAACAAACATTGGTAAAAGTGGTGTTACTTTACTTATGAGTGAATCTACAAATGCTTTAGATGAAGGATTTAGTTTATCGGAATCAAAAGTTGATGAGGCTTTACATGAAGTATTTAGTAAACATAGTAGTAATAGACTTATTATTGCAACATTTGCTTCTAATATATATAGACTAAAACATATTATTGAAACTTGTAAATATTTTAATCGTAAAGTATGTATCTTTGGTAGAAGTATGGAAAATAATATTAATATTTCTATGGAAGGTGGCTATATTGATGCTAAAGGTGTAATTATAAGTGCCGAAGAAGCAAACAGGTTAAAATCAAGTGAAGTAGTTTTATTATGTACAGGAACTCAAGGTGAACCTTTATCAGCTTTGTCAAGAATTGCTGATGGTATACATAAACAAATTAGTTTAAGAACTGATGATATTGTTATATTTTCTAGTTCTGCTATACCTGGAAATTATCAAGCTATTGCTAATACAATTAACAAACTTTATTTAAAAGGTGTTAAAGTTTATACAACAACAAACGATAGAGAAATCCATGCATCAGGTCATGCAATGACTGAAGAATTAAAACTTATGATTAGACTTTTACAACCTAAATATTTAATGCCTATTCATGGTGAATACAGAATGCTTAAAAAACATACTAAACTTGGTATTGAATGTGATATTCCAAAAGAAAACACTTTCATTCTTGATAATGGTGATGTGTTAGAAATGGATAATGGAAAGGTTAAACAAGTAGGAACATTAGATGTTAGTGAAATATATGTTGATGGTAATCGTATTGGTGAAGTTGGTGGTGCCGTTTTAAATGATCGTAAAATAATGGCTAATGATGGTATTTTAGTTATTATTGCTAATATTGATATGGAAAAGAGAAAATTACTTGCTAAACCTATGATTACAACTCGTGGATTTATTCTTATTAACGAAAATGAAGAATTATTAAATAAAATTGAAGATGTTGCTAAAAAAACTATTGAAAAAGAATTAAAAAAACAAAAAGTAACATTTTCTGATGTTAAAACTGAACTTACTAGAGAAACATCATCTTTTATAAGAAGTCAAACAGGAAGAAAACCTATTGTTCTTCCAATTATATTAAATATAAAAAAATAGTTAACGAAAATTTTTGTTAACTATTTTTTATTATTACATTATAATAATCTTTTCCATTTGTTTTTATACCTTTTAATTTAGAATTAGTATGTCCTGATAATACATATTCATCATCACTTACAAATATATTTTTTAAAGTATAAGTATTATTTCCTTTATATATTTTTTCATCTTGTTTTTCTAAATTATTATTATAAGTTACTAAAACTGAATTATTTACTAAAAGATTATTCTTTTTAACACCATATAACCCTATTACTAATATTTTATCTTTATATGTTTCAACATATGTAAATTTAGTAATATCTTCTTTTTGATATATGATACTTTTTACTAATTTACCATTTTTATCAAACTTTATTAAAGCAGCTTCATAATTATCTGTTTTATTTTTTTCTTCTAATTTACTACCTGTAACTATAAAACTACCATCACTTAACATTTTTATACTTGTAAGTCCTTCTTTATCTGTAATTCCATAATAATTATGCCAAAGCTCTTTACCATCAAAACTATATTTATAAATAGCACCCGTTCCTGTTGCTTTTAACCCTACAACTACATAACCATCATTTGTTATAACTAAATCGTTAAATTCTCCTGTTTGAGGACCCCCTAAATTAATTTTAGATAAAATTTCACCATTTTTATCATATTTAACTATAATTGCCCCTCCAGTTGTATGATTACCTATTATATTAGGAGCATAAACACTTGTTCCTACTACTACATAATTCCCAGCTTTATCTACTTTAACTTTATTAAATTTTGATGTATCTAAAATATTTAAATTCTTTCTCCATACAATATTAAAATTATTATCATATTTTACAATAACAGCTTCAGTTAAGTTATCTTTTTTACTTTTTTCATCCATAAGTACATACCCTACTGCTATATAACCATCTTCAACTTTTACAATATCTTTATATTCACTAACTAAACCTAAATCTAAATATTTTTCTTTTATAAGTTTTAAATTTTTATCATAAACAAATAAAGTTGCTTTATTATAACCTGGTGCTTTATATTTATTAAATTTACTATGTTTAAAATCACTTAATCCTACTGATACATATTTATCATTTACTTTAATTGTACTGTTTATAGCACTATAATAAGTAGATTCTTTCCTAACTTTAATATATTTTATTCCAAAATATATTAATTCAATCACTAATATTGCTATTAATATTATTACTATTTTTTTTAATGTTTTATTTTTCATACATACCTACCTCTATTTCTTTATTTTAACTTTATAAACACTTTTATTTGTATACATATCATAAAAATTATATACTCCAATAAGAACACAAATAATTCCTATAATTGTACCAGTAAATATTATAGATATAATTGGAGTTGTTAATATTAATATTCCAAACACTAATTTTATTAAATCAGTTACTATTTCTTTTTTATCTTTTATATTACTTCCATAATATAGTGATAAAGAAAATAATGATTTAACAATTAACCAAATACCAAGTAATCTTGATAACATCATAATTGTTCCATTTTTATTTACCATTAATATAATTCCAAGAAGAATATTTATACACCCACTGAAAAGAACATTGCCAAACACCATTAAATTACTTCTGTTAATTAAAGAATAAATAACAATTATCCCTCCATAAATAACTAATAATAATCCAATTACATATACAATTGATGAAAATGTATTAGATGGACTAAATATTAGATAAAAACCTCCCAAAATTAATAATAAATTACCAATTATTTTTAATATTTTATCTTTCATAAATTACTTTTCCTTTCTTTTTTTTAAAATAATTTTATCTATTAACATATCTAATAAATATGATATTATAAAACATAAAATAAAAGTTAAACCAATATTTAATATAATATTTAATGTATTATTACTAGAAAATTTAAATAAATCATCTTTATTATTTAAAATAAGAATTGACATTAAATCTAAACACATCACTACTATACTGAATACTAAACTTTCTTTTAAATAATTTCTTTTTCTTATATTTTTTTCTTCCTTACTATTTCCAACAGGTAATTTATTTCCTTTTATATCTGTTAATAAATTTGTTTTATCTTTATTTTTTATATAATAAAAGAAAAAATATATTACTGAGATTAAAAGAAATAATGTTGTTTCTACATTAGCATTATCTAAGCTTTTTGTACTTATACATTTTGCTATTATTAACCCTAATAAAACAAAACTTATTATTAAATAGATACCTGATATTATCATACTTAATTTATCTTTTTTATTTTTATTCATTTTAAATCACTATCCTTTTCCCATATTTTATCTTCACTTGAAGAATTATATACTTTATAAGTAAATGTATTATTTTTATAAGGAATTAAAACAGCATAAATATCTTTTGTTTTAACTTCTCCAAGTGGAATTAAAGTTTCTCCTATTTCTTTATATGTTAATTTACATTTATAAATATAATTACTTTTATATTTAGTAAAATAATTACATGAAGTAGTTTCAATTTCTTTAATTTTTTCTAAATTTCTTCTTGTTTTTCCTAAATCAATATCACCATAACTATAATTAAACCAAGAATTAACTATTTGTTCTCCATAATTACCATCTTTATAGTTATCACAACCAGTTAAGAAAAAGGATATAAATAATATAACAAGAACTAATATTTTTTTATTTTTCATAATTCACCTCTTAATAAATAAGTTATTCTTCAAAATCTTTTAAAATATTTTTAAATTCTTCTGGTACATCTTTTTCAAAGTATAATTCTTTTTTTGTAATTGGATGAATAAATTTTATACTTTTAGAATGAAGCATTTGTCCAAAATCATTTATTATTTTTCTATTACCATATAATGGATCATTTACTATCGGATGATTTATGTATGTAAAATGTACTCTTATTTGATGGGTTCTCCCTGTTTCAAGAATACATTCTACTAAGGTTGCATCTTTAAATCTTTTTAATACTCTAAAATGAGTAATAGATTCTTTAGAATTAACATCTGTAACTGTATATTTTTGTCTATTAGAAAAATCTCTTCCAATCGGAGCATTTATTGTGCCTTTTTCATGTTTAATAACACCCCATACTAATGCAACATATTTTCTTTCTACTTTTTTATGTTTTATCATATCTGCTAATAATTCATGTGTTTTATCATCTTTAGCTACAACCATTAAACCACTTGTATCTTTATCTAATCTATGAACAATACCAGGTCTTATTGTATTTTTATTACTTAAAGTATTAAAATGATACAAAAGTCCATTTACTAAAGTATGGTTATAATTTCCTACGGCAGGATGAACTACTACCCCACTTTTTTTATTAATGATAAGTAAATAATCATCTTCATATACAATATCTAAATCCATTTTTTCAGGTGATGTATCTATATTTTCATCACAAATATTTTCTATTTCTATTAAATCTTTTTCTTTTACTTTATAATTAGAAGGACAAACTTTATTATTAACTAAAATGTTCCCTTCTTTTATAAGTTTTTGTATTTTTGTTCTTGAAAGTTCTGTATTATTAGTAAGATAAACATCTAATCTTACATTATTTTCATTTACTTCTAAATTCATAAATTATTCCTTTCTAAGCATATTTATAATTAATAATATAACACCTATTGTTATACAAATATCTGCTAAATTAAATATTGGAAAATTATAACCAAAAATAATAAATCTTAAATAATCAACAACATAACCATAAATTATTCTATCAATTAAATTACCTATAATTCCTCCAGTTAAAAATATATATGATATTTTTTCTAAAGTTGACATTTTATCTTTTATTAAATAATTAAAGATATAAAATATAACAAGTACTCCAATTAATATAAAAAATATTGTTTGATTTTCTAATAAACTAAAAGCTGCTCCTGTATTTTTAGCAAGTGTTAGATAAAAAAAGTTAGGAATAACACATATATTAGTTATATTGTTAAGAGCAAATAATTTTATAATAAAATCTATAATTATAATAATTAAACTAAAAATAAATATCATTTTTTTCATAAATTTTCCTCATTAAATATTATAACATACAATTAAGTATTAAAAAATAAAAGTAATAAAAAAATATCAAAAATGATATTTTTACATGTTTCTATATACAATTAGTTGATCAGGTAAAAGATATATATTATTATTATTATAGCTAAGATTAGCAACAGTTGTATTAAAATATCTTGCTATATTTTGAATCGTATCTCCCATTGTTGTTATATATACACTAACACCTTGTTTTGGAACAAGTATTGTTTGTCCAGGATAAATATATTCACTTGGATCAAGTCCATTAATCGCTGATAATATATTTACTGTTACATTATTTTTCTTAGCAACAGAATATAATGTATCTCCTTTAAGAATTGTATAATAATCAAAAATATTTGTAACACCAAGTGGTATATTTAAAGCAGTACCAGGCTCTAAATTAAAAGGCATTTTTAAATTATTAGCTTTTATTATATCGTTTACACTTACATTATATAAACTTGCTATATTTTCTAAGGTGTCCCCTTGTTTTACAATATAAATTTCCATATTTCTTCCCCTTTCATTTAATTGTATGTATATTTAAAAATATATTTCTTAATTTATTTTTATCTTAAAGAATCAATTATATTTTTATTAGAAGATATTTTAGAAGGAATCAAACCTCTGATTAAAGTTATAACTAAACTAATTATAATTAAAATAATAATATGTTTAAAACTTAAAATAGCTACATTAGAAAGCGAAGTTACATTTTTTATTATAATATTAACAGGAATAATTAATACTTTTGTAACAATAATTCCAAATATACCTGAAGATATTCCTATTATAAAGTTTTCAGCATTAAATACTCTTGATATATCTTTTTTTCTTGCTCCTAAACTTCTTAAAATTCCTATTTCTTTAGTTCTTTCAAGAACACTTATATAAGTTACTATTCCTATCATTATTGAAGATACAATAAGTGAAATACTTGAAAAAAAGACTAAAACTATTGTTATAGATTCAATAATTGAACTTGTCATAACTGATATTAATTTAGATTCATCTGTATAAGAAATTTTATCATTTTCTTTTTTGTCATCATTATATTTATCTAAATATTTTATTATTTTTTCTTTTGAATTAAAATCTTTAGGATAAATAGTAATTGAAGAAAAACTATTATTTTTTCCTAAATATTCTAACTTTTTTTCTTCTTCTTCTTTATTTTTAAAAATAGTACCAGTTAAAACATCAAAATCTTTCTTTTCTTGGTCTTTTATTATATTTGATGAACTATTAATATCTAATAAATAATTAATAAAATCTGTTGTATATAAAATGCTTGAAGATGTTATTATCGATGGATATATATTTTTCATTCTAATAATACCTACTACTTTTAAGGGATATGATTTATCATATAATTTATCTAAATTAATACTTTTACTCCAATAAGAATTGTTTCTTACATATAAATCATCATTAAAAACAATATTAATATTTGAATTAATTATTTCATCAAAATTTACATTAGAAGAAAAATCTATTCCTAAAAGTTCAAGTAAATTAGAATCTACTTTATTATAAGAATCTACTTCTAAAACTATTTCATTTTTACTATTAGGAAGTCTTCCTTTTAAAATATCATAATATATATCTATAAAATTATTATTATTAGAAGTTTTAGGTATACATTTAATATTTAAAGTAGAATTATCTGTTAAAAATAATTTATTGTTTTTGTCTTTATAAATAAAATTAATATTAGGATTTTTTACATAATTAATTCCATATGTATAATCTTTATTTATTTTTTCTATATAATTTAAATAATCATTTGATATATTATTATATTTTATAATATCATCACTATCACTTTTTCTTGGGATAACATAATTAATATTTTGATAAGTATTAAGTTTTTTATTATCATCAAGAGTTAAATTTAATGCTTCTTTATTTATAACAATAGGCATTGTTGAAAATATTTTTTGTTCATATTTTTTAATTTGTTTATTAAAACCATTTGATAAAGATAAAACAAGAGCAATACCTATTATTCCAATTGATGATGCTAAAGAAGTTAAAATAGTTCTTCCTTTTTTTGTTTTTATATTAGATAATGATAATTTTAAAGCATCCATAAATTTCATTTTAGTTTTTTTATTTAATAAAATTTCTTCTTTTTCATTACTATTATAATTATTTGTATCTTTTATTATTTTTCCATCTTTAAGTTCAATAATTCTACTAGCATATTTTTTGGATAATTCTTTATTATGCGTTACCATAATTACTAATTTATCTTTTGATATTTCTTTTATTAATTCCATTATTTCTATACTTGTTTTAGAATCTAATGCCCCAGTTGGTTCATCTAAAGTTATAATCTTAGGATTATTAACAATAGCACGAGCAATTGCTACTCTTTGCCTTTCTCCTCCGGATAATTCATTAGGTTTTTTATAAATATGATTTTCTAAATTTACTTTCTTTAAAGATAATAATGCTAATTCTTTTCTTTTTTTATAATCTACATTAGCTAATTTTAAAGGAAGTTCTACATTTTCTAATACTGATAAATGATTTATAAGATTATAATTTTGAAAAACTAATCCTAAAAGATTATTTCGATAACTATCAAAATCTTCATTTTTAAAATTTTTAGTACTCTTCCCATTAATTATTAAATCACCTTCATATGAATTATCAAGACCACCAATAATATTTAAAAGCGTGGTTTTCCCACTTCCGCTTTCTCCTAAGATAAAGACAAATTCATTATTTCTAAAACTTATTGATACGTCATCAAGAGCTTTTTGCCCGAAAGACGATGTTTTATATATTTTTGTAATATTTTTTAAATTTAACATAATACTTTCCTTTCTAAACTAATAACTTTTTTTCATTAATAATTTTATATGTTGTTTTATATATA
>ERZ824480.568-NODE-568-length-45877-cov-20.950984_pt1 | contig 45877 bp, 50 predicted proteins | sample MGYA00519861_ERZ824480 | MGnify/ENA primary metagenome ERZ824480 (study PRJEB31778, sample SAMEA3449152) | human gut metagenome | biome: human gut; feature: human-associated habitat; material: faeces | place: United Kingdom | collected 2010/2012 ... | reverse complement strand
GTTTAGATAGTACATCACAAAGTATGATAGGAAATACTAAATATTATTTAGGTGGAACAGCTGATTATTGGAGTGATGGATATGTTGATACGCCGTTACAGTTTTATTCATATGAAAGAAAAATAATGAATAAACCAAGCATTAGCTATTTTTATTCGGGAAATCCTAATAACTGGGTTGGAAAGTTAGGACTAATGTATGCTAGTGATTATGGGTATGCCAGCGAAAACTGTGAAGGTAAAAGAATATATGATACAAGATCTTTATTATATGATATAAGAGCATGTAATGATATGAACTGGTTATACAATATAAAAACAGACGAGTGGTTGTTATCTCAAGTATCAACTAATAAGTATTATGTATTTTCTATATCTTCAATTGGTAGTATAGTAACAGGTGGTGTTACTAACCGTCAATATGCAGTAAGACCAACATTATATTTAACTTCATCAGTTAAAATAACTGGAGGATCAGGAACAAGTAGTGATCCATATACACTTGGAATTTAGTAATAGGTTTTTCAAAAATTAAATAAAATATCAAATTATTTAATTTTTTTTATGTCTAAATTTAGGTCATTTTGATTTTGCCCCGTATAATTATATATGGAGGATAATTAAATGATAGAACAATTAGAACAAAAAGTAGTAATTAAAAGTAATAAAAAAGAAAATAAGAAAAACCTAAATTTAAGTAAAAGAATTGATAATGTATTAAAAAATATTAACGAAAGAAACCCTGTAAGATTAAGAGATTATACACCACAAGTATTAGTTGAAAATGGTGTTAAAGATCTTCCAATGTATGAAAACCCATCTCATATAAGAAAAAATATTTTAACAGAACAAGAAGCTAGAAAATTAGGATTATCTGTAAGAAAAAACGATCACTACCATGGATTAGGCAAGAAGTTATATGTAAAAGTTATTAATAGTTTAGATAATCCAAGAGTTATTTTTAAAAATAAAACTAATAAAGATTATTTGATTTTGACAACATTAAAAGATAAAAACAACAATAATATAATAGTTCCAATAGAACTTGAAACAGTTACAGATATAAATAAATTACGGATATACACAAATCGTATAAAATCTGTTTATGGCAAAACAAATTTAAATAATTATATTAAAAAAAATATCAATCAAAATGAATTTGTTAAAATATATGAACAAAAAAAGAACAAGGTATGGGTCTAATTCCCATAGCGAGTTCTTTTTATAACAATATTTTATCACAAAAATATCTTGTTTGTAAATACAATTGTTAAAAAATATTAACAAAATTATTGACATGGGGGGGGTATATTATATAATGACCTTATAAAGTTAATAGTTGATAAAATAAGGTTGTGGTATAGTGAAAAGAATAATAAAATTTTTAAAAACAGATATTAAAATAATAAATAGTTACTTATTATTTACAATAATTTTAATTATATTAGTATGTGTAGGATACTCAAGTTATGCATTATTTAGTTTTACAAAAACAAGTAATAATGTAATTGAAGGAACAGTAGGAGAATTAAAAAAAAGCGGAGTAGATACCCTTATAAAATTAACAGATAATACAAATGATAGTGGATTATATACAATAACACATCCTGCTGATAATACACTTCAAATAGGAGCAAATGAAAGTATAACAGAATATAGATATCGTGGAGCAAGTCCAAAAAACTATGTAACATTTAATAATGAAGTATGGAGAATACTTGGAGTATTCCCGACTGATGATGGAACAGGTAATATAGAAAATAGAATAAAAATAGTAAGAAATGAAAGTATAGGGAATAAGGCTTGGAATAGTAATATTACAAATAATTGGACGGAAGCAACTTTAAAAAAAGAATTAAACGAAACATATTTAAATAGTTTAACAAGTGAAGCACAAAGTATGATAGGAAATGCTAAGTATTATTTAGGAGGAGCAACTAGATCTAATATAACAAAAGATGTAATGTATTCAAATGAAAGGCAAATAAGTGGAAATATGTATTATGCTGGCACAAATCCAACTAATTGGGTTGGAAAAGTAGCAGTTATGTATGCAAGTGATTATGGATATGCAGTTCCAGATATTTGTACTCAAAATTTAAATACTTATAAAGATGATACAACAAATTGCGTAAACACAAATTGGCTATATAATATAAAGGTTACTGAATGGGTTTTAAATCAAGTTACTAAAAATGCTTACGTATTTAATATTTACGGAGGTAATTATATTAATAGTGGTGGGCGTAATGTAACTTCCTCTTATGCAGTAAGACCAACTTTATATCTAAAATCAAATGTTAAAATAACTGGAGGATCAGGAACAAGTACTAATCCATATACACTTGGTTTATAAGAATTATGACAATTCATAGTTCTTTTTGTTTTAAAAAATATAGACTTTATTTTTAATTTTTGATAGAATATATTTAGAAGAAAAATAATAGAAAGTTGGTAATTTTATGGCAAAAAGAAAAAAAAGAAATGTGAAAGAAAAAGATAATCATTTTTTAATACAATTATGGGGTGTTTTACTTATTCTTATTAGTATTTTAGGAATAGGAAAATATGGACCAGCTGGTAGGATAATATCATCGTTTGCTCTTTTTTTAGTGGGAAATTTATATCTTCTTTTACTTGTTGCTATTTTACTTTTAGGAATGTATATGGTTGTTAAAGAAGAAAAATTTAATTTTTTCAGTGCTAAAATGATGGGAATATATTTAATGATTATTAGCGTTTTAGTATTTTTACATATAAGTTATTGTTTAGAAAATATTGATACATCAAAGATTATAAGTGAAACATATGAAAACTTACTTGTAGGTATTGATAAAATAATGGGAAATGAAATTAAAACAGGAGTATTTAATCCTGCTTTAGAAAATACAGGTGGTGGGATAATTGGTTCTTTATTTGCTACAGCTTTTTATAAATTATTTGAAAAAGATGGTGCTAATATTGTATGCTGGGTCTTTTTAATAACAGGATTTATGGTGTTTACGGGTATGTCTATTTTTGATATTGTAAGAAATACTAAAGATAAGGTAAAGGAAATACTACCTAAAAAAGATAAAGCAAGTATTAAAGATAAGAAACATGAAAATAAATTTGATGAAACTAAATTAAAAATTAATACAAATGATGAAGAAGAAGAAATACCTAAAAAGGTTGTTAAAAATATAAGTGAAATAACTAATATTAATGCAGAAAAGAAAATAGAACCTGAAGTTAAAGAAGAAAAAGAAGTTATTGTTAATAAAAATTATATTTTGCCTTCTTTTGATTTATTAGATTCACCACAAAAAAATAAAAAAGCTATTGATAAAGTAGCAATTGCTAATAATTCTAAAAAACTTGTTGAAACATTAAGAGATTTTGGAATAATTGGAGAAGTCGTAGCGGTAAATGTTGGACCTTCTGTTATTCAGTATGAACTTGAGTTGTCACAAGGAACTAAACTTTCTAAACTTCTTGGAATAAACCGTGAAATAGCTTTAGCGCTTGCTAAAAAGGATGTTCGTATTCAAGCTCCAATTCCTGGCAAGAATACTGTTGGAATTGAAATGCCAAATGATAATGCCCAAACAGTTACACTTCGTGAAACACTTGAGGGTTTAAAAAGAGAAAATAAACTTAAGACAAAATTAACTGCAGGACTTGGTAAGGACATTATGGGTAATGTTCAAGCATGTTATATAAATAAAACCCCACATTTACTTGTTGCAGGGGCTACTGGTAGTGGTAAATCAGTATGTATTAACTGTATAATTTTATCTATTTTAATGTTTACTAAACCAGATGAAGTAAAACTTATTTTAGTAGATCCTAAAAAAGTTGAACTTGGTGTTTATAATTGCGTACCACATCTTGTAACACCAGTTGTTACTGATCCTAAAAAAGCTAGTCAAGCATTGCAAAAGGCAGTTAGTGAAATGGATAGAAGATATGATTTATTTGAAGAAAGTAAAACAAGAAATATTGAAGGTTATAATGAATATGTATTAAAATATAATAAAAATAAAAGCGAAGATGAAAAGCTTAAACCACTTCCTTATTGGGTTGTAATAGTAGATGAGTTAGCTGATCTTATGTTAGTTGCAGGAAAAGAAGTTGAACAATCTATTATGCGTATTACACAAATGGCTCGTGCGGCAGGAATTCATTTAATTATTGCAACACAAAGACCATCAACAGATGTCATAACAGGTTTAATTAAAGCAAACATTCCGTCAAGACTTTCATTTGCAGTTTCATCAAGTATTGATTCAAGAACAATTCTTGACATGACTGGAGCAGAAAAACTTTTAGGAAAAGGGGATATGTTATATCTTCCAATGGGAGATATTGTACCTCAAAGAATCCAAGGAGCATTTGTTAGCGATAGTGAAATTGAAAAAGTTGTAAATTATTGTATCAGTCAACAAAAAGCTCAATATGACCAAACATTCTTTAGTTCCTTTGAAGAAAAAGATGAAGAATTAAAATCATCCTTAGTTAGTGGTGATGTTGAAGAGTATGATGATCCGTTATACAATGAAATAGTAGAATTTGTAATAACTTCAGGTAAAGCAAGTGCATCACTTTTACAAAGAAAGTTTAGACTTGGTTATAATAGGGCTGCAAGATGCATTGATTTACTTGAAGAAAGAGGAATAATTGGACCACAAAATGGTTCTAAACCAAGAGAAGTATTAGTAAAACTTGAAGATAATAATAATGAGTAGGAGGATTATTTATGAGTTTACATATAAAAACAGAATATGATGATGATATAGCAAAATTAGTAATTATGCCAGGTGACCCTGTTCGTGTTAAATTTATTGCAGAAAACTATTTAGATGATTATAAATTAGTAAATAATGTTAGATTAAACTTAGCTTACACAGGTTACTTTAAAGGAGTTAAAATAACAGTTATGGCATCAGGTATGGGTTGTCCAAGTATGGCAATTTATGCTAAAGAATTATTTGACTATTATAATGTTGAAAAAATTATAAGGGTAGGTTCATGTGGAAGTTATTATGATGAAATAGATGTTAAAAGCGTAATTTTAGCAGAAAAAGCATATACTTTATCAAACTTTAGTTACCAGTATGATGGAAAAGAAATTGATTTAATAAGTGCTTCATCATTTCTAAATCAAAAAATAATCGAAAATGCATACAAAGCAAATATTGAACTAAGAATAGGTAATATTGAAACAACAGATGTTTTTTATAAAACAATTAATAATCCTGAAGTTAAAAAAAATTATTGTTTAGGTGTAGAAATGGAAACATTTGCTCTTTTCTATGTTGCAAGTTTATACAAAAAACAAGCAAGCAGTATTTTAACTGTATCAGATAATTTAGTTAATAATAAAAAATTAACTACTGAAGAAAGGGAAACAACATTTAATGAAGCAATAACACTTGCCCTTAATTCTATAATAGAATAATAAAAGCAGTACATACTATTTAACAAGAGGAGAAAAGATTTATGGAATATAAACAAATAGATAAAAGATCTTACAAACTTCATTTAATAAAAACTGATAAATTTAAAACCATTACAGTTAGATGTATTTTTAAAGAAAAAATAAATAAAGAGGAAATAACGATTCGTAATTTCCTTTTTGAACTTTTATTAAGTTCTTGTAAAAAGTATCCATCTAAAAGAAATTTTAGTATAGCAAAACAAGAATTATATGATTTAAATCTTTATGGAAATAATACAAGAATAGGTAATACTTTTAGTACGGAAATATCAATTTCAATGTTAGAAAATAAATATATTAATGATGATATTACTATGAAAGGACTTGAATTTTTAAAAGAGGTAATTTTTAATCCTAACCTTGAAGATAATAAAGACTTTAGAAATAATTTTAATATAACTAAAAACTATTTATTATCTTATATAAAACAAGGATATGATTATCCTAAAAGTTATTCTTACATAAGGCTTAAAAATCTTATGGGAGAAGATTATTCTTTTTCCTATAATATGGATGGTAATATCAAAGATTTAGAAGAAATAACTTTAACAAGCTTACAAAAGTATTATGATAAATTTATTAAAAATAGTTTAATAGATATATATGTAATAGGTAATATAAACTTTTATGAAATGGAAAATGCTATTTCTAAAACATTTAATTTTAAAAAAATTAAAAAAGATGAATTATCATTTAAAATAAATTATATTCCAAAGAGTAAAAAACTTATAAAATATGAAGAAAGTAAGAATTTTAATCAAACAAGACTTTTAATAAGTTGTTATTTAAAAAAATTAACGGAAAAAGAAAGAAAATATGTTATGTTTTTATATAACATAATTTTAGGAGCAAGTCCTGATTCTTTTTTGTTTAAAAATGTAAGAGAAAGTAAGTCTTTAACTTATGATATTTTATCTACTTATAGAAAAAGTGATAACTTTTTAGTTATATCAAGTGGAATAGATTATGTAAAATGTAATGAAGTAATAAAAGGAATAAAAAAAGAAATGAATAATATAAGAAAAGGTAAATTTAATATGGAAAAATTAAATAATGCTAAAAATCTTATGATTAGTTCATTAAAAGAATTTGATGAGTATCCATCTTCCATTATTGATTATTATTTTAGTATGGAATATCTAGACTGTGATAATATAGATACTGCAATTAAAGAAGTTTTAAGTGTTACAAAAAAAGATATAGTAAAGGTTAGTAAAAAAATAAATAGGGATGTTATTTATGTACTCAAGGAGGAAAAAGATGAGAGAAATTAATATAAATAATTTTGAAGAAAAACTATATTTTGAAAAACTTGAAAATGGTCTTTTAGTATATCTTGTGCCACTTAAAAACAAAAAAAATTTTTATGTATCATTTGGTACTAAATATGGAAATTATAATTCTAAATTTAAAGTAAATGATAAAACATATGAAATGCCAAGTGGAATAGCACATTTTTTGGAACATAAGTTATTTGAAAAAGAAAAAGAAAATCCATTTGATTTTTATGCCAAAAGTGGAACTGATGTAAATGCAGGAACATCTATTTTTTATACAAATTATTACTTTTCAGGTAATAATAATTATAATGAAAATTTAAAATACTTACTTAAGTTTGTTACTAATCTTGAAATAACAGAAAAAGATGTCGAAAAAGAAAAAGGAATTATTTTAGAAGAAGCAAGAATGGTTAGTGATAATCCTAATAGATTACTTTATGATAAAACAAGAGAAAATGCTTTTTTTAAAGATCCATATAAATACAAAGTAATTGGGGAAAAGAAAGAAATAAAAAGTATAACTAAAAAAGATTTAGAAACATGTTTTAATGCTTTTTATAGACCTGATAATATGTTTATTATAGCGGTAGGTAATATCGATAAAGATGAAACAATAAAAATAATAAAAGAAGAATTAAAAGATTTTAAAAATGATAATAAAAAAATAGAAAAACTATATTATGAAGAAGATGATGAGGTATTTATTCCTTATGAAGAAATAAAATTAAAGACAGAAACAACAAGGTTAAGTTTAAATTATAAAGTAAATAAAAATATTTTAGGCATGGATGAGTATAAAAGAGAAATATATTTAGGAATGATGCTAACATTAGTTTTAGGATCAACTTCTTTAGCAAGAGAAAAATTACAAGAAAAAAATTTATGTACAGAAATAAGTACTAATTTATTAAGTAGTCATAGTCATTATTTAATTGGTGTTACTGCTGTTACAGAAAATCAAGATAAATTAATAAATGAATTAAGAAGAATTTTTAAAAATATAAAAATTTCTAAAAAAGATTTTGAAAGAATAAAAAAAGTATGGGTTGCTAATGAAATTAAATCTATTGATAATATAAGTGCAACCAGTAGTGATGTATTAACAGATTTAATTGATTTAGGAGAGTATAAGAATAATAAAATAAAAGATATTCAAGATCTTTCATATGAAGAACTTACTAATTTAATTAAAAAAATTGATTTTGAAAACTTAGAAAAAACTAATAAACTTGAAATTGTTGTAATATCTAAAAAAAATTAGTAATAAATGTTACTTTACTAAACTATACTATATTAGACAAAAAAATATTGCAAAATTTTGTAATATTTGTTAAGATTAAAATGTAAAGATAAGAAGGGAACGATTACATATGGATATAAAAATGTTTTTTGAATTTCCAGGTGTATTAATCACAATAGGTGTGTTTTTACTTGTTGTTTCTATTGTAATAGGAATAATTGCATATAAAAATCCTGTTGATGATATTGAAGAAATTGAAGATATTAAAAGCAAATTAAAAGGTAAAGATGAACATCATGAGGAAAAAGAATATACAAGTGAAGAAGATTTCTTGGATAAAGAAGTTGTTGAAGATAATAAGATAGATGATGAAACAAAACTTGAGCCAACTGTTGAAGTTGAAGAACAGGATATTCCTTTAGAAGAAAATAAGGAAGATATAGAACAAGTAAGTGAAGAAAATTTAAGTAAAACAGAAGTTTTAGATACAAGTTTGTTTGTAGAAAATAAAGAAGAACCTTTACAAGAAAGCTTGGAAAAAACAGAAAATTTAGATGATGTAAAGGATGAAATAATGTCATTACTAAGTGATATAGATAATAAAGAAGTAGAAGAAACAAAAAAAGAAGAACTACCAAAAACAATTTATGGTGGAGCAAATCCTAGTGCAAATATAAAGCTTGATAATGAATTTAAGGAAAAACTTCCTTATGAAGAAAAAACAATTGATTTAGAAAAAACAGAAGATTTAATTAACACGTTAAATAAGGAAACAGTAAAAAATGAAGAAGATATAGAAATTTTATAGCTTCTTTTTTGTTATAAAAACAATTTTACTTACATATATTTAAGTGTATAAAGAAAGGATGATAAAAATATGGATACACTTAAAGTGTCAAGTAAATCTAACCCAAATTCAGTTGCAGGAGCATTAACTAATGTTTTTAGAGATAAAGGAAAAGTAGAAATACAAGCAATTGGAGCAGGAGCACTTAATCAAGCAATTAAAGGAGTAGCAATAGCAAGAGGATTTGTTGCCCCAAGTGGTAAAAATTTAGTATGTATTCCTGCTTTTACTGATATAAGTATAGATGGGGAAGAACGAACAGCGATAAAATTAATTGTAGAAGCAAAGTAAAGATTGCTTCTTTTTACATGCTAATTTTACATGTTAATTTTAAAAAACCTTGCCTTTATTTAGATTTATAGGTATAATTAAATCATTACATAAAGAAAGGAAGATTTATTTATGATTGATGCAATCAATAATGCAAATGATTTTTTGAATAATATTTTATTTGGTGTTCCAATGATTATCTTTATTCTTGGTACAGGATTATATCTTACAATTAGATTAGGATTTATTCAAATAACTAAGATAAAAGATATATGGAATAACACAATAAAAAAGATGTTTAAAAAATCTAAAGGAAAAGGACTTATAAGTTCAGGAGAAGCTGCACTTATTTCTTTAGGAGAAATTGTAGGCTCTGGTAATATTGCAGGAGTAGCTACTGCTATAGCAGCAGGAGGACCTGGGGCAATATTCTGGATGTGGGTTGCGGCATTCTTTGGAATGGCTACTAAATTTGCTGAAATTACACTTGGTATTGTTTATAGAAAAGTGTTTACTAAAGATGGCAATGTTAAAGGTGGTCCAATGTACTATTTAAGAGATGGAGTTAGAAGTAAATTTTTAGCTGGTTTCTACGCAGTAATGTCTATATTATCATATATAGTAATCGTAGCAATGGTTGATACAAATACAATTGTTTCAACAGTAACAACTAAATTTAACATTCCAGATTATGTAATTGGTATTGCTTTAGTAATAATTGTTGGAGTTATAATATTTGGTGGTATTAAACGTCTTGGTAAGTTTAGTAAAAACTTTGTTCCTATTATGGGAATATTCTATATAATTTCAGGATTAGTTGTAATATTTAGTAATCTTGAATTAGTAGGACCTGCATTTTCTACAATTATAAAAGCAGCATTTACGCCTCAAGCAGCAGCTGGAGGATTTGCGGGAGCAAGTATCGCACAAATAATTAGATATGGATTTGCCCGTGGTATTTATTCTAATGAATCCGGACTTGGAACTGCAGCTTTTGCTCATAGTGCGGCAGAAACAGATCATCCAACAAGACAAGCTTTATGGGGACCAACAGAAATATTTATAGATACAATTATCGTAAATACAATTACAGGTCTAGTAGTAGTTATGTCTGGACTTTGGACTAGTGGAGCAGATGGCTCACCTCTTGTAATGGCAGCATTTGATAAAGTTTTACCGGGTGGTGTAGGAAGTATAATGATATTTATCGCTTCAATTTGTTTCTCATTTACATGTTTAACATCTGCAAGTTATGTTTGTCAAGAATCTGCAGAATACTTATTTGGAACAAAAGGTCAAAAAGTTATTAATGCTTTATGGTTAGTATTTATCTTTATTGGTTCTGTTACTTCTTTAGAATTTGTTTGGAATTTAGCAGATACTGTTAATGGACTTTTATTGATACCAAATTTACTTGGACTTTTAATTTTAAGCAATGTTGTTGTTAAGAAAAAGAAAGAATTCTTTAAAGAAACAAGAAAAAGAAAAATTTCTGATTTATCTACTGAAGCATTGTTAATTGATTTATTAACAAAAAATGATATTTCAATGGAAGAAGCTATAGATAAATTAAATAAAGATTTAGACATTGATAAAGAAGAAATAAAAAATGCCAGTGTAAATGTTAAAAAAATAATAGGGTAACCTGTTATTTTTTAATGTTTACTTTCTTTTTGTAAAATAATTAACCTTTTTTTCTTACGTGTGTAAAATTTCTTGTTAAATTATGATAACTTTGTTATACTATTAATGAATAAATATGAGAGAAGGAAAATTTTATGAAAGTTAATGTTGGAGTAATTTTTGGGGGAAAAAGTGTAGAACATGAAATAAGTATAATTTCTGCAGTTGAAGCAATGGGTTATATGGATACTAATAAATATAATGTTATTCCTATATATATAGATAAAGAAGGAACATGGTATACAGGAGATCATTTTAAAGATATTCTTAATTATCGTGATATGGATGTTGTTAAAAGGTATGCTAAAAAGGTATGTTTAATAAGAAGAGGAAAAAGTTGTATTTTACAATCTCTTGGTTTTACAAGAAGAACGCTTAATGTAATAGATATTGTTTTTCCAATAGGTCATGGACTTTATATGGAAGATGGTAGTTTACAAGGGTATTTAGATATGCTTGGAGTTCCTTATGTAGGAAGTGGTGTAGTTGCTAGTGCGATAGGACAAGACAAAGTTTTTATGAAACAAATACTCAAATCTAATGATATTCCTACGACTAATTATGTTTGGTTTACATCAAAAGAATTTATTTCTTCAAAGAAAAAAGTTTTAGAAAAAATAAACACTTTAAATTATCCAATGTATGTAAAACCTGCTTCATTAGGTTCAAGTATTGGAATAACAAGAGCAACAACAGAACATGAATTAATCTCTGGTATAAAAGAAGCAATTAGATTTGATAATAAAATAATAATCGAAGAAGAAATAAAACATGTAAAAGAAGTAAATATAAGTGTTTTAGGAACATATGAAGATGTTGAAACTTCTGAAATTGAAGAAATTAATGTAACTGATGAATTTTTTACTTTTAAAGAAAAATATGTAGAAAATTATTCTAAAACAATTAAAAAAGGAAGAAAAGCTAATCCTTTATTATCTAAAGAAATGATGGAAGATTTAAAAATGTATGCAATAAATACATTTAAAGCTATAAATGCAAGAGGAGTCGCTAGAATAGATTTTTTAATTGATGATAAATCAAAAAAAATATATGTTAGTGAAATTAATACAATGCCAGGAAGTTTATCACTTTATTTATGGCTTCCTAAAAAGAAAAGTCAAACAGAGTTAATAAATGATCTTATAAAAATAGCAATTGAAGAATATAAAAGTAAAAATAATTTAATCTTAGCATTTGAAAATAATTTATTAGATAAGTTTGATATATTAAATGGTAAGAAAACAAACAAAAGCAGATAACTATCTGCTTTTATTAATGTTTTTTTCTAATTTTTCATAATCATCTTTTAATTTATAAAGAGCATTATTTAGTATTTTACTAATTCTTTGTTTTGTAAGATTGTATTTTTCGCCAATTTCTTTTAATGTTAAATTTTCTTTAAAATATAATTTAATAATATCTACTTCTTTTTCATTTAATAAAGATAATTTACTTTTAACTAGTTCATATTCTAATTTTTTAATAGCTTCTTCACAAGGATCTATCGCATCTTCATAAGTTATATAATCTATATAATCTTCTTCTATGTCATCACTTATTCTTATATTTAAAGATAATATATTTAAAAGAAAAAGTTTATAATTTTTAACGGTACTAATACTAATATTTAATATATTAGCAAGTTCTTGGTCGTTTAAATTAGGGTTGGTATTAATAATACTTTTTAATTTATTTATTCTTTGCATTGTATGAATATTTATATTAAATCCTTTACTATTTTCTAAAACATATTTAGTAAGTTGCTGTTTAATAATTATTCCAGCATAACTTGAAAATTTAACATCTTTTTCGGGATTAAAAGATTTAACAGCATTTATTAAGGCTAAATTTCCTTCATTTATTAAATCAAATATATTAATAACAGAAGTTGTACTTCCAATAAAAGTTTTTGCAATAGTAACAGATAGTCCTAAATTGTGATTAATTAGTTTTTTAAAAGCATTTTTATCTCCTTTTTGATATTTATTAAAAAGGTTTATTTGTTCTTCTTTTTTTAATACTTCAAATTGTTTTATATAATTTAAATAATCTTGTAACTCTTTATTATTTATATATTCGTAATTCCATTTTGTTATTTCTTTCATATAAATATTCCTTCTTACTTTTATATTATTATAAAATCTCTTTCTTAAAAAGTTCTTATATTATAACATGTAAGAATAAAAAAAGAAAGTTTTTTATTAAAACTTTCGATATAATCCAACAACTTTACCTAATATTGTAACATTTTTTAAAATAATTGGTTCCATTGTGTCATTTTCAGGTTGTAGTCTAAAATGATCTTTTTCTTTATAAAATGTTTTTACAGTTACCTCGTTATCATCATTCATTGCTACTACAATATCACCATTTTTGGCATCATTTTTTCTTTCTACAATTATTATATCGTTATCATAGATACCTACATTAATCATACTTTCGCCACTTACCCTTAAAGTAAAGATATCTTTTTTATTAGCAACAAGATTAACTGGTAAATCAAAATATTCATCTGGCATTTCAATCGCATCAATTGGATTACCTGCAGTTACTTTTCCAAGTAGGGGAACAGATACAACAGTTTCATCCTTTTTTGCATATTCATTAGGCACTAAAAGTTCAATAGTTCTGTTTTTTTCAGGATCTTTAGTAATAAAACCTTTTTGAACTAAAGTATTTAAATGTGTTTGTACTGTAGCAGTACTATTTAAATTTGTTGCTTTACATAATTCTCTAACAGTAGGGGGGTAACCTTTTTTAGCCATGTATTTTTTAAGTTCTTTTAATACGTTTTCTTGTTTATTAGTTAATTTTTCCATATCTTTTTCCTCCTTATGTATTTAGTTTAACATATCATGTGTAAAATGTCAAACAAATGTTTCAAAAAGTTATTGACACGAACATATATTTGTAATAAACTTAAATCAAGAAAGGAGAAAATGGTTATGGAAAGTATTACACCAAAAAAATTAATTATTATATTCTATCTAATGGTAATAATTTTTACTTGTATATTTGCTCTTAGAATAGAAAATCTTGAAAGTAAGGAGGACACTATAAATAAAATAGTAAATTTACAATAATATATTTACATAAAAGAATATTTATAGTAAAATAATATCGTAACTTATTTATATTTAAATGATGGAGCTTGGAAACTCTATATTATTAATTTAATAATAAATCATTTATTAAAAGAGATTCTTGGAAAAGAATAAGTAAAGTGGAACCGCGGAATTTAATTTCGTCTTTACATATCTTTTTCAAGTTTTTATTTTATGGGGGATAACATGAAGAAAACAGATTTTGTAAAATATTTTTGTAATTATGAAATATCAAAAGTAGACATATATTATTTATATGATTTAGATACATATTCATATGAATTAAGTACTAGCAATATTAAAAAAAATCCTTTTAAATTTACAGATATTTATATTAAAGATGATGAGATATTTATAAACTTTTTAATAAATTATTGTAAAACTAATAATATACCTTATTCATTTATGGCTACAACTAGTATACAAAATAAGGATAAAAAGAATTTTAAACATAGTTTAACAAAAGAAGAAATAAAAGAAAAAAATATTCAGTTTATCGTGGTAAAACAAGATGATAAAGATAATATTTCTTTTTATAAAGAACCATTAAATGAGGATGAAAAAATTAATGAAATACAAAATAAATTAAAGATAAATATAAATAGTGAAAAACAATTAAATAGGACAATTGAATTATTAAATGAATTTCTTGATAAATATTATGTTTATCAAATGATTAAAACATATAATAATGATGATTTTAATGTTATAATAACTTTACAAAATAATATAACTATTATAATAAAAGGAACATATTTAATTAATAATTTAATTGAATATTTAAACATAAAATATGAACATAAAAAAGAGATGGTTATTAAATATGAGTAGTAAAATATTAGAACAAATAAGAAATGTTGATTTTAAAGAAATAGATTTATCTATTATAAATGATGAATTAGTTATAAAAATGCTTCAAAAAGATAATTTAAATAAAAGATTTCCTACAATTGGCATCTATTCTAAAAATTTAGAAGAAATGTCTAATCAAGAGTTATTTTCTTTTATAACAGAATTATATTTTCAAACAGGAGATGTATTTCACTATAGTAAAGTAAAAGATTATATAATAGGGAAAGAATTATTATTAAGTGATAAATATATGTTAGTTAATACAAATGCAAGGAAATTATTTATTGATGCTAATAGTAATCTTATAAATGAAGAATTTTTAAAAAATTTAAGTTATTCGCTTTTTAATGGAATTACAAATAAAATAGAGGAAGGTTTAAATAAAGAAGGTAAAGTTAATTTTAATGTTTTATTAAGTAATAAAACTTCAATTAATGCATATGAAAATAGACTTGGTGTTACATATTTTCTACTTTTAGAAGATAATAAATTAGGAAAAGCAATATATAATTATTTACTTGAATGTGTTTTTGATAAAGATTTAATTAATTCTAAAATAAAGTTTGATAATAGTAAAAATTGTTGTAATATAAGTATTGAAGATTTATCAATTTTTATTAATAGCAAAAAATTAGTAGATGAGTTAAATAATCTAGGTTTATTAGAAGAAGTATATAAAAAAGAAGAAAATATGAAAAGACAATTAAAATGGGAGGAATAATATTATGAATATGGAAAAAATGGTAAATTATTGTAAAAATTATGGTTTTATATTTCAAGGAAGTGAAATATACGGAGGACTTTCTAATACTTTTGACTATGGTCCTTTAGGAGTAGAACTTAAAAATAATTTAAAAAATGCTTGGCTTAAAAGATTTATACAAGAAGATATAAATTGTGTTAAGCTTGACAGTGCTATTTTAATGAATCCTAAAGTATGGGAAGCAAGCGGACATTTAAAGACTTTTAGTGATCCATTAATTGATTGTAAAGAATGTAATTCAAGATATCGTGCAGATAAGTTACTTGAAGATAATAATGTTAGTGATGTAGAGAAAATGACTAGTGATGATATGATTAATTATATAAAAGATAATCATATTAAATGTCCTAAATGTGGTAAATGTAATTTTACTGATATAAGACAATTTAATTTAATGTTTAAAACATTCCAAGGAGTAACTGAAGATTTAAAAGATACAATTTATTTAAGACCAGAAACAGCCCAAGGAATATTTGTTGATTTTTTAAACGTTCAAAGAAGTATGAGACTTAAAATACCATTTGGTATAGGACAAGTAGGTAAAAGTTTTAGAAATGAAATAACACCTGGTAATTTTATTTTTAGAGTTCGTGAATTCGAACAAATGGAATTAGAGTTTTTTTGTAAACCAGGAACAGAACTTGAATGGTTTAATTTTTATAAAGAAAAAGCTAAAAACTTTTTAAAAGATTTAGGATTTAAAGAAGAAAACTTAAGATTTAGAGATCATTCTAAAGAAGAACTTAGCTTCTATAGTAATGGAACAACTGATATCGAGTATAAATTTCCATTTGGTTTTGGTGAACTTTGGGGTATTGCATCAAGAACTAATTATGATTTAACTAAACATCAAGAATATTCAAATATTTCACAAGAATATTTAGATCCATTAACAAATGAAAAATATATTCCTTATGTAGTGGAACCATCTTTAGGGGTTGAAAGGCTTGTACTTGCAACTTTGCTTAATGCTTATCATGAAGAAACACTAGAAAATAAAGAAACAAGAGAAGTACTTAAACTTATTCCATATCTTGCACCATATAAAGTAACAGTTCTTCCATTAATAAAAAAACTTCATAGTGAAAAAGCTATAGAAATTTATAATAAATTATCTAAATGTTTTTCTACTAGTTATGATGAAACTGGAAGTATAGGAAAACGTTACAGAAGAAGTGATGCTGTTGGAACACCTTATGCTATTACAATAGATGATGATACTTTAAATAATAATACAGTAACATTAAGAAATAGAGATACGATGGAACAAATAGTAATAAAATTAGATGAAGTAGAAAAATATATTGAAGAAAGAATAAAATTTTAATCTTTCTTCTTTTTTTAGGCATAATTAGACATTCTTTCCTTTTATACTAAAAATGGAAGGGATGATTTTTATGAAAGAATATTATATTTTTAATTTAAAAAAGGAGTTTGCTAAATTATATAAAGAAAGACCAAGTGAACTATTTTACATATTTAATAGAATTTATTATATGAAAGAAGTAGATAAAAATTATGGTTATAATTTATTTGAACAAATATGTAATTTTATAGATAAAAAAGAAATAAATGAATATCTTTATAATATATATAAAGATAAAATGATGTATTCTTATAATGAAAATGAACATGTTATTAATAATTTATTTTTAAATGAAATTAGTATTTTGAAAGTAAAAAATAGTAATTTAAGATTAGAAACTAATAAAGAAGATTGTTCTTTTTTAAAAGATTTAAATAGTTTTAATAATACTTATTTTGTATGTGATTTTAAAAATCAAGAGTTTTTCTTTTTAAAAAATAATAAGGTAATACTTAAAAATTTATAAATATCTTGTAATTGAATATATTTTATTATAGAATATATTTATGGAGGGAAAAGTTATGGGATTTGGACATGATTTATTATATATTGTAATTGGTTTAATACCAGGACTTGTTTTAGGGTTCTTACTTGCTCGTATGTGGATGAAAAAATATTTAAAGAAAAATCCACCAATTAATGAAGAAATGGTAAAAATAATGATGAGTCAAATGGGTAGAACTCCATCTCAAAAACAAGTTAATCAAGTTATGAAACAAATGAGTAAATATATGTAATGTATATTTATTTTTTTATGAAAAAATTGTTAAAAATTCTAAAAAATATTGACAACCTGGGGGGGGTGTTTTATATAATTAATTTATATAGTTAATAGTTAATAAAATAAGGTTGTGGTTATAGTGAAAAGAATAATAAGTTTTTTAAAAATAGATGTCAAAATAATAAATAGTTATTTTTTACTTGCAGTTATTTTTATAATTTTAATTAGTATAGGATATTCAAGTTATGCATTATTTAGTTTTACAAAAACAAGTACTAATATAATTGAAGCTACTGTAGGAAAATTAAAGAACAATATAGATACAAGTGGAGCAAACTCACCAGTTCTAGCATCAAATATGATACCAGTATATTATGATGAAATAAATAATGTATGGAAAAAGGCTGATGTAAACAATAAAGATTCTAGTTATCAATGGTATAGTTATAATTCAACAGGAGATAAAAAAGGAATGTGGGCTAATGCCGTAACTGTAAAAGAAGCAAATAGGCAAACTTATTTAAATGCAAATGTTGGTACACTAATAAGTATGGATGACATAACAACAATGTGGGTATGGATACCAAGATTTAATGCTGTAACACCAAGTAATTATAATGGAGGAACAAAAGATAATCCTGGAGCGATAAATGTAACTTTTGTAAAATCAAATGAACCAGCAATAGATGCATTTACCTTTGGAGATAAACAGTTAAGTGGATTTTGGTATGGTAAATTTGAAATTAGTCATACAACTTTAGCATCAAGTAATACTGCTAATAATTTAGGATGCACTAATGAAACATGTAGTAATGCAAATGGAATAATAATAAAACCAAATGTAAATAGTTTAAGAAATAATAATGTAAGCAATTTATTCTTTGCAAGTAGAAGTATGGAACAAACAGGAAATAGTTTTGGCTTTGTAAATATTGAAGTAGATACTCATATGAGTAAAAATAATGAATGGGGAGCAGTAGCGTACCTTACTCAAAGTATATATGGAAGATGTACTAGTAATACAACATGTACTGAAGTAGGAATAAATAATAACACATCATATATAACTGGGATAGGAGATAAGCCTTCATCAACTGCTAGTTCAGTAAAAACCAATACATATAATACTATTTCAGGAAAAAATGCTTCAACCACAGGAACAATATATGGCATATACGATATGAGTGGGGGAGCATGGGAATATGTCATGGGGGTATATAGTAATACAATAAGTGATTCAGGATTTAGTAGTTTACCAGACAACAAATATTATAACAACTATACTGCAACATCTTACACAGGACATGCTATAAGTGAAACAAAAGGATGGTATAATGATCAGTCATTTTCTGTTTATTTTAGTGTTTCCCCATGGTTTAAACGTAGTTGTTATTATGATGATGGCGAACTTTCTGGAATGTTTGCATTTTATGGTAGCAGTGGAATTAATGGTGGTAACAGTGCTTCCCGTTTTGTAATTACCAATGAATAAATATATGTAATGTATATTTATTTTTTGTTTTTTATTAAATTTGATAAAAAATATTGAAAAAAGATTTTATAAATTATATAATATATTTGATAGTAAAAATAGAAAGAGTTGATAAGTATGTCTATAAAAGAAAAAAGAAGAATTATATTAATATCAATGATTGGAGTTATAGCATTTGTTCTTATAATGATAGGAATAAGTTATGCTTATACAATGTTTAGTGTATCTCAAAAAAATCCTAATGTAGTTCAAGCGGGATGTTTAAGAGTAACACTTGAAGAAAAAAATAATATATCACTTTCCAATGCTGTACCAATTAATGATAATGAAGGTAAAAAGTTACAACCATATGAGTTTACTATTAAAAATACTTGTAATACGGATGCATATTATGAAACTTCATTTGTTGTTGATAATGTATCAAATCAAAGTAATATAGGTAATGTTAAATTATTTTTAACAGGAGATACTTTAGTTGAACCCCAAATATTAAATACATTTAATAAAGTAGAATTAACTAATGTAACAACTTCAGATAATTATAAAATAGATGAAGGAAAGTTAAATGCAGGTAAAGAAAAGACATTTTATTTAAATTTATGGATAGATTATAATACAACAACAAGCGGATGGAATTTTAACGGGCATGTAGTATTAACATCTACTACGACGTCAGTAAGTGATAAAACAGATCCAACAATAACATTTACGAATGAAGGTGATGGTAATTTAAATGTTTTAGCAACGGATGAAAGTGGTGTATCAAGTGTTTGTATAAATAAAAGTACATCAATAAGTGATTGTTATTGGAATAGATATGTAGATAATTTTAAATATGAGATTACAAATACAACACAAGAAACATATTACGCTCATGTAAGAGATATTTATGGTAATGTTTCTGTTTCTAGTGTTGCAGGTTTTATAGATAAAACTCCTCCAGTTGTTACTTTAGCAAATAAAACATGTGTTAAAGGAACTTGTACTTTAACTGTAAATATGACTGATGATGTAGGAGTTGTAGCATATCAAGAAAATACAAGCACTTCTGCTACAACTACTTGGACTAATGTTGAAAGTGTTAAAACAAACACAATTACTTTAACAAAAACAACAAAAGGAACATATTATGTATATGCCAAAGATAAAAGAAATAATATAGGAAGTTTAGCTATTACTATAACAGAAGATGATTTATATATTGATACAGAAAAACCAATATTAACTGTAGTATCAAAAGGTTGTGATGCTAATAAGGTATGTACTGTAAAGGTTAAATTAACAGATAATATTGGGGTAGCAAGTTATCAAGAAGGTTCATCATCAACTGCAGGAAGTAGTTGGACGGCTTTAAGTTCTCCAACAACAGAAACAACAATAACATTAACAAAAAATGCTCTTGGAACATATTATGCATTTGCTAAAGATACAAGTGATAATGTAGGTAGTATTTCATATACATTAACAGAAAATGATTACGATCAAACACCACCTGTAATGACATTTGGAATTGATGATGCAACACATAAAATTGCAACAGTAACATGTACTGACCCAGAAAGTGGAATAGTAGGAGAAGCATCAAAAACACAAAACTTAACAGGAACAAGTAACGTTGATGTAACTTTTACTTGTACTAACGGAGTAGGTAAAAAAACAACAGAAACGCATACATATAAATATTCAACATGTGCTTTAGGAGAAAATACATGTCAGTCAAGAACATGGAATTGTAGTGACTGTTATTATGGAGAAAATACATGCCAGTCAAAATATGTTTGTACTAAATATTCTTGTCCTAGTGGATATTCAGCAAGTGGATCTTCATGTACTAAAACAACAACTGTAGCAGTAGGTAGTTATTCTTCTGCTAATGAATGTAGTGCATTATGTTCTAGAGAATATGGAACTGGATCTTATTGTAGTGGTTCAACTTGTTATAATAAATCAACACAAACTGCTAGTAAAGTATGTAGTGCAGGTTATACTGATGACTGTTATTCAGGACATAATACTTGTGAGTATGGATGTGATTATGATCCGTGTTATACAGGACATAATACATGTAAGGTAGGTTGGACATTATGATGAAAAAGTTTAATAAAATATTAATAATTATAGCAATAATTTTAGTTTTCTTAGGTGCTACATTACTAATTTTTAAACAAAATAAAAAAGATGATAATATTCCTAATGAAGAAAGTTTAATAAATTTTAATATTTCTAATGATATAGAACATGAAACTTCTTTCATTTCAAATAATACATATTTAGTAGTAGTTTTAAAAAATAATAGTAATACTAATATAATTAAAGCTAATTTAAAAGTTAATTTTACAAGTGAAGAAGTAAATGAAGAAATAAATATGTTTTTAAAAGATAATAAAACTTTAGTTCTTGTAAAAATACCAGATAACTTAATTAATAATATATTAAATGAAAAGATAAAAATTACTTTAGATGTTATTAAAGAGGGAAACGCAAATATTATTGATATATCTTCTTTAAATAAAAATATTAAATATAATCCTTCTTTAAGCAATGAATATATAAATATTAATATTGATGGAAATAATACAACATCTAAAGATATAAAATTATTGATGGGTAATATTATTATGTATAAAAATAACAAGATAGTTGAAGCAAAAACATTTGGAATAGAAAACATTAAAAGTAAAAGTAATTTTTCTAAAGTAGTAAGTTTTTCTAATGTGGATTATGATAAAATTGAAGTATATTATACTTTTGCTTATTAGACCTAAATTAGGTCTTTTTTTTATTTCTTTTTTATTGTATAATAAAAATTGAATTTGGCGGTGATTTATATGGAATATGTAAATGTTGGTAAAATATATACAACGCATGGTTTAAATGGTGAAGTTAAAGTTAAATCTAACTTTAATTATAAAGATAAAATATATGTAAATGGTTTTAATTTTTATATAGGAAAAGATAAAAAATTATATAAACTTAGAAACTATAGAAAACAAAATGAATATGATTTATTAACTTTTGAAACATTAGATAATATAGACAAAGTTATTAAATATCGAGGTAGTTTTTTATATATTTTAAGAAGTGATATAAAAGTTGATACTTATTTAAATAGTGATTTAATAGGATTAAATGTATTTTATAAAAATAAAAATATAGGTAAAGTTTCAGGAATATTTGATGCCGGACATGGTAATTTTATTATTGATATTTCAGGAGTATTTATTCCAAAAAATGAAAATTTTATAGAAAAAGTAGATTTAAAAAATAAAAAGATGATAGTAAAAAATATGGAAGGGCTTTTATGAAAATAGATATACTTAGTTTATTTCCTTTTATGTTTGATAATTTTTTAAATACATCAATCATTAAAAGGGCAATTGAAAAGAAGAAAGTTTTTATAAATATAATAAATTTTAGAGATTATTCAAAAGATTCACATAAAAAAGTAGATGATACACCTTTTGGGGGAGGAAGTGGAATGGTTCTTACTTGTCAGCCAATATTTGACTGTGTAGAAAGTATAAAAACAGATGATAGCTATGTTATATTACTTACTCCAACTGGAGTTACATATAATCAAAAATTAGCTAAAGAATTGACAAAATTTAAACATTTAATAATTATATGTGGACATTATGAGGGGTTTGATGATAGAATAAGAACATTAGCAGATTTAGAACTTTCAATTGGAGATTATGTTTTAACTGGAGGAGAACTTGCTAGTATGGTAGTGGCAGACTCTGTTACAAGACTTATTGATGGAGTTATTACAGATACATCTTTAGAAGATGAATCATTTAATAATAATTTACTTGATTATCCAGTTTATACAAAACCAAGAAATTTTAGAGGAATGAAAGTGCCAGATGTATTACTATCAGGTGATCATAAAAAAATAGAGGAATATAGAAAAAAAGAACAACTAAGATTAACAAATGAAAAAAGAAAAGATTTACTTTCATAGTTGTAGGAGATGATATTATGACAAAAAGATTTGTTGTAACGAAGGATGAAATAACACAAACAATTACTTATAAAGAATATGATAATTTTAAAGGTTATGATGTTAAACCAAAAAATAAATTATCTAAAGAAGATATTATTAATGTTGATGAAATGGTTATTATTAATCCATCTTTGATTGAAAAATTAATTAGTAAAAAGTGTAAGAAAACGTTAGAAAGAATTTTAAAGTTTATATCTTTTATATATGATGATGATGAAACAGGGGAAGAAAGTGTAGAACTTGCTTTAAATGAAATAGCAAAATTTAAAGAACTTTTAGATACTAAATATAAGGAATATATGAAAGAAAAAGAATATAAACTTATGATAAAAAAGCTTGAAATTCTTGAAAATGAAGTAAAGCTTCGTAAATTATATTTAAATTCTAAAGAAAATAGAGAAAAAAAGAGTAAAGGTAGATAAATTTAATATAATTAAGTAGACAAATAAATAAATTTATGATATTATTAATAACGTGAAAAAAGCAATCCAATGTTTTTATATGTATAATAAAATTATAACTTAAATATGATTGTGGGAAAGAAAAGGAGATGAAGTATAATGAATAAGGTTGATGCTATTGCAGCAAAACAAATAAGAAATGATATTCCTGAATTTAGAGTAGGAGATACAGTACGTGTAGATTATAAAATAATCGAAGGTAAGAAAGAACGTATTCAAGCTTATGAAGGAATAGTCGTAGCAAAAAAAGGTTCAGATGTTAGTGAAACATTTTCTGTAAGAAAAGAATCAGCAGGTGTAGGAGTAACAAGAATTTTCCCTGTTAACTCACCAAAAATCGCTAAACTTACTGTTATTAAAAAAGGTAAAGTTAGACGTGCTAAATTAAATTTCTTAAAAGGTTATAAAGGCCAATATAGAATTGCTGAAAGAGGACAAAAATAATCTTGTCCTTTTTATAATATTTGAGGGTGTTATATGAAAAAAATTAAAGAAATAAGTATTTATCTTTTAATTATTGTTATGGTTATTTTAATAAGAACATTTATAATTACACCAGTTAGAGTAAATGGTACAAGTATGGATCCAACTTTAAAAAATGGTGAAATAATGATTTTAAATAAAATAAAATATAATAATAAAGATATTAAAAGATTTGATATTGTCGTAGTTAAAATGGATAAAGAATTACTTATTAAAAGAGTAATAGGTCTTCCTAATGAAGAAATAAAATATGTTGATAATAAATTATATATAAATGGGGAATATATAAAAGAACCATTTCTAAATGATGATGTTTATACAACTAATTTTTCTTTAAGCGATATTAATTTAGAAAAAATACCAGAAAATTGTTATCTTGTTTTAGGGGATAATCGTGAAATTTCACTTGACAGTAGAACTTTTGGTTGTTTTAGTAAAGATAAAATTTTAGGAAGTGCTAATTTAGTATTATTTCCATTTACTAAATTAGGTTATAAAAAATAAAGAACTTGTGATAACTATTTTTTTACTAAATGTAAAATTTTGGTAAAATTTGGTATACATTTTTTAACCTTTTTATATAGACAAATACCTTGTAATAGTATATAATTTATTTATATAAATGAAGTTATAAACTTTGAAAGGAATGGTATATATGGCAAGTAATAAAAATAAATCTTATCTTGGAGATAATAAGAAAAAAATAGTTAATAGACTTAGCGTAATTGAAGGACAAATAAATGGCGTAAAAAAAATGATTGAAGATGATAAAAATTATGATGATGTTATTACACAATTATATGCTGTTGAAAGATCTGTAGCTAGTTTATCTAATATAGTTTTACAAGAATATTTATATTCAAACGCTTCAAATCTTGAAAAAGAAAATGCTAAAGTTGTTACAGAAATAGTAGATATGCTAAAGAAAATAAATAAATAATTAAAAAAGAAAGTATTAAAAAAATGCTTTCTTTTTTTATAAATATTTAACTTTTCTATTTAAATTTAGGTGCTTTTTAATTTTATTAATATAATTATATATAGAGGATAAAAATATCTTCTAAAAAATAAATGAAAGGAGGATTTTTATATAAAAAGGTTTTAATTTATAGAATATGTATTATATTAATGCAATAATGTAGTTATATTGTAGTATATATGTAGTAACTATATTGACAAATATTTGTTGATATGTTATTATTGCAATAGAAAGTGAGATGATTATTATGTCTAGTTTAACAAGTGCAATTAATGTAAATGTAGATACACAAGTAAAAGAAAAAGCAACAAATATTTTAAAGGATTTAGGTTTAAACATGAGTACTTTTATTAATATGACTTTAGTACAAGTTATAAAAAGAAATGGAGTGCCATTTGAAGTAGTAAACCCTAAGCCTAGTAAAGAAATGCTAGAAGCATTAAAGGAAGTCAATGAAATGATAAATGATCCTTTAAAATATCCAAGATATACAAATAGAAAAGATTTAGAAAAAGCATTATTAGTGGATGACTAGTTATAAATATGATGTTGTTTATTCTACAAAATTTAAAAAAGCACTAAAAAAATTAATAAAGCAGGGTAAAGATATTAATGAATTATTTGATATTATAGATAAATTAGCAAATGATGAAAAATTAAATATGAAATATAAAAATCATAGTTTAGTCAATTATAAATATTATAAGGATTGTAATGAATGTCATATAAATCCAGATTGGTTATTAATTTATCGATATAATAAAGATAAATTATTGCTTTTATTAATTGATACAGGAAGTCACAGCGAATTATTTAAATAATTTTTAATATTATATTTTATTCTATATATTATAATGGTTGGAATTAGTGTTAGCGGTAAATATTAAATTTTTAATTTATAATATAAAAAGAAAGTATTAAAAAAATACTTTCTTTTTATGAATTAATCATTTATTTTTTTGAATATTTAAAACTATTCCAATTAGAATTATAAATGATATTAAACTACTTCCACCATAACTAATAAAAGGAAGGGTAATACCTGTTATAGGAAGAAGACCAATAGTCATAGATATATTTTGTATTTGTTGATAGATTAAAACAGAACAAATACCAGATAAAATATATTTATATATGTTTTCTTTTTTATTTTTAGCAATATTTATTATTTCTTTATCGAAAATAAATATTGTCATTATTAAAATAATACTTCCTAAAAGACCAAAGCAACTTGTAAAGGATGCAAATATAAAATCTGTTTGGAGTTCTGGAAAATAAATAGGTATATTATTAATTCCATGACCGAAAATACCACTTGAACTAATACTTATAATAGAATTATTTAGTTGCATCCCACTTAGATTAATAAAATCAAATAATCTATCTAATCTATAAAATAAACTTGAACCAAAAATATTTATAAATAAGTCTTGTTTATATAAATATAAGTATAAAATACTTCCAATACCAAGTATTCCTAAGAAAATAAAATAAATAAACCATTTTAAATTAATTCCACTTACAAATAACATAACAATTAGAATAACAAAGTATACAATAACGGCGCCAGTATCAGGCTCTAAAAAGGTTAATATGCTTGGAATTAGTGTTATTATTAAACATTTTATAATTAAATTAAGATCACTTTGTTCATTTTTTCTATTTTTATTAATTATATTTCCTAAATATAAAATTAAACTTATTTTCATAAATTCACTAGGTTGAAAGCTACCGAAAATAGGTATATAAAACCATGCTTTTATACCATTTGTTTCTGTTCCAATAAGAAGCACTAAAAGAAGTAAAAATACATTTAATAAGTATATATATTTAGCTTTATTTATTAAAATATTAAGATCTATATTAATCATTATAAATATTAAAATTATTCCAAGTATGTAAAAAATAGTTTGTTTAATAACTAAATTATTAAGTGTTTCAGGTAAATAATTTAATGTACTTGAAATAGATAAAATACTTATTAAATAAAATATAAATAAGCAAAAAATAATTGTTTTATTAATCTTTATTCTCTTTTTCATATTAATATTATGGAATATTTATCAAGTTTTATAATTTTTTTCATAAAATTTATTAGTAAGGAGATTTGTTATGGAAAAAAGATTGAATATATTTAAACCTAATATTAATAAAAAATTAACTAATAATAAAGTTTCTTATTATTCTTTTATTGAAGAAAAAGTTCCTGATGTTAATAAGAATAATAATTATAATGATTTTAGAGTAAATAAAATAACAAGTAATAATTATATTTTTAATACTGATGTTGCTATAAAAACAAAAAGTGATTTAATTAAGACAAAAATATCTGGAAAAATGGGAAGTAATATAATAACAAGTGATGGAAGAATAATTAATACTAAGGATATTATTGAAATAAAAGAAATATAATTAAAAAAACTTCAAAAGAAGTTTTTTTATTTTAAACACATGCTACGTATGTATCAGGTAAACAGCTAATTGCACCTACACAATTTAAGTTAAGTGTAAATAGTGAAGATGTTGCAACATAAGGATTTTCACTTGCCTCATCAGGATTAGGTGCTAAAACACGGCATGTACAACAACATCCATCAACAGCTTCACATCTAAATACTGAACTTGTTCCTGTTTGACCATTTAATGTATAAGGCATTGTCCAAAGTGTTGTATTACCACAGCTGTAGAAAGTTATTGGTCTTGTGTTGTAAAAACATGATGAAATTGTACATCCTAAATATGGTCTATCACAGCTATTTAATGTATCGTCACAAACATCACCTTGTCTTTGTAATGTAACAATAGTGTTTAATATGTTTGTGTAGCAAGAACATTCGTTATTGTTATTATTTTCACACATTTTAAATTTCCCCCTTTCAAATGCAATCTACAAAAGTATCAGGTAAGCATTGTAAAACACAAATACAATTACAATTTAATGTATAAAATGAATTTGTAGCAACATAAGGATTATCAAGAGCTGCAGTAGCATCAGGATTTGGTGCTAAAACACGACAAGTGCAACAACATCCATCAGTTTTTTCAACTCTAAAAACACTACTAGTTCCAGTTTCATCATTTAAAGTATAATTTAATGTGATAAGCTCATTGTTTCTATTGTAAAAAGTAACAGGTCTTGTGTTATAGAAACAAGATGAAGTATTACATCCTAAATATGGTCTATCACAAGAATTTGGCATATCATCAAATTTTTCAACTTTACTTTGTAATTTACATATAATTTTTAATATTTTTTCAATACAACAATTATTATTATCCATATATAATCCACCCCTTTTATTTGTTCTAATATAAGATATTCAATATTTATGTATAATGTGTGTTATTTATACCTAATAAAATATTTGAATTTTAGAAAAAATATTATATAATATAAATGTAGGGTAAAACCAAGGAGGAAACTTATGAAAATAGAATATATTATTTTAGCAATTGTATTTATTATATTGCTTTTAGCAGTGCTAAAGATAAATAAGAAAGATGTAAAATTAGAATTTAATAAGCTTACATCATATCTTGGAGGTAAAGATAATATTATTGATACGGAAGTAAATTTATCAAGATTTATTGTAACCGTAAAAGATATTGATAAAGTAGATAAAGATGCAATTGTAGAACTTGGGGCTAAAGGTATTGTAGAAATAGATAATCAATTAAAAATAATTTTAGGGCCTAATTCTAAACAATTAAAAAAATATATTGATGACATAAAATAATAAATTTTGATATATTTTTACAAAGTTCGACAAATAACGACATAAAATCTTGCTAATCTTTATATTGAGGAGGGATTTTATGTTGTTTTTTGATAGTTTAATTATTTACTTAATATTTTTACTTTTCCCAATACTTTTATATCTTATATTTTTAACTTATACTAAAATAACTAATAAAAAAGAAAGTGAACTTTTATTTGATTTATGTTTATTAAGTTCGGTTTATTTAATTATAAAATATTATATTTATTTTCCTGATAAAATGTTTCTTCTTCTAGTTAATATTCCTTTAGTAATAGGAATTATAAGAAAAAGGTATTTATTAAGTTTTGTTCTATCAATTTTTATAGCATTTTATTATTATAAATTATTTGATTTTAATATTTATTTTGTTTTTTCAGAGTATTTCTTTTATTTTTTATATTTTTATATTTTTAATAAAAAACATAAAAAAGATAATAGTGTTAAAATAATAAACAATTTTACTTTTTTAAAAGGAATAGTTTTATCTTATGAAATATTTTATATTGTTCCTGATAGTAATGATATTTATTTTGTTATTATAAATTTATTTGTTCTTCTTATTATATTTTATGTAATATGTTATTTAGTAGTTAAATTAATGGAAAAAGCTGAAAAAATATTATCTCTTAACAAAGTTTTAAATGAATTACAGCATGAAAAAGAATTAAAAAATTCTTTGTTTAAAATAACACATGAAATTAAAAATCCTATCGCGGTATGTAAAGGGTATGTTGATATGTTTAATAAAAATGATATGAATAAGTGTGAAAGATATAATGAAATAATAAAAAATGAATTAAATAGAACACTTACAATAATGGATGATTTTATGAATTATACTAAAATTAAAGTTAATTTAGATATTATAGATATTAATATGTTATTAAATGAAGTTTTGGAGTCTTTTTCTTTGATATTTAAAATAAATAATATTGATTTAATAAATAAAGTAACAGATGATGAAATATATATAAATGGTGATTATGATAGATTAAAACAAGTTTTTATTAATTTAATTAAAAATGGTATTGAATCTTTTGATGGTAAAAAAGGAAAACTTGAAATAAATACTAAAGAAAATAATAAAGAGGTTATAATATCAATTATAGATAATGGATGTGGAATGGATGAAGATATTTTAAAAAATATTAATGAAATGTTTTATACAACAAAGAAAAATGGTACAGGTATAGGACTTCCTTTATCAAATGAAATCATAAAACTTCATAATGGAAAATTAAATTTTTATTCAAAAAAGGGAAAGGGAACAACGGTGGAAATAATTTTTAATAAAGTTGACATAAATTGACAAGTACATTTTACTTCATAATAGACAAATAAGTAATAAAAGATTATTATTAATATAGAAGAGGTGTTTATATGAAAAAATTATATGGTTTATTTTTTACAATGCTAATGTTTGTAGGTTTAGGGGTAGTTAATGCAAGCACACTTGCTAATGATAGCAATAATAACATTGATTTTCCAACAGTTTTTAATAGTGATTCTAAAGTAACAATAACAGGGATAAGTTCTTATGATTTAAGTTATCAAATTCAAAAGGTTGATAATGATACAACTTTAAGTACAGCGATTGATAATTATTATAAAATAAACCTTGAATTAGAAAAAATAACAGATCAAACAAGTGAGGAGTATTTAACTAAGAAAAGCGAATTAAATAATTATTTGACAGAAATTAATAATAATATAAAAGATTATGATGATGCTGCTTGGAAAACATCTACAAATGGTAGTATTTATAATTCAACTGATGTTACTAATACAACAGATGGAAAATATATTGTATGGGTAAAATTAGTAAATAAAACAAATAACAGTACAATTTACGATAATAATTTTTATTCATTTAAAGAATATGGTTCTACTACAAATAATCCTGAAACAGGAATTGAAACAACAACTTTATATGTTGGAGTAATTGCTCTAGTTCTTGTAGGATCATCATTAGTATTTAGAAAAAATAAAGAAATGTATAATTAATTTTAAAAAAAATTAAAAATGACTTGAAAAAAGTAAATTTGTTTGTTACAATAAATTTACTTTATTTATGGCGAGATAGCTCAGCTGGCTAGAGCAATCGGTTCATACCCGGTGGGTCAAGAGTTCGAATCTCTTTCTCGCTACCAAATAAGTAAAATAAAATAGATAAAAAAATCTATTTTTTTTATACATTTTAATCTTATTTGACATATCAATACCATTGTATTACTATTTTTATCAATAATATGGTATAATATTATTAACAAAGATAGTTTGTGGAAAGGATATGAAAAATGAAAAGTAAAAAAATTGCTAAAATTGTGATTATTATAATATTATTGATTTTGTTAATACCTATACCTTTTAAACTAAAAGATGGTGGTACAGTTGAGTGGAAATCTTTAACTTATTCAATATCAAAAGTTAATAGTATTTATTCAATAGATGATATTCGTATGGGTTATAAAAAAGGAGTTATAATAAAGATATTTAATATTACTGTTTTTAATAATTCAAAATATGATATTGAAAAAGAATTTGTCATTGTTGATAGTAGTAAAAATAACGAAAACTTTACTTGTGCTTCTGCTTTAGAAGAAATTTATAAAGATGATGAATATATTTATTACTTACCTTGTCAAAAGAGTCAATATATTAAAGTAATTTATGCCCCTAACGAATATCAAGAGGGATTAAAATCTTCACTAGAAGATGGTACAATTAAAATAAGCGATTTAGATGAGTTTAACATTGAATATATAAAAAAAGAAAGAAAATAAATTTAATGCTTAAAAAATATTCAGGGAAATTTTAGGGAATTTTTATATAAAATTATTTATATTTATTTGAATTTACTTGAATTTACTTATATTTTATTTTATAATATATATCGGAGCGAAGCCTTATTTAATAAGGGAAACGGTAAAAAATAAACGGTAATTTAATTTAGGGCTTATTTTTCATACCCGGTGGGTCAAGAGTTCGAATCTCTTTCTCGCTACCAAATATAAAATATAGCAGATAGAAATATCTGTTTTTTTATTATTTAACATAAAATAAAAATGTGGTAAAATGAAATTAAAGGAAGTGAAACGATGGGAGGAATCAGTGTGTTATTTTTGATGGGAGTAGTACCATTTGTATATATAATGTATCTTATTGTATTAGTATTTATTATATTATTTTTAGTAATTAGTTACACTTTTGATAGTATTTCAACTATGTGTATTAGTAAGAACTTAAATTATAATTATAAATTAAGAACATGGATACCATTTTATAATAAATATATATTAGGTAAAATTACAAATAATAAAACACTAGGGTTAATCTTGGGGGTTTTAATGTTTATTATATTTTGTATAAGTGTTTATATTTGTATTAATACGGAAATAGGAATTGTCTTTTTTATAATTTTATTAATTCTTATTGTTTTATCTTTTGTAATTGATATTATAATATCACATAAAATATATAAGAATGTTACAAGTAAATATGCTGATATATTAACTGTTGTAAATGTTTTAACACTTGGTTTAACAAGACCTATAATTCTTTTTATAATTAGAAATAAATATAGTAAAGAAACTAAGTAAATTAAATTTTAAATATATAAAATTATAATATTTATGTTATAATAATATTGTAATTAATAAAATACTTTTTGAAAGGTGTGAAGAATATGAAAAAGAAAATCTTAACTATTTTAATGTTTGTTGTTATACTATTTAGTATGACTGGATGTGGAGGAGTAAAAATTAAAAAACTAGATAATAAGTCAATTGTATATGAAGAATTCAACAACGGATTAGTAAAATTAAAAGTGCCTAAAGGATGGAAGGTAGATGTTTTAGGAGATTATATTCATTATACAGTTAAAGCATATAATCCTAACAATCCCACATATCAATTTTTCTTTAACTTAAAAACAGAAGGTTATAACAAAAGTGAAGCTGCAAAAGCATGGCAAAAGAAGTTTTATCCAAATGATATATTTGCAAAAGCTTCAGTAATTTCAACAAAAAATACAGAAGGCTTTTATAAAATATTTAATGAACTTGGAACTTTAAATAATACAAGTACTTTTACATTTCCAACTTTAACAGATTTTACAGTTGTTGATAATTTAGGTAAAGGTCTTGTAGGAGGAGATGTTTTAAGAGCAACATTTAAAGATAAAGATGGAAATGATGCTGAAGGCTTATTTAGTGCTTATGTATATGATGTTGGACCATATTATGTATCTGAAGATTTCTTTTCAGCTAAGCAAGTTGATATTCAATATTTAAGTGTATATGATACAATGTTTATAACAGCTCCTAAAGATGAATTTATAAATTATCAAGATGTATTAAATACTGTCGCATCTTCACTAGAATTTTCAGAAACATTTTTAAACGGATTTAATAAAGAACAAGATGCTGTTATGAAAAATTTTCAAAATATACGAAGTATTTGTAATCAAATAACTGATGGAATAATGGATTCTTGGGAAAAAAGAAGTACTAGTTATGATATTATGAGTCAAAAACAAAGTGATGCAACCCTTGGTTATGAAAGAGTATACGATACTAAAACAGGTGAAGTTTATAAAGCTTACAATGGTTTTACTGATTATTATGATGGAAAAAGATATAAAGCAGTTACAGATGATATGTATACTAAAGGTATAAGCGGTTATATAGAAAAATAATAATAATGAAGTAGACTAAAGGTTCTGCTTTAATGTAAAAAGGTTTCCTAAGAAACCTTTTTATTATAATATAAACGGATAACGCAACTAATAAATAGTTGCATCTTTATAACTCATATAACACTTGGTCATTGAGTAACTAAATTATAACATGAATTTTAATTTAAGTTTATATTTTTATAAAAAAGATTTTTTAGTTTTAATAAAAAATATGTGTTATAATAAATATATAAGTAGTGTAAAGAGGTTTATGATGAGTAAATATGAAGTTTAGAAAAAATAATAATGTTTAATAAAATAAATAAGGAGGAATATTATGAATGAAACATTAAAAGTATTAAAAGAAAGAAGAAGTTGTAGAAAGTTTAAAGAAGATATGATAACTAATGAAGAGCTAGAAAGTGTATTAGAAGCTGGGACTTATGCCCCAACAGGAAATGGAAAGCAATCTCCAATTATAATAGCAATAACAAACAAAAAAATACGTGATGAATTGTCTTTAGAAAATAGAAAAGTAGGAAATATGCCTGAAGGATTTGATCCATTTTATAATGCTCCAGTTATTTTAGCAGTTTTAGCAGATAAATCAGTTAAAACTTACTTATATGATGGAAGTTTGGTAATGGGAAATATGCTAAATGCTTGTGAAAGTTTAGGCTTGGGAAGTATTTGGATTCATCGTGCTAAGGAAGTGTTTGAAAAAGAATTTGGAAAAAATCTTTTAAAAGGTTTAAATATTACTGGTGATTATGAAGGAATAGGATTTTGTGCTATAGGTTATATGGACTGTGAAAAATCCTCTCCTGCTTTAAGAAAGGAAAATTATATTTATTATATTAAATAAATATTTTAAATATTTAATATATGTGATACAATAAAAAAAGATAGGAGAATAAATATGAAAGAAAAAGAAATTAAAAAACCAAGTACTAAAAAAAGTACAACAAAAAAATCAAGTGCTACTAAAAATGCTACAACTAAATCTGAAAAAGTAAAAAATGTTGTGAAAGAAAATCCTGTAAAAATGGAAGTTATAAGTGATAATATTAAAAAAGAAACAAAGAAAAAAATGCCAACATGGGCTATTTTAATAATTGTTCTTGGTGCTATTTTATTTGTTTTAGAGTTGATTTTTGTAGCAAATAATATAAATGATGAAATGAAAGCATTAAAACTTTATGAACAAGATGGTATTGTTTATATTGATAAAGGAAATTTAACAATAACTAAAGATGTTGTAGGATATTATAATAGTGAAAGTAATGTTTATTATGTTGAAGGATATTTACATAACAATTCAAATAGATCATATAAATCTATAACTGTTTCTTATACAATTTATGATGCAAAAGGAAATGTTCTTGGAGAAAGTAATGCATTTTTATCAAATCTTGAAAAAGGAAAGACATGGAATTTTAAATCAGTTTATGATGATATTGATAGCAAAGATGCTTTAAGGTTTGAGATAAGAGAAGTTACATATTTTGCAGGAATGTAATTTGCATTTATTAATAATTTATGCTATTCTTATAATAGAAGGAAGGTAAAGATATGGATATTAAAGATAATGAACGTGTTTTAGATAGTAATCATTATAGACGTGTTGTTGAAGAATATGAAAAAAATTATATGAATGATTTTTCAGAAACACAAAAACAAGAAGCTATAAATATGGGAAAAAACTCTAAGGTTAGAAATATTTCTAAACAAAAGGAAAGAAGAAGTAAAAAAACATTACCTGAAAAGGTAAAATCTGCGCTTGCTATAATTGCAACTTCTGCAATTGTTTTTGGAGTAGGATACGGAGTTTCTTCTGTAATGGAAAAAGCAGATTATTTACAAAAAAACGGAACTCCTTTGGGAGTTGACATTGAAAGTGTTGAAGATATGAGTGATATACAAAGATTTTATCATTGGGTTGATGAACAAAACAGACTAGGTGGTAATTTAGATTATAACGAAGAAGCATATGATTTATATAGTCAAATTGTTTTAGGAAAAACAAGTAATCCAGGAACAGGAGCGAGAAAATAATATGGATGATATATTAATGTTAGATGATACAGAATTTTTAATTATTAAGGAACAAGTTTTTAATAATACAAATTATATTTATGCTATTGCTACTGATGGTACAAACGATGTTGTGTTTTTAAAAGAAACTGTAAGTGATAATGAAAAATATGTAGAAAGCGTTACTGATAAAGAAGAATTATCTAAAGTAATTGAGTTATTTAAATAATTCAAACATAAGTTCAAGTTTTTAATTGACTTATGTTTTTTCTTTTTGTATAATTTAATTGGTGATGTTATGACATTTATAAAAGGTAATTTTAAACAATATATTTTTAGAAGTGATAAAGGTTATGTAGTAGGTCTTTTTAAAATAAAAGATGCAAGTGATGATTTAAAAAAATACCTTAGTAAAACAATAACTTTTACAGGTTATTTTAATACGTTAAATGAAACTGATCTATATATATTTTATGGAAAAACAAATATTCATGAAAAATATGGGGAGCAATTTATGGTTGATACTTATGAAATAACATTACCTAATGATAAAGATAATATTGTTGAATTTTTATCAAGTAAATTATTTCCTAAAATTGGTGAGAAAACTGCTACTAAAATAGTTGAAGTTTTAGGGGAAAATTGTTTAGATTTAATTTTAAATAATCCTGATATTTTATATGATGTTCCAACTGTTACGAAAAATCAAAAAGAAATAATAGAAACTAATTTGTTAAAACATCAGCAAAGTTATAAAGTTATCGTAGATTTAAATAAACTTGGTTTTTCTACTAAAGATTCTTTGAAAATATATAATACATATAAAGAAAAAACAATGGAAGTAATAAAATATAATCCATATATATTAGTTGAAGATATTTATGAAATTTCTTTTAAAAAGATTGATAGTTTAAAAGCAAATTTTGATATTAAAGAGGATGATTCTAGGAGAATAAAATCTTGTATAAAATATATTTTAAATGAATTATCTTTTGCAAGTGGTAATACATACTTTTCTATAAATGATATATTAATATATTTAAAAAGAATATTATTTTTTGATAATTATGAACTTTTTGTATCTTGTTTAAATCAATTAGTGGAAAACAAAGAAATTATTTTAGAAGATAATAAGTATTATTTAAAAAAAATGTATGAAGCAGAAAAATATATAGCAGAAAGGATATTTTCTTTGTCTAATGATTATAATAAAGATAGTGTTATAAGTTCTAATATTTTGGAAAATTTTGAAAAAGAAAATAATATAAAATTTAATAACGAACAATTACATGCAATACAAGAAGCACTTATAAATAAGTTTTTAGTTATAACTGGAGGGCCTGGAACAGGAAAAACAACAATTATTAAATCAATTACAAAAATATATCAACAAATAAATAATTATTCACCATATGAACTTGAAAGACATCTAGCGCTTTTAGCACCAACGGGAAGAGCTAGTAAAAGAATAACAGAACAATCGTTATTTCCTAGTTATACAATTCATAGATTTTTAAAGTGGAATAAAGAAGATGATACTTTTAATATAAATGAAAATAATTTAAGTGAAGTAGATTTTGTTATAATAGATGAATCTAGTATGATTGATACCTATTTGTTTTATAATTTATTATTAGGACTAAAAAAGACTACTAAAATAGTTTTAATCGGGGATTATAATCAACTTCCAAGTGTTGGACCAGGACAAGTTTTAAAAGATATTATTGATAGTGAATGTGTAAATGTAATTAAATTAAATAAATTATATAGACAAGAAGAAAATTCTAATATTAGTTTATTTGCTTATAATATAAATAATAATATAATAGATTTTGATATATTTAATAAGGGTGATGATTTAATATTTAAAAACTGTTCTAGTGAAGAGTTAAAAGCCTGTTTAAAAGAATATGTTTTAAAATATAAAGATATGGATATAAATAATTTTCAAGTTTTAGCACCTCTTTATAAAGGAGATAATGGAATTGATGATTTAAATTATTATATTCAAGAATTAATAAATAAAAGAAGTGTTACTAAAACTGAAATTACTTATAATGGTGTTTTATTTAGACAAAATGATAAGGTTTTACAACTTGTAAATAATATTGAAGAAAATATATTTAATGGGGATATCGGACAAGTTTTAAGAATTGAAAATAAAAAATCAAAAGCAATGACAATAGATTTTGATTCTAATATTGTAAGAATAACGGCCTCTAATTTTAGTGATTTAAAGTTAGGTTATTGTATAAGTATACATAAAGCTCAAGGTAGTGAGTTTGATGTTGTTATTATTCCAATTTTAAATAAATATAGTATTATGTTATATAAAAAGCTTATTTATACTGCTACTACAAGGGCAAAGAAAAAACTTATTTTAATTGGGGAGTTATCTGCTTTAGAAAAAGCTATTTTAAATGATAAGGAAAATATTAGAAAAACATCTTTGAAAGATTTTATTATTTCATGTATTAAATAATAAAATATGTAAATAATACTTTTGAGGTGAAGATTTTTGAAAGGATTTAAAAAAGCAGCTGCTTATGTTGTTGGTAGTATGGTAATCGCAGGGGCAGGAGTTTATTTTGCTTTACCTAAAGAAGCTAAACAAAGTGTTAAGGATTTTATAGGTAACTTAAGAAGTGGTAAGAAAAATTCTTGTAATTGTTGTGACGAATGTACTTGTTGTTTAAAAAACTCTAATTTTTAATTAAATTAGGGTTTTTTTTAAGACTTTTTCATGTTATACTATTGTTAGTTTGAAAGGAATGATTATTATGAATAATAATAAAAAAGAAGAATTAAATTATCATAATTTAAATGAAGTAATAGGTTTATCTAAAAAAATGTTAAAAATACTTTATACATGTGTTATTTTAGCTATTATTGTATTTATTATAATTTTATTTAAAAATCTAGAAATATTTAAAGTATTAGGATCTATTTTAGGAGTCATTAGTCCATTTTTTATAGGATTAGTAATTGCATGGTTATTAGATCCCGCAGTTACTTATTTACAAAAGAAAAATGTAAAAAGATCAATTGGAACAATTGTAGTATTTTTTGTATTTATTCTGATTTTATATTTATTATTTAGAATAATGCTTCCACTTCTTTATACACAACTTAATGAATTTATTACTAATTCACTTCCAACTCTTATAAAATCAACAGGTACATTTATTGAAAATTTATTTACTAAATTAGAAGCAACAGGATTTGATTTTACATCAGTTGAAACTAGTGTATATAAAGCATTAGAAAATATTGGAGTAGATTTAACAACAGGACTTCCTAAAGCAGCTTTAAATGTTGTAAGTACGCTTGTATCATCTATTGGTACTTTTGGATTAGGGCTAATCGTAGGGTTTTATTTACTTATTGATTTTGAGGGTGTTAAAAAAATATTTAATTATATTCCAATAAAAAATAAAGAAGGATTTAATTATATAATTGGAAAATTAAATATAGCTTTTAGAAGTTTCGTTCAAGGAACATTATTTATATCATTAATTATAATGATTTTATCATCAATATTCTATGGAATAATTGGTCTTCCAAGTGCTTTACTTTTTGGACTTATTTGTGGAATTACAAATATAATTCCATACATTGGACCATGGATAGGTGGAGCAATATGCGTTATTGTAGGTTTAACAGTAAGCCCTTTAACTGGTATTTTAGCAGGAGTTGTAGCATTTGCTATACAACAAGTTGATGGAATGATTTTACAACCTTTAATTATGAGTAAAACAATGAAATTACATCCTGTAACAATTATGATAGGATTATTAGTGTTTGGATACTTATTTGGTATTCTTGGAATGATTTTTGCAACGCCAATAATGGCTAGTGTTAAAATAATAGCAAGTTATTATAATGAAAAATATAATTTAATTGGAAGATTAAAAGAAAAGACAAATATATAAAACTTATTTAATAATAAGTTTTATTTTGAAAGGAAACGTTATATGAAAAAAAATATAATAATAGCAATTGATGGTCCATGTGGAGTTGGGAAAGGAACAATTGTTAAGGAATTAGAAAAAAGACTTAACTTATTAAATATAGATACAGGGGCTATGTATAGATGTGTTGCTTTATATGCTTTAGAAAATAATATAAAAAAAGAAGAACAAGAAAAATTAGAAGAAGTAGCAAAAAATATTGATATTAAACTTATAAAAGATAAAGTTTATTTAAATAATGAAGATGTTACAGAAAAAATAAGAAGTAACGAAGTATCAGATATTGTTTCTCCTATTTCAAATTACATTGGAGTAAGAGAAAGTATGTTACATCTTCAAAGAAGTTATGCTAAAAATAATGATATAGTTATGGAAGGAAGAGATATAACAACAGTTGTTTTTCCTAATGCTACTTATAAATTCTATTTAGATGCTACTTTAGAAGAAAGAGCAAATAGAAGATATAAACAAAATAAATTAAATAATATTTCATGTACTTATGAAGAAGTGCTTGAAAATATTGAAAAAAGAGATTACAATGATTTACATAAAAAAGTGGGAGCTTTAAAAAGAAGTGAAGACCAAGTATATATTGATACAACTAATAAAACGATTGAAGAAGTTGTTGATATTATATTAAATGTAGTAAGAGGTGAAAAGTAATGAATTTAAAAGATTTATATATTGATTTTTTTGTAAGTAAAGGACATGTTTTTATACCAAGTGCTCCAGTTGTACCTGAAAATGATCCATCTGTATTATTTAATACAGCAGGTATGCAACCACTTGTACCTTATTTAAAAGGAGAAAAACATCCTTTAGGAACAAGATTATGTGATTATCAAAAATGTATTAGAACTAATGATTTAGATAATATTGGAGATACTTATCATCATACATTTTTTGAAATGTTAGGTAACTGGAGTCTTGGAGATTATTTTAAAAAAGAAGCAATCACTTGGAGTTTTGAATTTTTAACAAAAGTTTTAAATATTCCTGTTGAAAGGCTTGGAGTTACTGTTTTTGCAGGAAATGATGATATTGAAGAAGATAAAACATCTTATGAAATATGGAAAAGTTTAGGGATAAATGAAAAAAGAATTGCTAAAACAAAAGATGATAATTTTTGGATAGCAGGAGAAACTGGACCATGTGGACCTGATAGTGAAATGTTTTATTTTAGAAGTGATGATGAAATACCTGAAGTATTTGATCCAGAAGATGATAGATGGGTTGAAATATGGAATGATGTTTTTATGGAATTTTATAAAGATGAAAATGGGGTAATTAGTGAACTTCCTAAGAAAAATGTTGATACAGGTATGGGCGTTGAAAGAACAACTGCTATTCTTGAAGGCGTAAATGATAATTATACATCATCAATTTGGAAAGATGTTATAGAAAAAATAGAAGAAATATCATCTTTACCATATGAAGGTAATGAAAAACCAATGAGAATAATCGCAGATCATATAAGAACTTCTGTATTTATTCTTGCAGATTATGCTTTTATTAAACCTTCTAATACAGATCAAGGTTATATTTTAAGAAGATTAATAAGAAGAACAATAAGATATGCTAAGATGTTAAATATTGATATTGATAGTAATTTTGAAGAAATACTTGCTAATTTAATAATAGATAAATATAAAAAATATTATAAAGAATTAGAAGAAAATCGAAATATTGTTCTTGAAGAACTAAAAAAAGAAAAAATTAAATTTAATAAAACATTATCTAAAGGTTTAAAAGAATTTGATAAAATGGTTAGTTCTTTACAAGACAATAAATTAAATAAAGATTTAGCATTTAAATTATATGATACATATGGATTTCCAATTGAATTAACTTTAGAACTTGCAAAAGAACAAAATATTGAAGTTGATGTTGATGGATTTTATGAAAAATTTAAAGCACATCAAGAGTTGTCAAGAAAATCATCAAGTGGTAAGTTTAAAGGAGGATTATCTAATAATAGTGAAATAGAAACTAAATATCATACTGCTACACATTTACTTAATGCTGCATTAAAATTAGTAGTAAATAAAGATGTTCATCAAAAAGGTAGTAATATAACTGAAGAAAGAATGCGTTTTGATTTTTCTTGTGATCATAAATTAAGTGAAGAGGAAATAAAAAAAGCAGAAGATATTGTAAATACTTGGATAAATGAAGGATTAGATGTTATTTGTGCTCAAATGAATAAAGAAGATGCGATTAAAAGTGGAGCAGAATGTATGTTTATTGAAAGATATCCTGATGTTGTAACAGTATATACAATTGGTGATGTTTCAAAAGAATTATGTGGTGGACCACATGTAAAAAATACTAAAGAATTAGGACATTTTAAAATAATAAAAGAAGAAGCAAGTTCTTCAGGAGTAAGAAGAATAAAGGCTATACTTGAATAAAAGTAAATGAAAATTAAGTAAACATCTTGTATTTTTCTTAATTTAATAGTATACTCAATACATAAGAAAAAGCGATAATAAGAAAATAGTAATAAGAAGTATTACTTTAAGAGAAGAAGTGGTTGGTGTAAACTTCTAAGTAATATCTTATGAATTCACTCTTTAGCTTTATCGTTACCTGCGTTAAAGGTTTAAGATAAGTTATACTTATGAAATAAGGTGGTACCACGAAATAATTCGTCCTTTGGTATTACCTTTTTTATTTTATGAAGGAGGATTTTTATGAATATTGATGAAATAAAAAATGAAATAAGTAATAAAATTAGTAATGTTAATGATTTAAAATCTTTAAATGAAATTAAGGTTTTATATTTAGGTAAAACAGGTATTATTACTATTTTACAAAATGGGATAAAAGAAGCAGTTGATAAAAAAAGTTATGGAATGATGGTTAATGATATTAGAAATCATTTTAATACTTTATTTATGGAAAAACAAAAAGTTTTAGAGGAAGAAAAATTAAATGAAGAGTTAAATAAAGAACAAATAGATATAACACTTCCTGGTACTAAAATAACAAGTGGTTCACCTAATATTTTAGAAAAATTAGTTGAAGATATTGAAACTGTATTTATTTCAATGGGTTATGATGTTTTGGATGGCCCTGAAATTGAAGAGGATAAATTTAATTTTGAATTATTAAATATTCCAAAAGGACATCCTGCAAGGGATGCACAAGATACATTCTATATAAAAGATGATGAAATCTTACTTAGAAGTCAAACATCTCCAGTTCAAGCAAGAACAATGTTAAAGTATGAAGGTAAAAAACCTATTAGAATGATTTGTCCTGGGAAAACTTACAGAAGAGATGATGATGATGCAACACATTCACATCAATTTATGCAAATTGAAGGTTTAGTAGTAGATAAAGAAATAAGTTTATCAGACCTTAAAGGAACAATGGATGTTATATTTAAACATTTATTTGGAGAGAGTTGTGAAACTAGATTTAGACCAAGTTATTATCAGTTTACTGAACCAAGTGTAGAAACTGATATTAGTTGTTTTGCATGTCATGGAAAAGGTTGTTCTTTATGTAAAAATACAGGTTGGATAACTGTAGCAGGAGCAGGAATTGTTCATCCAAATGTATTAAAAAACTGTGGTTATGATCCAAATAGTTGGACAGGATTTGCATTTGGGTTTGGAGCAGAACGTCTTGCAATGCTTAAATATGGTATAAATGATATAAGAACATTCTATCAAACAGATTTAAGAGAAGTATCACCATTTGATAAAAGGGAGGATTAATATGATTAGTTTAAATTGGGTTAAAGATTATGTTGATATAGAAAATAAAGATTTAAAAAAGTTAGCAACAGAAATAACACAAGCAGGAATAAATGTTGAAAAAGTAGTTACTAAACATATAGATAATTTAGTAATTGGAGAAGTTTTAACTTGTGAAAATCATCCAGATAGTGATCATTTACATATATGTCTTGTTGATATTGGTAATGAAACATTACAAATAGTGTGTGGTGCAAAAAATGTAAGACAAGGTATTAAAGTTATCGTAGCTAAAGATGGGTGTGTTTTGCCAGGTAACAATGTTATTAAAAAAGGAAAAATAAGAGGCGTAGAATCAAATGGAATGATTTGTGCTTTATTTGAACTTGGAATAGATGAAAAAACGGAAGAAAACTATAATAAAGGAATTTGTGAATTAAATATTGATGCTGTAGTAGGAGAAGATCCACTTAAGTATTTAGGATTAGATGATACTTTATATGAACTTGATGTTCATAAACATAGAAATAATGATTGCTATTATCATATAGGTTTTGCTTATGAAATAGGTACAATTTTAAATAAAAAAGTTACTCTTCCTGATACAAGTTATAAAGTTTTAGATAAATCTTGTAATAATTTAATAAATTTAACAGTAAATACTTCAAAATGTCCTTATTTCTTAACTAAATTAGTTAAAGATGTTGAAATAAAAGAAAGTCCAGATTTTATTAAAAAACGTCTTGAAAGTGTTGGAATGAGAAGTATAAATAATGTTGTTGATATTTCTAATTATGTTATGTTAGAATTCGGACAACCTCTTCATTTTTATGATTATGATAGTATAGGTAAATTTATTGAAGTAAGAAATGCTAAAGAAAATGAAAAAATTATAACTTTAGATAATAAAGAAAGAACATTAACAAGTAATGATATTGTAATAACAGATGGTGTAAAACCTATTTCTATCGCTGGAGTAATGGGAGGTATGGCTACTGAAGTAGAAAATACTACAAAAAATATCTTAATTGAAAGTGCTATATTTGATAATGTAAGTATAAGAAATACTGCTAATAGATTAAATTTAAGAAGTGAGGCTTCAGTAAGATTTGGTAAAGGACTTAACTATGAATATACACTTCTTGCCCTCAATAGAGCATGCCATTTATTAGAAAAATATGCTAATGCTAAAATATATGATGGTATAGTAATGTATGATAATATTGATAAAACACCAAAAGTAGTTACATTTAAAAAAGATGATATTAATAAAATGTTAGGTATTGATATAAGTACTTCAGATATGGAAAAAGAACTTGATAGATTAGATTTTAAATATACTTTAGAAGATGGTATATTTACTTGTACTATTCCTAACAGAAGACTAGATATTGATCCATTTGTTAATGATTTAGCAGAAGAAATAGGTAGACTTTATGGTTATCATAATTTAAAATCAACTCTTCCTAAATTAGAAATAAAACAAGGTGATTATGAAAAAGATGTTAAATTTAGAAAAGACATAAGTAAAAGATGTAGAACTTTAGGACTTAATGAAGTAAAAACATATACTTTAACTTCGATAGAAATGGCAGATAGCTTTAAATATAAAGATATTAAAAATATATATTTACCTAATCCAATGAGTATAGATAAAAGTGTTGTAAGAACAAGTTTAATTCCTTCGTTATTAAATATATATGATTATAATAAAGCAAGAAAGCAAGATAATATTTGTATTTATGAAATAAGTAAAGTATATGATGAAAACTATAATGAAGACACGCTACTAACTATTTTAATGAAAGGTAATTTAGTTACTACTTCATGGAATAGTAATAGTTTAAAAGTAGATTTTTATTTAATAAAAGGAATAATAGAAAATATTTTAGATTATGTAGGTCTTAAAAATAGATATAGTTTTGAAAAAGATAGTATTAATGATATACATCCTAAAATTGGAGCAAGAATACTTGTAGATAAAAAAGAAGTAGGAATTATAGGTAAGATTCATCCAAGTATTAAAAAAGATGATATTTATGTATGTGAAATATCGCTTAAAGATATTATGATGAATGTAAAGCCTATTAAGTTTAAAGAAGCAAGTATTTATCCTGAAATAGTAAAAGATGTTGCTTTTATAATAAAAAAAGATGTAGAACAAAAAGCATTATATGATGTAATAAAGCATGCAGGGTCTAGACTTTTTACTAATATTGAAGTATTTGATGTATATACAGGTACTAATGTAAAAGAAGATGAAAAATCAATTGCATATAAATTAACATTTAGTGATAATACAAGAACACTTGAAGAAGATGAAGTAATGGAAGTATTTAAAAGAATTATTGATGAAGTTACAACTAAATGTAATGCTGTATTAAGAGATAAATAAGGTCATAAAATTATGATCTTTTTTATTGGTAAAAATTGCCAACAATATTTTTTATATTATTATGATAAAATAAAATTATAATAAAATACCCTTAAAAAGTTTGTTAAAATGTATAAAAAATATTGACAACCTGGGGGGGGTGCTTTATATAATTAATTTATAAAGTTAAAAATAGAAGGGAAGTAAAAAAACATATGAAAAAACAAAATATAATAATGGGGATAAGTTTTGTATTACTATTTGTAATGGTAATCGGAGTAAGTTATGCAGCATATAAGTTTAGTGCAGCAGGAACAAAAGAAAATGTAATAT
>ERZ824480.567-NODE-567-length-45935-cov-7.753575_pt1 | contig 45935 bp, 38 predicted proteins | sample MGYA00519861_ERZ824480 | MGnify/ENA primary metagenome ERZ824480 (study PRJEB31778, sample SAMEA3449152) | human gut metagenome | biome: human gut; feature: human-associated habitat; material: faeces | place: United Kingdom | collected 2010/2012 ... | reverse complement strand
AGGACGTCCGCGCGGTGCGCGGCGGCACGGGCGAGGCCAAGTGCGGCGGCAACTATGGCGCGGCCAACCGCGCGGGCGACCGCGCCATCGAAAAGGGCTTCTCTCAAGTCCTGTGGCTCGACGGCGTGGAGCGCAAGTACGTCGAAGAAGGCGGCGGCATGAACGTCATGTTCAAGATCAATGGCACCGTCGTCACCCCCGCGCTGACTGGCTCCATCCTGCGCGGTGTGACGCGCAAGTCCGCCATTGAGCTCTTAAAGAGCTGGGGCGTGCCCGTCGAGGAGCGTCTGCTGAGCGTGGACGAGCTCTTTGACGCCGCGGCGTCCGGCGCGCTGGAGGAGGCGTGGTGCATCGGCACCGCCGCCGTCATCTCCCCGATCGGCGAGCTGAGCTGGGGCGACAGAGACTACAAGGTCAACGACAACAAGATCGGTGCGCTGTCTCAGAAGCTCTACGACGAGCTGACTGGCATCCAGTGGGGCACGAAGCCCGACCCGTTCGGCTGGGTCTGCCCGATCGACTAATTTTGCTATTCTCTCATCTCTCGATCTCTCTCATATAGGGAAAAGGCGGTGCGCTTGCACCGCCTTTTCCCTATTTTATCGTTTTGTTATCGTTTAGATTCATGCAAATTGCAAAATAACGCTCAGCTTATTTTGATAGATTTTAAGAATTTGTCTCATTTTATATGTCTGACTATTGATTTTTTAAAATTAAATGATATACTAACCTCATCAACCAAAAGGAAAAGGAGGAGCTTTCCATGCCTACGCAAAAAAGCACCGCACGGCTGTCGAAAAAGCCGCCGCTGTCGCCCGAGGAGCTCAAACAGATCGACGCTTACTGGCGCGCAGCAAACTATCTGACCGCCTGCCAGCTCTATCTTCTCGATAATCCTCTGCTCGAGCGCCCGCTGCGCGAGAGCGACTTAAAGCAGACCATCGTCGGCCATTGGGGCACCTGCCCGGGCCAGAACTTCATCTACACGCACTTAGACCGCGTCATTAAGCGCGATGACCTCGATATGATCTACCTTTCCGGCCCCGGTCACGGCGGCAACGCCATGGTCGCGCAGGACTGGCTGGACGGCAGCTATACGGAGGTCTACCCCAACATCACGCGCGATAAGGAGGGTATGCAGAAGCTCTTCAAGCGCTTCTCCTTCCCCGGCGGCATCCCGAGCCATGTCGCGCCCGAAACGCCGGGCTCTATCCACGAAGGCGGCGAGCTGGGCTACTCCCTCTCCCACGCCTTCGGCGCGGTGGCGGATAACCCCGACCTGATCGCGGCCTGCGTCGTCGGCGACGGCGAGGCCGAGACCGGCCCGCTCGCAACGTCCTGGCACGGCAACAAGTTCATGAACCCGATCACCGACGGCGCAGTCCTGCCGATCCTGCACTTAAACGGCTTCAAGATCGCAAATCCGACCATCTTCTCCCGCATGAGCCACGAGGAGGTCGAGTGCTTCTTCCGCGGCTGCGGCTGGGAGCCGCGCTTTGTCGAGGGTGACGAGCCCGAGACGATGCACCAGCAGATGGCCGCCGCGGTCGACTGGGCCATCCGCGAGATCAAGCGCATCCAGCGCACCGCGCGAGAGAGCGGCAAGGCGAGCCGCCCTCGCTGGCCGATGCTCGTGCTGCGCACCCCGAAGGGCTGGACCGGTCCGAAGGAGGTCGACGGCAACGCGATCGAAGGCAGCTGGCGTGCCCATCAGGTGCCCATCTCCATGGGCGCGGATGAAAGCAAGCACCTGCCGCTGCTCGAACAATGGCTGCGCTCCTACAAGCCCGAAGAGCTCTTCAACGAGGACGGTACGCCGGTCGAGCTGATCGCGTCCTTCCCGCCCAAGGGCGAGCACCGCATGGGCGCAAACCCGCACGCCAACGGCGGTCTTCTCCTGCGCGACCTGCGCACGCCCGACTTCCGCGACTACGCGGTCGATATCCCCGCCCCCGGCGAGGTCGAGGCGCAGGACATGTACGTCCTTGGCACCTATGTCCGCGATGTGATGAAGCTCAACATGGAGTCGCGCAACTTCCGCATCTTCGCGCCCGACGAGACGGCGTCCAACCGTTTGCAGGCCGTGTTTGACGTCACGGGCCGCCGCTTCCTCGACAAGCAGATCGATGGCATCGACGAGCACCTTGACCCCGACGGCCGCGTGATGGACTCCATGCTCTCCGAGCACTTCTGCGAGGGCTTCCTCGAAGGTTACCTGCTGACAGGCCGCCACGGCTTCTTTGACAGCTACGAGGCCTTCATCCGCATTGTCGACTCGATGTTTTCCCAGCACGCCAAGTGGCTCAAGATGTGCAATGAGCTCCCCTGGCGCCACGATATCGCCTCCCTCAACTATATTCTCGCCTCCAACGTCTGGCAGCAGGACCACAACGGCTTCACGCATCAGGACCCCGGCTTCCTCGACCACGTCGCCAACAAGAAGGCCGACGTCGTGCGCATGTATCTGCCGCCCGATGCCAACTGCCTGCTCTCCTGCTTCGACCACTGCATCAAGAGCCGTAACTATGTGAACGTCATCGTCGCGAGCAAACACCCGCGCCAGCAATGGCTGACGATGGAGCAGGCCGTCAAGCACTGCACGCAGGGCATCGGCATCTGGGAGTGGGCCTCGAACGATCAGGGCCAGGAGCCCGACGTCGTCATGGCCTGCTGCGGCGACACGCCAACGCTTGAGACTCTCGCCGCTGTGACGATCCTGCGCCGCGAGCTGCCGGAGCTCAAGATCCGCGTCGTGAACGTCGTCGACCTGATGAAGCTCCAGCCGCACACCGAGCATCCCCACGGCCTGACCGACGCAGAGTACGACACGCTCTTTACCAAGGACAAGCCCATCATCTTTGCCTACCACGGCTATCCCACGCTGATCCACGAGCTGACCTACCGCCGCCACAACCGCAACCTGCACGTGCGCGGCTATAAGGAAGAAGGCACGATCACGACCCCGTTCGACATGCGCGTGCTCAACGATATCGACCGCTTCGATCTCGTCATCGACACGGTGCAGCGCCTGCCGCAGCTCGGCAACCGCGGTGCTTACCTCATCCAGAAGATGAACGACAAGCTCGTTGAGCACCGCCAGTATATCAAGGACAACGGCGTGGATCTGCCCGAGGTCCGCGCGTGGAAGTGGAACGACGGCAAGGGCGTTGAGGTGTAAAAGGAGGAAAGCAATGCGTATTGCGATCCCTGTTGTGAGTGGGGAGGTTTTCTCCCCGCTCGCCAATGCTGAAGCCTTCCATTTTTATGAGGACGACCACGGAAAGATCGTGCGCGAGTTCCTCGAGCCGATGGAAGAAAGCAGCACCGACGCTGCCGTCGGCCTTTTGGAGCGTTACGGCATCGACGCGCTGCTCTGCGGCACGATCGACGACACCGAGCGCACCGCTGTCGGCATGGCAGGCATCATGCTCTTCCCCGGCTATTCCGGCAAGGCAGACGACGCCGCGCTGCGCTTTCTGAGCGGCAGCGTCGTGTCCGACCCGAACAACCACTGCAACGCCTGCGGCTTCAAAGGAGCATGCTCCCTGAAGGATAAAGGCGGCTGCGGCGGCAACTGAACAGCAAAAAGGAGCAAGCTTTCGGCTTGCTCCTTTTTTGCTTGATATTGTTACGATGCGGGGCGCGTGGTGGAGAGGAAGTCCGAGTTGATCCAGCCAAACTTACCGTCCACGCTGACGAACGTCCACCCATCCTGCTTGGCCGCAGCCTGTACCTCGCTGCCGAGCGACACGGTCGTGACCTTGTCATAGCTCGTGCCCGGGCCGCTGCGCAGATTCACGCCGCCGGTGGTGTAGTAAATGTAATACTTGTCATACACAGAACTCGGCCTGACGGAGACCTCGTCATGGCCTGTGAGATCGAGCCAGTCGATCGTGTCGCCGCCCGTCTGATTATCGCCGGTCGTGTTATCGCCCTGCGTGGGGTCGCTCACATCGTTCTCGCCGGTGATCGAGCCATCTTCGCCGGTCACAGTCTGGCCGTCCTCGCCGGTCTGCTGGCCGCCGCGCAGCTGCTCGATCTTCGTCTGCGCCGCGGCAAGATCGCTGCGCGCGCTCTTGAGCTTGAAGCCCAGCACGACCACCGTAATCAGGAGCACCAGCGAAAGCGCCAGCAGTCCCATAAAAAGCACATAAAGCGGATTGCGCCGCGGTTTGCGGCGGCTGACCCGACGTCCTTCCATAATGATTCCCCCTTATCGGTTTGTTCGCCTTTATTGTACATAATTTTCACAAGTTATGTCAAGTGCCTTTCCTCTTTAGACGCGCAAATTCACAAAAAGTTCCCACCCGGTGCAAAAAAAGGAGATGACCAAGGCCATCTCCTTTCAGCGGATTTACTTTTTGTTTGCGCGCTCCTTGCGGCGCTCGAGAAGTTCCTTGGGCTCGGCCTCGGCGAGCTTGCGCTCGCGGCGCTCGAGGACTTCCCTGGGCTTTTCGGTGATCGCGCCGGCGGCCTTGAGAGATTCCTTTGTCGCCAGCGGGCCGACCAGCTCGTAGATCAGCACGGAGAAGAGGATGATGTTGCGGATCAGCTCGCCATCCGCGCCGAGCGCCTGCGCGCTCACGCACATACCGAGCGCCACCCCCTCCTGCGGCAGCAGCATGATGCCAAGGTACTTCTGCACCGTGTGGTCACAGCCCACCGCCTTGGCCGACCAGCGCGCGCCGCAATACTTACCGGCCGAGCGCGCGATGATGTACACAACGCCGATGAGCACGAGCACGCCCTGAGAAAAGACGCTCAAGCGCAGGTTTGCGCCGCTCACGACAAAGAACACCGCCAGCATTGGCGTGCTCCACTTGTCCGCGCGGTTCATCAAATCGTCCGACAGCGGGCAGATGTTGCAGAACACCGTGCCGAGCATCATGCACACGAGCAGCGGCGAAAAGCCGCAGTCCACGCCCGCGACGGTGAAGTCCACTGCGGACAGGCCGACCATCAGAAAGATGAACGCGATGCTCAGCGACAGGCGGTTCGAGTTCGAGCGGAACATCGTCTCAAGCTTCGTGAGCACGAAACCCGCAAGCGCGCCGAGCAGCAGCGAGCCGACGATCTCAATGAGCGGGGAGAGCAGAATGCTTGCGAGGCTGAACTGTGCGCTGTCCATCGCGCGGGCAATACCGAAGGATACGGCAAATGCGATGAGGCCCACCGCGTCGTCGAGCGCGACGATCGGCAGCAGCAGATCCGTCAACTCGCCCTTGGCCTTGTACTGGCGCACGACCATCAGCGTCGTCGCAGGTGCGGTGGCCGTGGCGATCGCGCCGAGCGTGATGGCCGCAGGGACGGACAGCACGTCGGGGCGCAGGAAGTGGAAGATCACGAGCGCAATATCGACAAAGGCCAGCGCGGCCAGCGCCTGCAAAACACCGATGACCATCGCCTGCTTGCCGGTCTTTTTGAGCTGGCTCAGGCGGAATTCATTGCCGATGGAAAAGGCGATGAAGCCCATCGCCACATCGGAGATCATGCTCAGCGCCTCGACCTGGTCGTAGCTTGCAAAGCCGAGGCCCGGAATGCCGAGCCGGCCCAGCACGAACGGCCCGATCAGAACGCCCGTCACAAGAAACGCCGTGACATCGGGCAGGTGCCAGCGGCTAAAAATACGGGTCATCAAAAGCCCTGCGAGCAGCGCAACGGCCAGATTCAAAATCGCAGTCATGGTTACACCTTCACAACAGAAAAAGTACGGGCGAACAGAGCCGCCCAAGTCTCATATTGTAGTCTGTTTGTTCGCAAAAAGCAAGCACTATTTTGCAAGTTTCCTGTCAAAGTAAGAAAAAATGGCAGCTTTTTGGGCAAAAGCTGCCATTTTGTTTCATTTCACACAATTCAGTCTGTGTTCGCGCGCACACCGGCGAAGTAGCTGTTGCCAAAGCCGTCGGTGTAGACGCCGCGCAGCGTGTCGCGCAGCATGTGCGCTGTGCCGTCAAAATACACGGGCGAGAGCGCCGTCTCACCGAGCAGCATCGTCTCCGCATCGTGCAGGAACGCTGTGCGCGCCACAGGATTTTCCGACGTTCTGGCGACGCCCATCAGCACGTCGTAGGTGCCGTTTTCATAGCTGATCAGGTTCTGCTCATCCTCGCTGCACCAGCAGTCGAGGAAGCCCATCGCGTCGTCGTAGAGCGCGGTGACCTTTTGCAGCGCGAGCTCGTAGTTCCCCGCTTCCATGCGCGTGTTGTACTCTGCCTGCGTCACGCCGCGCAGCATCACGTTCACGCCGAGCGTCGTGCTCCACATGTTTTGCAGCGCGCTCGCCACGGCGTCATTCTCCGTGCCGGTCACGTACAGAAGCTCGACCGGTGGGAACATGCTCGTGCTGTAATAGCCCGCGTAGGTCAGCTCCTCCTGCGCTTGCGTTGCCCGCGCGCTCATGCCCTCTTCATCGATGGCGCAGAGCTCACCGCCCGTCGTGCGGAAATCGTCCTCCGTCTCGCCGGAATCTGGAATGCCGTAGGGGACAAGGCCCGTTGCGGGGCTGTTTTCCGCGCCGCACGCCGCCGTGGCGGCCGCGCGGTCGATGGCAAGGTCAAAGGCCTTGCGAATGTGCTCGTTCGAGAACGTGTCGCTCTCGTTGTTGTAAAGGACGCTCGCCGTCGCGTACACCGCCGTCGGCTTCCAGCTCTCGTCCTGCGAGAGCTCGGCGATCACGCTGTTGGGCAGGTGGGCGATGTAGTCGATCTCGCCCGCTTCGTAGAGCTGCCACGCCTCGTCCGCGTTGGCGGTGAAGATAAAGTTCAGCTCGTCGGGCCCGACGAGACGTGCCTCGTAATACTCGTCGTTGCGCGCCGCCGTCAGCTCACTGCTCTTCGTCCACGCGCTCACATGGTACGCGCCGTTACTCACAAGGTCCGGCGTGTCAAAGCCTCCGCCGTTCTCTGTCAGATCGCGGCGCAGCGGCATCGTGGCGACCGCCGTGCAGATGCCCTCGATAAAATAGGCGCACGGCGCGCTCAGCGTGACGACAAACGTGGATTCATCCTTGGCCGAGACCTGGAGCTTCGTCTTGTCGCCCGTCTCGCGCACCTCGTCATAGCCCGCCACCACGCTCATCAGCGCGTGGTTCGGTGAATCCGTCGCGGGGTCGGCCAGGCGCTGCCAAGCGTAGACAAAGTCATCCGCCGTCACCTTTTCCCCGTCCGACCAGCGCGCAGTGGAGCGCAGCGTGAAGCGGTAGGTCACGCTGCCGTCGTAGTTCGTCTCCTCGGCGTACTCCTTGGCCATGCCGTTCGTCAGCGTCACCTCGCCGCTGCCGTCGTCGCTCTCGCGCATCAGGTTTTCATAGAGTGCGTAGAAAACGCTGTCTGCATCCGTGTCGGTGTTCATCGCGGGGTCGAGCGAGTCGATCACGTTGCAGACACTCGCGTTCAGGACAAATTTCTCGTCCCCCTGCTTCTTCTCCCCGCAGCCGGAGAGAAGGCCCAACAGCATCAGCGCACAGAGCGCCAGAGCTGTGATCCTCTTTATTGCTTTCATCATGCCTCCCATTGGCAAAACGCAGCGAAGGCTGCTTGGTTTTTTGTAATACGGAGATATTATAGCGAAAATCATTCGCCTTGTAAAGGTGAGGGGCATAAAAGTTACAGTTTGTTACCATTTTCATTTCCCCGAAAGGGGAAATACCGCTTTTTGCGCCCACAGGGCGCAGGGGGAAAAGCAGCGCCGGAGGCGCTGCACGGAGAAAGGGGGATATTCTCTCACGTGAGAGAATATCCCCCTTTCCCCCAAGAGAACGCGAGGGGAGGTCCCCTCGACCCCCGACATTGGCAGTTTGCAGCTTGAAGAACTGCAAACGCTGCGCAATGTAAGTGCGGTGTACATGGCTTCGCCATGAATCCCTGCGAATCGTGACCGTTTTGCAACCGCGCCTTACTATCGTGAGGCGCGAGTGACGTTTGCTTGGCGGCGGACTGCGTGCGAAATAGCGGCATTGCTTCGCTCGCCGCATTGCGGAGACTGGCGGTAGACGGGAATTACTGCGCACTTCTACAAGATGGGCAGAGCGGCACCCGCAAGGGGTGTGCCGCATCCGTAAGGCGTCAGAGCCGCCAACGGCTGCGCAACAGCGGATAATAGGAGTAGAGGCAAATCGTATCGCAATGCTAACGCGGCTTTGCCGCGCGCAGGCATTTTCATTCCGGAGGCATAAAGATTGTTCGAGCTCCAGACTGCCAATCTAATCCCTTTCTCTTGGGGGTCAAAGGGGGATATTCTCTTTCCGAGGAAAGAGAATATCCCCCTTAACCGTGTCCCCTGCACGGTGCAGGGGCATAAAGCTCTGTTAGTCTTCGACTAACTTCCCCTCCGCATCCAGATGTGCCTTCTTGACCTCATTGCCGGTGAACTTGGCGATTCCATCCAACCTCATACCGGAGGGATAATCCGACACCAGCGTGTACGCCACGCCGCGGCGCTTGGCGCGGCCCGTGCGGCCGATGCGGTGGACGTAATACTCGTTTTCAAGCGGCACATCGTAGTTGAACACCGCGTCCACATCGTCGACGTCGATGCCGCGGGCGGCCACGTCGGTCGCGACGAAGATCGGCAGCTCGCCGCGGCGGAAGCGCGCCATGACGGCCTCGCGCTTTTTCTGCGGGATATCGCCGTGGATGCAGTCAGCATCAAGGCCCTCCATCATCAAAAATGCCTTGAGCCGCTCTGTCATGCCCTTCGTGTTGCAGAACGCCATCACACGCTCGTGGCCCTCGGCGCGGATGATCTGCGCCATGACGTGCGCCTTGTCGTTCTGGCCCACGTCGATGCGGTACTGCGCGATGTCGGGCTTATTCTCCTCCTTGGCCTGCACGGTGATCTCCTCAGGGTCACGCTGGTACATCCAGCTGATGTCCATGACCTCGCGCGAGATCGTCGCGGAGAACATGCCGAGGTTGCGGCGGGAAGCCAGCTTGTCCAGAATGCGCGTCACATCGTGGATAAAGCCCATGTCGAGCATGCGGTCGGCCTCGTCGAGCACGACGGTCTTGACGTTGTCGAGCTTGACGGTGCGGCGCTTCATGTGGTCGCTCAGGCGGCCCGGCGTCGCGACGACGATCTGCGGGTGCTTTTTGAGCGCGTCGATCTGCTTGCCGATGGGCGCGCCGCCGTACAGGCACACGATGCGCACGCCCGGAAGGTAGACGCAAAGGTCGCGCAGCTCCGCCGTGATCTGCATGGCGAGCTCGCGCGTGGGCGCTAAGATGACAGCCTCGGTCTCCTCGCTGCCGGGCTCGATGTGCTCGATGATGGGAATGCCGAAGGCAAAGGTCTTGCCCGTGCCGGTGGGCGCCTTGGCGATGACGTCCTTCCACTCGCGCATCGGCGGGATGCAGCCCGCCTGCACGGGGGTACTCTCTTCAATATTTTTCTTTTTCAGTGCGCGCTGGACCTCTTCGGTCAGTCCGAGAGAGTCAAAGCGCACGCCCTGTGTGAATTCCATAGCGTTTTCCTCTGTTTTCTCATATTTTCAGTCGTGTATGATTATATCATGGCTGTCAACCTGTTTTCCTCGCCCCAGATGCAAAGCTGGTCAAGGACCTTCATCAACGACTTTCCGCGCTCCGACAGCGAATACTCCACCTTCGGCGGAATCTGCGGATACTCCTTTCGCACGATGAGACGATCAGCCTCCAGCTCCTTGAGGTTGCTGCTGAGCGTCTTATCTGTGATCGTCCCAAGATAGCGCTTCATCTCGTTGAACCGCACCGGCTCATACTCCATCAGGCAATATAAGATCACCATCTTGTGCTTGCCGCTGATGAGCGACATCGTGTAGCTGAATCCGGTGTCGGCAAAATTTGCGCTTTTGATATACTTCTCCATGCAGGACATATTTACACTTCCCTTTTAGAAAGTACCTGTATTTATTAACAGTACTTGTGTTTTTTCCGATGCATGCTATGATGATAGCAGGATGACCATATGAAGTCAATCCAAAATGCAAATGGAGGTCGTTAATAATGAAAAAAGAATTGGGTGTCCATCCCTATCTGTTTCCAATGCCCGTGCTGATGATCGCCACTTACGGCGACGATAATGTCGTCGATGTGATGAACATGGCGTGGGGCGGTATCTGTGCCGAAAACATGGTTTCTCTCAATATTGACGAGGATCACAAGACCTCAGAGAACATCAAAAAGCGCGGTGCGTTCACGCTGAGCATTGCGGACATTCCCCATATCGAAGCCGCCGATTTCTTCGGCATCGCCAGCGGCAACAAGATGCCGGACAAGTTCGAGCGCAGCGGCTTGAGTGCTGTAAAAAGCGAAAAGGTAGACGCTCCTATTGTGCAGGAGTTCCCGCTGACGCTGGAGTGCAGGGTCGTTGAGGACAAGATGGAGGTCTACGGCCACCACATCATCGGCGAGATCGTCGGCGTGCTGGCGGATGAAGCCGTGCTGGATGAAAAAGGCAAAGTGGACGCCGCAAAGCTGAATGCATTTGTGTTCGACCAGTTCCGCAGCGGCTACTATGCCATCGGCGAAAAGGTCGGTCAGGCATGGCACACCGGCGCACCGCTGATGAAAAAATAAAGATAATCCCTGCACTTGCAGGCAAACTGCCAGCTCGCTATGCCGATCTTGCTTTTCAGGATACGACACGAAGGATGCCAGGGCGTTTTACGCCAACAATGAAGCGCTGATGGGCAAAAAGAAGGCCGTTTTCCTCACCGCGATGGCCGATGAGGATCAAAAGACTGCCTCCGGCGCGAACGCTTCGTTTGACCTCATGGCCGACTATCTCGGCTGGGAGATCGTAGGCAGGCTGAATGTCGGCGGCTGCTCCACGGCAGACGACCTTCGCAAAAAGGACCTGACCGCCGCCTATAAGCTCGGCAAAAATCTGTAAACAGTTGATCGTATAAAAAAAAGAGGACTTGCTTTGCAAGCCCTCTTTTTTATTGTCGAAACATTCTGCTGTTGTACACGGCCAACGCCGCAATGAGCGACAGAACAGTGGAAAAGATCAGCTTCACAGGCGCGAGCGCTTGCAGGCTGGCGAGAAAATACGTCCAGCCGTCGGCTTCCAGCTTGATGCGAAAGGCCGGAATGCAGTAGCCCATCGCAACATACGCCGCGGCAAAGATCACGGCAAACGCTATGATCGCCCAGCGTCTCTTTTTCATCTCCCACGCTCCTTTCTTATCACTGCACCGCGCAGCCGCCCCATTCGACGACCGTGAAGCCCGTGCGCTCGGGCGCGGAAAGCTCCTGCGCGGGAAGGTCGACAAATTCTTCCGATGGCTGCCACGCCATGAAGACGCGCAGCAGCGTGTCAGGCACGGGATCGACCGTAAGCTTGGCAGAATCCGTATAAACGTCCTGCTGGAACGAAATCAGATTGTAGGCGTTGTCCTGCATCTGCGGCAGCCAGTAGATGATAAACTCGTTCGCCTCCTCGCGATTAAGGCCGAGCTGCGCGAGCGCATCCTCGAGGAACGCCGCGGTATCCTCTCCCGCGACGCAGAAGCCGGTCGAAAAGTCGTAATCCGTCCCCGACGTGCCCTCCCAGTAGAGATAGCGGTAGGTTTGGCCGTCCTCGTCCGTCAGCGTGCCATCCGGCGCGGCGCGGACGCTCCAGCCGTCACCGTAGGCGGGATAGGCGCACGTCAGCTCGCCCGCAAGATCAAGCGTCACACGCACATCCGTCTCCTGCTCGGGATATAGATAAATCACAGGCTTTTCGTCACTCACCTCTTCCTTCGGTTCCCGCCCGCAGGCCGAGAGCGAAAAGAGCAGCAAACACGCAAGAGCTAGGGAAAACAACTTCTTCATGGCAGAGTCCTCCTCATCAGTAGTTGTTCCTTTAGACGCAAGAACCATCAAAAAAGTTCCAAAAGCCTCGCAGAGTTTCACGCCCGCAGGCGTGAAATCTATGTAATCCGTTTTCTGCCGCGACATGTGCGTGGCAGAAAACACTTTGCGCAAAGTGAGCGTCGAATTGTCCGCTTAAATCGGACAACCGAGGCGCAGAACGAAGCGAATCTTTACAAAGAAGTGGCACAGCCACTTCTTTGTAAAAATCAAAAGAGGGACAGCAAAGCTGTCCCTCTTTTGAAATCTTTATTTGTGTGGTACCTGCCAGATCGTATCCGCGTACTGCGCGACGGCGCGGTCGGCGGCGAAGATGCCGCTGCGGGCGATGTTGATGAGCGACATGTGGTTCCATTCCTCGCTTCTTGCGTAGGTGTCTGCCATGCGCTGCTCGGCGGCGCAGTAGGACGCGAAGTCCTGCAAGAGCATGTATTCATCGTTCATCAGCAGCCGCGAGGCGAGATCGTCGTAGGAAACGCCGTCTGAGAAGCCCGCCTTGAGCTTGTCGATCACCGCGCGCAGGTTCTCGTCGCGCGCGTAGAGCTTCTGCGGGGCGTAGCCCTCGCGCTTGAGGCGCACGACCTCGTCGGCGTGCAGGCCGAAGAGGAACATGTTCTCGTCGCCGAGCCTCTCGTGCATCTCGACGTTCGCGCCGTCGAGCGTGCCGACGGTCAGCGCGCCGTTCATCATGAACTTCATGTTGCCCGTGCCACTGGCCTCCTTGCCTGCGGTGGAGATCTGCTGGCTCACCTCGCTCGCGGGCATCAGATGCTCGGCAAGCGACACGCGGTAGTTCTCAAGGAACACCACCTGCAGCTTGTCGCGGCAGATGGGGTCGGCGTTGATCTCGGCGGCAAGGGAGTTGATGAGGCGGATGATGCGCTTGGCGACCGCGTAGCCCGGCGCGGCCTTCGCGCCGAACAGGAACACGCGCGGCTGCATGGCGCGGTTCGGGTCGTTTTGCAGCTGTTGATAGAGGTAGATGATATGCATCGCGTTCAAAAGCTGACGCTTATACTCGTGCAGGCGCTTGACCTGCACGTCGAAGATCGCGTCGGTGTTGAGCACGATGCCCTGCGTCTTTTTGACGTAGGCGGCAAAATCGAGCTTATTCGCGCGCTTGATCTCGCCGAGGCGGTTCAGCACCGCGGTGTCGTCTGCATAGGCCTCGAGCTTTTTAAGCGCTTCGGGGTGCAGGAGGTATTCATCCCCGCCCGCGAGCGCGCGCACGAGCTCGTCGAGCCGCGGGTTGATCTGCGCGAGCCAGCGGCGGTGGTCGATGCCGTTGGTCACATTTTTGAACTTCTCCGGCTCCATTGCGCACTGGTATTTAAAAACGTCGTTTCGCAGGATGTCGGAGTGCAGGGCGCTCACGCCGTTCACGGCCATGCCGCCCGCGATGCACAGGTTTGCCATGCGGACCTGACCGTCCCAGATGATGGCCATTTCGCGCGTCTTGGCTTCGTCGTGGTAGTAGTTTTCGATCTTTTCCTGATAGCGGCGCGCGATCTCGGTGATGATCGTCCACACGCGCGGCAGAAGCGACTGCATCAGCTCCTGCGGCCAGCGCTCGAGCGCCTCGGAAAGCACCGTGTGGTTCGTGTAAGCGACGGAGTGCGTCGTGATGTTCCACGCCGTGTCCCAGTCGAGGCCCGCATCATCCATCAGGATGCGCATGAGCTCGGGGATGACGAGCGCGGGGTGCGTGTCGTTGATCTGGATGACATTCTTTTCGTGGAAATTCGTGGCCGTGCCGTAGACCTCGATGTGCTTGCGCACGATGGACTGCACGGTCGCGGAGACGAAGAAGTACTGCTGCTTTAAGCGCAGGCTCTTCCCCTCGGGATGGTTGTCCTCGGGATAGAGAACCTTTGCGATGGTCTCGGCCATCGCGTGCTGCTCCTGCGCGCGCAGATATTCGCCCTGTGAAAAGAGCGACATGTCGAGCGGCACGGGGGACTTCGCGTCCCAGAGGCGCAGCGTGTTGACATGCTTCGTGCCGTAGCCCGCGATCTCCATGTCGCAGGGGATAGCCAGCACCTCGGTCTCACCCTCGGGCACGACATGCAGCCGCCCGTCGTCCCAGAACTGGCGGACCGTGCCGCCGAAGCGGACGGTCTCGGCCTCCTGCGGCTTGGGCAGCAGCCACGCGCCACCGAGGTCCTTCCAGTTGTCCGGCAGCTCAACCTGCTGGCCGTCGACGATGCGCTGGCGGAAAATGCCGAGCTCATAGCAGATGGAATAGCCCGCGGCGGGGATGTCGAGCGTCGTCATCGAGTCGAGATAGCACGCGGCGAGACGGCCGAGGCCGCCGTTGCCGAGACCCGCGTCGGGCTCGCTTTCAAAGATGTCCGCTGCGCGGAAGCCCAGCTCGTCGAGCGCTTCGGTCAGAATTTCGCCGACGCCTAAATTGAAGGCGTTTTTCATCAGGCTGCGGCCCATCAGAAATTCCATCGACAGGTAGTGCACCTGACGGCGGTGTTCCTCGCGGGTCTCGCGCATGGTGTCCACGCTGCGCTCGGCCATCACGTCGCGCAGGACAAGGGCGCTCGCGCGCATCATCTGCGCATCGTTCGCCTCCTCCACGGTGCTGCCGAAGCTGACTTTCAGCTTTTCGCACAGCGCGTCTTTCATTTTCTTCACAGAGTCAATGGTCATAGATCGTTTTCCTTTTCTTTATCGGCAGATGGATTCGTAAATGTTGCGGTATTCCTGCGCCGAGCGCGTCCAGCTGAAATCCGCGGTCATGCCGCGCTGCTGGAGCACCGCGTAGGCGCCCTTGTTGTCATGGTAAAGGTCAATGGCCTCGCAGATCACGTGGCACATGTCGCCAGCGTTGTAGTTGGCAAAGGTGAAGCCGTTGCCCTGTCCGTTCCAGGCTTCATACGCATGGACAGTGTCCTTTAATCCGCCGGTCTCGCGCACGATGGGCACCGCGCCGTAGCGCATCGCGATCATCTGCGAGAGCCCGCACGGCTCGCTCTTCGACGGCATCAGGAAGAGGTCTGCGCCCGCGTAGATCTGCATGGCAAGCTGCTCGGAATAGCCGAGGTAGACGGCCATGCGTCCGCCGTAGCGCTGCTTGGCGTACTCAAAAAACGTCTCGTACTTCGCGTCGCCCTTGCCGAGCACGACGAACTGTACGTCCTTGCCCATAAATGCGTCGAGCGTTTCGCACACCAGGTCGAGCCCCTTGTGGGAGACAAGGCGCGTGACCATCGCGAGGATGGGCGTGTCGGGCCGTTCCTGCAGCCCCAGCACACGCTGGAGCGCCGCCTTATCCGTCTTCTTTCCGGCAAGGTCATCGGGCGAATACGCCGCTGCGAGGCTCTTGTCGCGCGACGGGTCATAGCGCTGCATGTCGATGCCGTTGAGCACGCCGTGGAGCTTGCGCGCGTTCATGCTCATCACGTTTTCCAGCCCGTGGGCAAAGTACGCGTACTTGAGCTCCTGCGCGTAGGTCGGGCTCACGGCGGTCACGGCGTCCGCCGTGACGATCGCGCCCTTTAAAAGGTTCACATCGCCGCCGAATTCGATCGTGCCGCCGTCGAACCAGCCATGGTCCAGGCCGAACAGGTCTTCGACCGTGCGGCTGCCGTAGCGGCCCTGATATTCGATATTATGCACCGTAATGACGGTTCGGATTCCCTTATAAAAGTCGTCGCGCACGGCTTCATCCCTGATGTAGATGGGCACAAGCGCGCTCTGCCAGTCGTTGCAGTGGACAACGTCGGGCTTTTGCGGCAGGGACTTGAGCAGTTCCGTCACCGCGCGGGAGAAAAAGCCAAAGCGCTCGCCGTCGTCATAGTAGCCGTAGAGCTCGCTGCGGCGGAAATACGTCTCATTGTCGACAAAGTACCACGTGACGCCGTCGCGCTCGAGCGAAAAGAGCCCGCAGTAGACGCTGCGCCACGCAAGGCGCACGAACGTCCACTTTTCAAAGTGGAGCTGCTCGCCCCACTTGTCCTTCACGCGCTCGTAAAGCGGCAGGATGACGCTCACGCGGTCTCCGTTTGCCGCGAGCGCCTGCGGAAGGCTGCCGGCCACGTCGGCAAGGCCGCCCGTCTTGCAAAAGGGGACCGCCTCGCTCGTCACATACAAAATGTTCATCTGCAAGCTCCTTTCTTCTGTTTGCTGCTTTTATACAATGCTGCCCTTGCTCACGGCGAGCGGGTAGCTCTCGTGTCCGATCAGCGTGCCGCCGCGGCGGATGCGGACATCCTTGTCGGCGATGACGCAGCCGAGCGTCACACCCTCCTCCACCACGGTGTTTTTAAAGAGGATGCAGTTTTTGACGGTGCTGCCCTTGCCGACCTTGACGCCCGGGAAGAGGATGCTCCCCTCCACGCTGCCCTCGATCTGGCAGCCGTCGGCGATCAGCGAATTGACACAGCGCGAGTCTGGCGCGATGTACGACGCCGCCTCGTCATCCTCTTTAGCGAGGATGGGCCGCTCGGCGCAGAAGAGCTCTGCGCGAATGGCAGGGTCTAACAGCTGCATGCTGCGCTCATAATATTCGCGCACTGTGCGCAGCTGCGCAGCAAAGCCGTCCCACAGGAAGGCGCGCAGGTCGAGCTGATCGCCCATACCGCCGAGAACGTCGCTGCGAAAGCTGTATTTGTCCTGCGCGGCGCACTCGTCCACAAGGGAGATAAGAAGGTCGCGGCTCAGAAGATAAATTTCCAAGCTGCGGCAGCCGCTCGCCTTGTGCGGCGCGCAGCGCGTCTCGGTGATGCGGCCCGCTTCGTTGACGGTGAAATACGTGGCGTTTTCCACAAACTGGCCGCTCTCGGTGCAGACGCAGGTGATGTCCGCGCCGCTTTCGATGTGCGCGTCCAGCACCTTCTGCAGCGGCAGATTGATGATAAGATCGCTGTCGGACAGGACGACGTACTTCTGCCGGATCTCGTGCAGGTACGACCGCACGCCCGAGAGTGCCTCCATCTTGCCGCGGAATTCCTCCACGCCGAACTTGCGCGCGTCGGCAAAGGGCGGCAGCAGCTTGAGACCGCCGTTCTTGCGCGCCATGTCCCACGTCTTGCCGCTGCCGATGTGGTCGAGCAGGCTTTGATAGTTGCCGTGCAGCACAACGCCGACGTCTGTGATGCCCGCGCCCGCCATGTTGGAGAGCATGAAGTCGACCACGCGGTAGCGCCCGCCGAACGGCACAGAGCCGGGCATGCGCGCTTCGGTCAGCTCGCGAAGGCCGGGAGCCTTTTCATAGGCAAAGATGATGCCGTGCAGTCCGTTCATCGTACCGTCTCCTTTCCGTCCACGCTGCGCATGCGGTTGGCAGGCAGCACATAGTCATCCGCGACCGCCGCGCCGGGGCCGAGCACCGTGATGCCCCACTGCTCCGGCGGCACCGCCTCGGGCGGCGCGCCGACAAAGGCGTGCTCGCCGACGACGCCGTTCTCGCCGATGATGGCGTAGGAGACGCGCGCGTCCTTTTTGACGACCGCGCCGGGCATCAGGATGGAGTACTGGACGCTTGCGCCCTCCTCCACCGTGCAGCGCTCAGAGAGGACGGAGTTCTCCGCCTCGCCCTCGACCGTGCAGCCGCGCGCGACGACGCTGTGCTCCACATGCGCGTTGACGCCCAAATACGCCGGCGGCGCGGAGACGGAGCGGCCGTAGATCGGCCAGTCCTTTTCGAGAAGATCGAGCCCGCTGCCGGTCGCGAGCATATCCATGTTCGCGTCCCACAGGGAGTCGAGCGTGCCAACGTCCTTCCAGTAGCCGGAGAAGCGGTACGCCGCCATCTTTTCCCCATTTTTGAGCATCTTGGGGATGATGTTTTTGCCGAAGTCGTTGCTGCTCGCCTCATCGCTCTCATCCTCGATGAGGTACTGGCGCAGCTTTTTCCACGTGAAGACGTAAATGCCCATCGACGCGAGGTTGCTCTTGGGATGCGCGGGCTTTTCCTCGAATTCCGTGATCGTGTCGTTTTTGTCCACGTTCATGATGCCAAAGCGCGGCGCATCCTCCCAGGGCACCTCCATAACGGAGATGGTACAGTCCGCGCCCGCTTTTTTGTGGTGGGCGAGCATCTTGGCGTAATTCATCTTGTAGATGTGGTCGCCCGAGAGGATGAGCACATACTCGGGGTCGTACATGTCGACAAAGCCGATGTTCTGGAAGATGGCGTTGGCCGTGCCCTTATACCACGACGCACCACCCGCGCTCTGATACGGCGGCAGGATGTGCACGCCGCCGTCCGCGCGGTCGAGATCCCACGGCTGGCCCGAGCCGATGTAGCGGTTGAGCTCCAGCGGGCGGTACTGCGTCAGAACGCCGACGGTGTCGATACCAGCGTTGGCGCAGTTTGAGAGCGGAAAGTCAATGATGCGGAACTTGCCGCCAAACGGCACGGCGGGCTTCGCCATATTCTCCGTGAGCACGTAGAGCCGGCTGCCCTGCCCGCCGGCAAGCAGCATAGCGATACATTCTTTCTTCACGCTTGTTCTCTCCTCCTTGTTTCGTTGCCGCCCGGTCACACCTCGGACGGCTCGTTGGTTTTCTCCTCTTCCTGCCATTCACCCTCGCCCGTGAAGAACACCGCGCCGAGCGGCGGGATGGTCACGCACAGCGAGCAGGGCTTGCCGTGCGAGGGGATGGACTCGGTCAAAAGCTCTCCTTCGTTGCGCCAGTCGCCCGTGCCGCCGTATGCGGGAAGGTCGGTGGTAAACACCTCGCGGTATATCTTTTTCGGCGGGACGCCGAAGCGGTAGTCCGTGCGTCCGACGGGCGAGAAGTTGACCGCCGCGATGAGCTCGCGACCTTTCCGGTCGCGCCGGACGAAGACGACGACGTTGTTGTGGTTGTCGTCGGCGACGAGCCACTCAAAGCCCTCCCACGAAAAGTCAATGTCCCAAAGCGGGCTCTGCGATAAGTAAAAGCGGTTGATGTCCTTGAAAAACCGCTGAGTCTGCTGATTTTCTTTGTTTTCGAGCAAATACCAGTCGAGCTGCGAGGCAAAATCCCACTCGTGCCACTGGCCGAGCTCCGCGCCCATGAATGTGAGCTTTTTCCCCGGATGGGCGAGCAGATACGCCGTGAACGCGCGCACGCCCGCGAGCTGCTGCCAGTCATCCCCCGGCATCTTGCCGCGAAGCGAACCCTTCATGTGCACGACCTCGTCGTGCGAGATCGGCAGGACGAAATTCTCCGAAAAGGCGTACATCAGCGAGAACGTGATGTCCTTGTGGTGGAACTGGCGGAACCAGGGGTCGAGCTTCAAATAGTGGCACATGTCGTTCATCCAGCCCATGTTCCACTTGAGGTTGAAGCCGAGGCCGCCATCCTTGGCGGGCCGCGTAACGAGCGGCCACGCGGTCGACTCCTCCGCGACCATCAGCGCGTTGGGGTCGATGGAAAACGCAGTCTCGTTGAGCGCGCGCAGGAAGTCGATGGCCTCTAAATTCTCGTGCCCGCCGTTGATGTTTGGCGTCCAACGGCCATTTTCGCGGCCATAGTCGAGGTACAGCATCGACGCGACCGCGTCCACGCGCAGGCCGTCCACATGGAACTCGCGCAGCCAGAACGCAGCAGAGGAAAGGAGAAAGCTCTTCACCTCGCCGCGGCCATAGTCGAACACACGCGTTCCCCAGCCCTCGTGCTCGCGCTTATTGGGGTCGGCGTATTCGTAGCAGGGCGTGCCGTCAAAGTCGATGAGGCCGTGCGCGTCCTTGCAGAAGTGCGACGGCACCCAGTCTAAAATGACGGAAATGCCCTTTTGGTGCAGATGGTCGACAAAGTACATAAAGTCCCTGGGCGTGCCGTAGCGCGACGTTGCGGCAAAATAGCCGGTGCACTGATAGCCCCAGGAATCGTCAAGCGGATACTCGGTGACGGGCATGAGCTCGACGCAGTTGTAGCCAAGGTCCAGAACGTGATCCGCCAGCTCGCGTGCGAGCGTGCGGTAGTCGTAAAAATCGCCGTTTTCGCGCCGCCGCCACGAACCGAGGTGGACCTCGTAAATGTTGAGCGGCGAGCGGTCGAGGGGTGCCTTTGCGCGGCTCGCGCGCCATTCGTCATCCCCCCAGCGGTAGCCGCCGAGGTCATAGAGCTTGCTGGCCGTACCGGGGCGGGTCTCGGCGTGGAAAGCGTAGGGGTCGGCCTTGAGCGCGGTCTCGCCCGTCTGTGCCGTCACAGCAAACTTGTAGGTGTCGTAGCGCTTGAGGGACGGCACAAAACACTCCCAGAAACCGTCCGCGTTCTTTTCCATCGGGTGGGCGTAGCCGTTCCAGCCGCAGAAATCTCCCACGACGGACACATGCGCGGCGTTCGGCGCCCAGGTGCGGAAGACGTAGCCGTCTTTCCCCGACCGCCGCGTGCGGTGCGCGCCGAGATAGCGGTAGGCCTCGCTGTTCGTGCCGCCGTAAAAGGCTGCGGCGTCAAATCGTCTGCCGGTTTGTTTCATGCCTCTTGTCCTTTCTCCTCATAGAGCGTATGAGCGCGGCGCAGCATCTTATTCCTCATCCGGTGCGCGCTGCACTGCCGCGCCGCCGAGGCCGAAATCGTCCTCCACGCTCGCCGTGTCGCGGCGGAGCATATTTTCCATCACGCGGATATCGCTGTCGATGTCCATCGCCTCGTTGCGGTACAAATCGTCGAGCTGCTTGTCAAAGCCCTTGATGAGGGCATCCATCGTCTCTTCGATGCGCTCCTGCGCACGGGAAAGATTTTCACCCTCGATGCCCGCCTCTTCAAACTTGGCGTAGCTGTCAAGCAGCTTGAGCGTCGTGGGCAGGTAGTAATTGAGGAACGTCGCGGCCTGCTGCTGCTTTTCGGGATGCTCCTCGACCTCGCGGAAAATTTTGCCCGCAACGGTCTCGAGGTGGTCGATCTTCTCACTCAGCACGGCGTCGGCGATGCGGTCGTTCGCCGAGCGGATGGCGCGCAGCGCGCCCGCATAGCCCTCGTTGGCCTCCTTGGGCGTGACGTTTTCCTTTTTCGCGGTCGCATTCGCGTAGTCGGCAAAGGCGTCGGCGCTGCGGAAGAAGATGCCGCGGCCGCTGTCTAAGTAAGCGCCCGTGCCGAGCAGACCCTTTTCGACCATGTAGTCAAGATCGCTCTCGATCTTTTTGCGGCTCTTGCCCGTCACGGTGCAGAGCTCCTCCACGCTGATGTAGCCGCGCTCGCCCATCACGGCGAGATAGCGCGCAACACGTGCGCTGCGGCGCTTCATCCGCTGCCCGGCGACGAGCATGGCAACGCCGCCGGCAAAGAAGCCGCACATGGGAAAAAGCTCTTCCATCATGTAGGAATACCAGCCGTAGGCGATGACCTCGCCCAGCATGGTCACAAGACTGATGCCGAAGATCGCAGTGATGGCTGCGCCGACGATCACCAGAATGCGCGCGGTCTTGTCCGAAGCCTTCGGCGCGCGGTTCATCTTTTTCGCTGTCTGCACAACGGTCTTTTCTACCTTGTTCGTACTGCGCGCCGTAACGTTCGCGTTCGGACTGGTGCTCGTGCGCGTGCTGCCGCGCGAGGAATTCACCTTCTTCGGCTTGTCCGAGAGCTTGGAGATGAGCGCGATGAGGCCGATGGGCCACAGGCCGAAGGCAAACAGCGCCGCGATCAAAATCCAGCCGCCGACGTCGACATCGTTCTTTTTCTTCGTTTTTCCGCCGCTCTCGTCAAAGCGGAACGAGCCGGTCTCGGGATCGTATTCAAAATCCTTGCTCATTTACCTGTTCTCCTTTTTCTTGCCCGTTCTCGCGGCGCGCTCGCGCTCAAAGTCGACGATCTTCGTCTTTTTACCTGTCTTTTCGTCCAGCACATAGAGCGTATTGAGCTGGGATTTTAGGTTTGCCTTCACCGAGTCGATGTAGTCGCGGCGCAGCTGCGCCTGCTCCTCCTTCTCCTCGTCGGTCAAGCCTTCGGCTTTGGCCTTGTGCGCCAGCGCGTTGATGCGCGCGATCTTTTCATCCATCGTCATTGTTTACTTCTCCTTACAGGTATCGGCGCAGCAGCAGCGCCGTTCTTCCTTTTTTGCTCAGTCCGCTGACCTCGGCGACCTCAAACTTGCCGAGGCCGCGGGCGGAGATCACATCCCCCTGCGCGACGGGGGCGTCGCTCTTGAGCGTTTCGCGGTGGTTGAGCTGCACGCGTCCCGAGGAAATGAGCTCCTGCGCCTTGCCGCGGCTCATCGAAAAGCCGCTTGCCGCCACGGCGTCGAGCCGCAGCGTCGAGACCGTGTCGCGAATTTCCTTGACCTTGAGCTCGGGGACGCTCAAGTCTGAAAGCTCGATCTCGCTGACCGAGAGCTTCACGCGCCCCGCGCTCGTCACGTTTTGCAGCAGATACGGCGCGATATCGTGCGAGACGATCAAATCGCACGAGCCCTCCGACACCAAAATGTCGCCGAGCTTTTCGCGCGTGACGCCCTGCGCCATCAGCGAGCCGAGAAAGTCGCGGTGCGTCAGCGTATCTTCCTTACGATACGTGCAGCGGAGCGCCGTCATGTACTCGCTCTCGTCGGCCTCCTCCTGCCAGTCGGGCAGAAAGAGGAGCATTCTCCGTTCCGCGCGTGCAAATCCGCCGCAGAAGGCGTAGCCGTCGTGGATGGCCGCGGCGTGCAGCAAATCCTGCGTGCTGCGCTGCTCGGCGGGGCTCAAAAAGTCCGTCGCCGACGGGATATTGCGGTTTCTGCTCTGCTCACACTTGTCCAGAATGTGCGCCAGCAGCACGCGCTCATCGCCATTGCGCGCGGCGCGATCCAAAAGCTGCCGTCTGTCCATCATGCTTTCCCATTCTGCGTGCGCCAGAGGGACGCATACTCGCCGTTTTGCGCGAGCAGCACCTCGTGGCTGCCCTGCTCGGCGATGCGGCCATTCTCGACGACGAGGATGCGGTCTGCCGAGCGGATGGTCGAGAGCCGGTGCGCGATCACAAGCGTCGTGCGCCCACGCGCGAGCTCGTCGAAAGCGTGCTGAATTTTGACCTCCGTCACGCTGTCGAGCGCGCTCGTCGCCTCGTCCAGAATGAGGATGGGCGGGTTTTTGAGGAAGATGCGCGCGATGGACACGCGCTGCTTCTGACCGCCGGAGAGCATCGTGCCGCGCTCGCCGACATAGGTGTCGAAGCCGTGCGGCATGGCCATGATATCATCGTAAATCTCCGCGCGCTTCGCCGCTTCGACGATTTCCTCGTCCGTCGCGTCGGGGCGGCCATAGCGGATATTCTCGCGCACCGTGTCGGCAAAGAGGAACACATCCTGCTGCACGATGCCGATGGCGCGGTGAAGGGACGACTGCGTAAGAGAGCGCACGTCCTCCCCGTCGATACGGATCGCGCCCTCGCTCACCTCGTAAAAGCGCGGGATGAGCTGGCAGAGCGTCGACTTGCCTCCGCCGGAGGGACCGACGATGGCGAGCATCTCGCCAGGCCTTATGTGCACGCTCACGTCGTGGAGCACGCCTTCATTCTCCTCGCCCTCGTAAGAAAAGCTCACATGGTCGACGTCGATCTCGCCGCGGCAGTGTTTAAGCTCCTTCGCGTCCGGTGCGTCCTTGAGCGCGGGCTCGACGCGCATGAGCGCCGTGAAGCGCTCGAGGCCGGCAAAGCCACGAGCAAAAATCTCAGAGAAATTCGCGAGCTTTCGCACAGGGTTGATGAACGTTGCGATGTAAAGGGAAAACGTGATGAGGTCAATGTAGTTCATCTCGCCACGCATGATGAGATAGCCGCCCACCGTGATGACGGCGGCGGAGAGCAGCGTCATAAAAAACTCCATCGTCGCGTTGAACACACCCATCTCGTGGTGGAATTTGCGCTTGGAGACCTTGAATTCCTCGTTCGCCGCGTTGAATTTGTCGATCTCCTCTTCCTCGTTGGCAAAGGCGCGCGCCGTGCGGATGCCGGAGAGCGACGACTCGATGCCGACATTGATGGCGGCAGTCTTCTGCTTCTCGCCGCGCGAGGCTGCCGTCATCTTGCTGCGGCGCGACATGATGACCGCGATGAACACCGGCAGGATGCACGCCACGACCAGCGCAAGCCGCCACTCGATGGAAAACAGGATGGCGAGCGCGCCGACGATCGTCAGCGTCGAAATGAGAAGATCCTCTGGGCCGTGGTGGGCGAGCTCCGTAATCTCGAAGAGATCGCTCGTCAGCCTGCTCATGAGCTGGCCCGTGCGGTTGTGGTCAAAGAAGCTGACGTCCAGTTCCTGCACGTGCGTGAAAAGGTCGCGGCGGATATCCGCCTCCACCAGAATGCCGAATGTGTGTCCCCAGTAGGAAATGACATAGTATAAAAGCGCGCGCACAATAAACGCCACCATCATCACGCCCATCACGATAAAAAACGTGCGGTACTGCTGATTCGGCAAAAGGTCGTACATTGACTTGCGCGTCACGAGCGGGAAGGCGAGATCGATGAGCGCAACGACCGTCGCGCAGACAAGGTCCAGGATAAACAGGCCGCGGTGCGGCTTGAAGTAGGTGAAGAGAATGGAAAGCGGCTTTTTCTGCTGAAATTCACGGGTCGTCATATGGTCGATAGCTCCTGCAAATACTTTTTCAAGGTAATTGTAGCACAGGCTGGCAGTGCTTGCAAGGAAAGCCGCCCCTTTTTGCGCAAAAAAAGAACGGCCCCCGGCCGTTCTTTTTCTCTTTACTTGATGCGCACCGTGATGGTCAGCACCGCGCCGCCAACGGTGGCCGTCACGGTCGTGGTACCCCCCTTGGCAGGCGTGATCAAGCCGTCCGCCGAGATGGACAGGACGCTCGCGTCCGCCACCGCCCAGGTCGCGGCCGCGTCCGTGCCGGAAACGCTCAGGCGGATGGTCTCGCTCGACTTGATCGTGCAGTCAAAGTTGCCGTTTCCGTCCTTGGGCAGCGTCGTGCCGACGTTCGTCTTGATGCTCAGGGCCGAGGCATCCACCGTCGGGGTGGACGGGGTTGTCGTGGTGCCGGGATTGGTGGCAGTGGTGTCGCTGCCGTTTGCGGGATCATTTGCGTTCGGCTCATCACCGGTGTTCGGGTCAGTGGTGTCGCCGTTGTTCGCGTTCGGATCGTCCGTGTTCGTATTGCTGTCGTCGGGCGTATTGACATCGTCCTGCACGCCGGGGGTATTGCCGTCGTCGGCGGGCGTGATCTTTGCGACGATTTTGTCACCAAAGAGCGACCAGCTCAAAAGCAGCAGCACGACGACGAGCACCGCCGCCATCGCGCCGCGGACGGACTGCGTCTGCTTTTTATCCGAAACACGCCGGCCGCCGCTCTGTTTGCTGGAGTTGTACTTGATCTTGCGGGGATGGTCTCCCTCCTCGCAGAACGGGCATCTGCGATAGCTGGGGGAATATTCTTCGCCGCAGCGCGGGCACTTGAGAAGATCCATGCCGACGCTCCTTTCTTTTGTCAAAATAGAGTCTCTGCGCGCGAGCACACACGGTGCCGCGTTCCTTTACATAATACTTGCTTTTTTGCTTCGCGTCAACCGCCCACGCACAAATTTTTGCCGCATTCCGCCGCGCGGCCTTGCTTTTTCGCCAAAGTCTTCCTATAATCGACTTAACAACAACGATTCATGGAGGGTCTGGCGATGAACACCATCTTCATTGACATTGCAGGTGGCACCGGTTCGGGCAAAACGACGCTCACCGAGCATCTGAAGCAGCACTTCGGCGACGATATCAGCGTCGTACACCACGACAGCTATTATAAATATCAGGACAGGCCCTTTGAAGAGCGCTGCAAACAGAACTACGACCACCCCGACGCTTTCGAGACCGATCTGATGGTCGAGCAGCTTAAGGAGCTCAAGGCGGGCAAGGCCATCCGCTGCCCTGTCTACTCCTACGCAGACCACCAGCGCACGAATGAGACCGAGCTCATCCGGCCGAGCAAGGTTGTCATCGTCGAGGGCATCCTCATTTTCCAGGACCCGCGGCTGCGCGAAATGCTTGACATCAAAATTTTTGTTGAGACCGACGCCGACGTGCGCATTCTGCGCCGCGCGCTGCGCGATGTGCGCGACCGCGGCCGCACGCTTGAGAGCGTCATCACGCAGTATTTGACGACCGTCAAGCCCATGCACGAGCAGTTCGTTGAGCCGAGCCGCAAGTATGCCGATATCATTGTGCTTGAAGGCGGCCACAACTTAGTCGCTCTCGACATGATCATGCAGCGCATCGCCAGCCATATCGCCACCGCCGACTAATGCAGGCGCTAAAAAGCGTCGCAGACTTTTATCCGCAAGGGGTACGCGGCATCCGTAAGGCGGCAGAGCCGCCAACGGCTGCCCAGGCGTCCGCAGACGCGAAATAAATTGGAATCCGTTTTTCCAGCGGCGTGTACACCAGAAAAACACTTCGCGCTCCGCACGTGTCGCAGTCGCCCTACGGGCGGCAAGGCACGAAGCGGAGCGCATCTTTCTCAAAAAAGAGGGACGCAGCTTTCAGCTGCGTCCCTCTTTTTTGAATATCTTTTACACTCCCGCGAAGTGGAACACGACGCCTATCACCGCGGAGACTCCGATAAAGACGATCGGGTGCAGGTCCTTGGTCTTTTTGATGTAGCGCGTGAAGACGAGCAGCACCAGCGCAAGGATGATGCCGCGCCAGCTGATCGCGCCGTCCCACGAGAATTTCATCAGGATGGAATCCGCCTGCGACGCGCTCGTGATCCCGGCGATCACCTGAAGCATCACGCCCGCGCAGGCCGCGCCGATCAGGCCGGTGGAGGCGGGACGAAGGCCGTAGAACGCGTTGGCGACATACTGGCTGTCGCGGAATTTGGCGAGCATCGCCGCAACGATCAAAATGACGATGATCGACGGCGTCACCTCGCCGATGGTGGCGACGATCGCGCCCGGCACGCCGCCGACCGTATAGCCGACATAGGTCGCCATGTTGATGCCGACAGGACCCGGCGTCGATTCCGACACAGCCAGCATGTTCATCAGGTCCGTCTGCGAAAACCAGCCCGTGGTCGCCCCGATATCCTTAAGGAACGGCAGCGTCGCCATGCCGCCGCCGATGGCAAACAGGCCCGTTTTGAAAAATTCCCAGTATAAGCGAAGATACAAGGTCATTTTGCCGCCCTCCCCTCAAGATTTTTCAGCACGATGCCGGACAGCGCCGAGAGCAGCACGAACCACACCGGCGAAACGCTCAGCAGCATATTCCCCAGCAGCACGATAACAAAGATGACCGCCGTGCGCTTATCCACGACCGACTTTTTCAGCAGCTTGAGCACAGCGTTCAGGATGAGCACGCATACACACACCTGAATGCCTGCAAAGGCGTTCTGCACCCAGGCAAGGTGGGCAAAGTTCGTAATGAGTCCCGCCAGGATCGTGATAATGACGAGCGAGGGGAATACCACGCCGAGCGTCGCGGTGATGCCGCCCATCGCGCCTTTTCTCTTCTGCCCGACAAATGTCGCCGTGTTGACGGCGATGATGCCCGGTGTGCACTGGCCGATGGCAAAATAGTCCACCAGCTCTTCTTCCGTTGCCCAGTGCTTATTCTGCACCACCTCGCGCTCGAGGATCGGCAGCATCGCCATACCTCCGCCAAAGGTCATCACGCCGATCTTGGCAAAGGTGAGAAACAGTTCCAAAAGTTCCTTCAAAATACCTTCTCCTTACTCCACATATCCGTAAAGGCCGCGCACGGACACCTCACCCGTGCGGACGGTCTCGACCGTCCCGTTTTCGCGGCGCACGATGAGGCCGAACTCCTCGTCCACGTCAAGCGCCGTGACTTTTTCCTTCGTATCCTGCCACAAAAGCTGCACCTCGCGCCCGATGGTCACGCAGCGGTGGCGGTATTCGTCGAGATACCCGCTCGTCTCTCCGGATCTGAGCGCCGTATAAAGCGCATCGAGCTCCTCGATCATCGCCGCGGACAGCTCCGCGCGCGAAATGAGCCTGCCCGTCTCGCGCAGGATGGACGTTGCGATCTTCGAGACCTCGCCGACGAAGTCCTCCTCGCGCTGGCTGACGTTGAAGCCGATGCCCGCCACGACGTACTGGAGCTCGCCGGTCTCACCCTCGACGCTCAGCTCGGTCAAAATGCCGCAGAGCTTTCTGCCGTTCAGGATGAGATCGTTTGTCCACTTGATCTGCGAGTGCGTCCCCGCCACGCGGTCGACCGCGCGGCTCATCGCAACGGCGATGAGACCCGTGAGCGGCATCAGCTGCGACGGCGCAAGCTTCGGACGCAGCAAGATCGACAGGTAAACGCCCTTGCCCGCCGCGCTCTGAAAGCTGCGGCCGCGGCGGCCGCGGCCGCTCGTCTGCTCCGCCGCGACGGCGACGGTACCGTCCGGCGCGCCGTCGAGCGCGATGCGCTTTAAGTAGGCGTTTGTCGAGTCGATGGAATCAAAGCAGTCGATGCGCTTGCCGACGGTTTCGACAGGTCCCAAGTAGCTGCGCACGGTCTGCTCGGTCAGCGTGTCGGGCAGCGACTTGAGGCAGTAGCCGCGTCCCGTGACGGCGTCGATCTCGTACCCCTGCACGCGCAGGGCGGAAATGCTCTTCCAGATGGCCGCGCGCGTGATGCCGAGCTCGGCGCTGACGGCCTCGCCGGAGACGAAGTGTCCCTTTTCCCGCAGCAGCAGCGCCAAAACAGTCTCTTTTCCCATAGCGTCCTCCGTTACAAAATGTAACCGAAATTGTTACCCTTTTGAGGTTGACAGTCGGCGGCTTATCGCTTACGATTGACATAAAATATTAAACGCTGCGTTTTTCGCAGCCGCCGTCTTAGGATTGTAGCACGCTTGCCGCCGCATGTAAACCAAAATCTCATGTTTTGGCTTACCCGGCGGTTTCTTGACGAATTCCTGATTTTTCCATTGCCGCACATTGCCCCGACGTGTACAATAAGACGCTGACAAATTATGACAGGAGTTTCCCCGTGAGCTTTTCCGACCTTACGTTTCTTTTTTATTTTCTGCCGCTGTTTTTCGCGGTCTATTACATTCTGCCCTTTCGCTTCAAAAATGCTGCGCTCGTGCTGGGCAGCTTTGCCTTCTACTTTATCGGCGCGGGCGCGCGCGACACACTGCTGCTGTCCGGCGTGCTGCTTCTGCACTACGCCCTCGCCCGCGCAATGGCGGGGAAAGAAGTCCGCACGCGAAAAGTACTGCTGATCATCGCGCTGGCGGCGGACCTCTTTTGCCTCGTGTATTTCAAGTACGCCGCATTTATTCTGGAAAATCTGGGCAAACTGACGGGGACGGTGTTCTCCCTCCTCGTTGAGCTTGCGCTGCCGCTCGGCGTCAGCTTCTACCTTTTCCAGAGCGCGGGGTACCTCATCGACGTCTATCGCGGCGAGGAGGCGGAGAAAAACCTCATCGACTACGCCGTTTTCACCATCGCGTTCCCCCAGCTCACGATGGGGCCGATCTTACGCTACCGCGAATGGCGCGGCGCACTGAAGGAACGCACGATCACGCGCGAGGACGTATTCTCCGGCTTTGAGCTCTTTGTTGTCGGCCTGTGCTTCAAAGTGCTGCTCGCCGACCAGCTCGCGCCGCTGTGGGCATCGCTCGAGCGCATCGGTTACGAATATTTGTCGACGCCGCTCGCATGGCTCGGCGCGGTGAGCTACAGTTTGCAGCTCTATTTCGACTTTTCCGGCTATTCGCTCATGGCGATGGGCCTCGGGCAGATGCTCGCGCTGCCTGTGCCGCGCAACTTTGACCTGCCCTACACCGCGCGCTCGGTGAGCGAGTTCTACCGCCGCTGGCACATCACGCTCGGCACATGGTTTCGCGACTATGTCTACATCCCGCTCGGCGGCAGCCGCAACGGCAATGCCCGCACGGTGCTCTCGCTCACGGTCGTGTGGTTTTTCACCGGCCTCTGGCACGGGGCGAGCTGGAATTTTGTCCTCTGGGGCGTGATGCTGCTTGGATTCATCCTGCTCGAAAAGTTCTGTATCGGCGATTTTCTCAAGGAGCATAAAGTGCTCTCGCACGTCTATCTCCTCTTCGTCATCCCGCAGACGTGGGTCATCTTCCGCATCACGCGCTTAAAGGACGTCGGCGCGTATTTTTCCCGCCTGTTCCCGCTGTTCGGCGCACACAGCGCCATTTCCGCGCAGGATGCGCTCAAGCTGCTCTCGTCCTACTGGTGGCTGCTGCTGCTCGCCGTCTTCTTCTGCCTGCCGCAGCCGCGCCGCTTTTATGAAAAGCACCGCGGCAGCCTGCTTGTCCAGCTCCCGCTGTTTCTGCTCTTCTGGGTGTGCGTGTACTTCATCGCCACCTCGTCGGGCAACGCCTTCCTCTATTCCCGTTTCTAAGGAGACCTTTCATGTCCTCTCGTCCCTTTTCCCTGCTTCTGCCGCTGTGCTTTGTCAGTGCGCTGGCGCTCAACGCCTATGCCGCGCTCGACCCCACCGGCGTATATCAGGACTATCTTGAAAAACTGGATGCCGCGACGCCGCCCGTCGCGGCAATGGCCACAGCGGCCGCAGACGGGGTCTACCCGTGGAGCGAGCCCAAAGCGCCCGAACCACCTCCCGTCCCAGACCCCGTTCCGCTTCCGGACCCGGAACCGGAGCCCGAACCGGAAGAGCCCGACTCCCCCTTCACCACGGTGGACGCGAGCTACTTTGACGACGCGCTGTTCATCGGCGACTCGCACACCGACGGCTTCAAGGACTACGCGGGCCTGCCAAATGCCGACTACCTTTGCCACAACGGTCTGACGGTCTGGTCGGCGGTCGAAAAGGCGGAGTTTCCCGGCAAGCAGACGCTTGCGCAGGCGCTCTCCGGCAAGCACTACGGCAAAATTTACCTGATGCTCGGCATCAACGAGCTCGGCACCGGCACGGCGGAGAGCTGGGCCGCACAGTACAAGGTCCTGCTCGACGAAGTGCGCGAGCTCCAGCCTGACGCCATCATCTTTTTGCAGGCCATCTTCCACACGACGCAGGAAAAGTCCGACGCGACGTTCTTTAAGAATTCAACCATCGACGCACGCAACGCCGAGCTCCAAAAGCTCGCCGACAACGAAACGGTCTTCTACATCGACTGCAATCCCGTCTTCGACGACTCTACCGGCGCGCTGACGCCGGAATACTCTGGCGACGGCATCCACGTCAAGGCCGCGTACTATCCGATGTGGAGAGACTATCTCTTCCAGTTTGGCGTCGTGAAATAACTTCAAAAAAGCGGCAAAGCCACTTTTTTGAGAAAGTCTCGCTGCGCCATGCGCGGCGCAAATTTTACGAGACTTGATACGTTAAAAAAGGAACCGCTCTTCGAGCGGTCCCTTTTTTGCGTTGCTTCGTTTTATTCGTGCTTGACCTTGTAGCCGCGGTTCAATCTCATTTCGAGCGCGTCGAGCTCTTCGTAGAGCTCAGGCGGCACCTTGCCGATCTTCTCGTAATATTCGCGCGCGTCCTCGCACTCCTGGAGCCAGAGGTCGCGGTCAACAGACAGCAGGCGGCGCATGTCGTACATCGACATTTCAAGGCCCTCCATGTCGATATCGTGGGTGTTGGGTTCGTAGCCGAGCGCGGTCTCCGCCGCGCCGATCTCATCGTCGGCGCGCGAGATGATCCACTGTAAAACACGCATATTGTCGCCAAAGCCGGGCCAGGCAAAGTTGCCGTCCTCGTCGGTGCGGAACCAGTTGACGTTGAAGATCTTCGGCGGCTTGGGGATTTTCTTGCCCATGTCGAGCCAGTGCTGCCAGTAGTCGCCCATATGGTAGCCACAGAACGGCAGCATCGCCATCGGGTCGCGGCGCACGACGCCGACGCGGCCCGTCGCCGCGGCGGTGGTCTCCGACGCCATGATCGAGCCGATGAACACGCCGTGCTGCCAGTTGAAGGACTGGTAAACGAGCGGCGCGGTCTTCGCGCGGCGGCCGCCAAAGACGATGGCGCTGATGGGTACGCCCTCGGGATTGTCGAACTCGGGGCTCAGGCACGGGCAGTTGCGCGCGGGCGCGGTGAAGCGGCTGTTGGGGTGCGCGGCCTTTTCGGGGCTCTGCGGCGTCCAGGGACGGCCGCGCCAGTCGATGGCGCGCGCGGGCGGCGTCTTGTTGAGTCCCTCCCACCAGACGGTGTTGTCGCTGAGGTCAAGCGCGACGTTCGTAAAGATCGTGTCCTTGTGCGTGGAAATGAGCGCGTTGGGGTTCGACTTCATGGATGTGCCCGGCGCGACGCCGAAAAAGCCGTTTTCGGGGTTCACGGCCCAGAGTCTGCCGTCCTTGCCGACGCGCAGCCACGCGATATCGTCGCCCACGCACCAGACGCGCCAGCCCCACCGCTGCAGACCCTCGGGCGGGATGAGCATGGCGAGGTTCGTCTTGCCGCAGGCGGAGGGGAAGGCGGCGGAGATGTACTTGATCTCGCCGCGCGGGTTCTGGATGCCGAGGATCAGCATGTGCTCGGCCATCCACCCCTCCTGACGGCCGAGGTTCGAAGCGATGCGCAGCGCGAAGCACTTCTTGCCCTGAAGCACGTTTCCGCCATAGTTCGAGTTCATCGAGATGATCGTATTGTCCTGTGGGAAGTGGACGATGTACTTGTTGTCCTTGTCGAGGTTGCACTGGCAGTGCAGGCCCTTGATAAAGCCCTCATCGTCGCCGAGCGCGTCGCACACGGCCTTGCCGATGCGGGTCATGATGTGCATGTTGAGCACGACGTAAATGGAGTCGGTCAGTTCAAAGCCGTATTTGGCGAACGGAGAGCCGATGATGGACATGGAGTACGGGATGATGTACATGGTGCGGCCCTTATAGGCGCCGTCGGCCAGAGCATACATCTTTTCGTACATTTCCTTGGGCTCTACCCAGTGGTTCGTGGGGCCTGCGTCCTCTTCCTTTTCACAGCAGATGAACGTGCGGTCCTCCACGCGCGCCACGTCGTCGGGGTCGGTGCGGTGCAGGTAGCATCCCGGGAGCTTGTCCGGGTTGAGCTTGATGAGGATGCCCTCCTTGACGGCCTGCTCACGCAGCGCGTCGAGCTGTTCCTCTTCCCCCGTGATCCAGACAATCTTGTCCGGCTTGGTGATGGCGGTCATTTCGTCGATCCACGACAAAACGGCCTTGTTGTTCGTCAAATTCGTCATTTGTTCTTTCCCTCGTAGCATGTTCACGGTGTAATGAAAAAGAAAAATTTTGCACCGCGTCTTGTGTGGTGTGCTGTGCCGCTTTGGGGCGGCAGGGAGCTAACCGATGCACAGGAAAAATGGCTGCTATTGAGTTTGACTCCTTTCTGCCGAAAATTGTAGCAGAATGTCTTATCAATAGCAACCATATGGTTTATCAATTTTTTGAATAGATGCTTCTGTGCTGTCACAGTAATGCGGCGATCTCAGCGGACAGCGCGGCGAATTCACTGAGCCCCAGCCGCTCGCCGCGGATATTGGCCTCTAAGCCGCAGGACGTGACCGCCTGCGTGACCTGCTCTTTTGTGAGCTGGCTGCCGAACGCCGTCATCAGGCTGTTGACGAGCTTCTTGCGCCGCAGGGCAAACGCGGCGTACACCACGCGGAAGAAGAACTTCTCGTCCTCGACCTCGACCGGCGGCTCCCTGCGCACGACGGCGCGCAGCACGGCGGACGTGACCTTCGGCTGCGGCTCGAAGCACTCGCGCGGCACAGCGAAAAGGTATTCCGGCTCCGTGTAGTATTGCATGAAGACGGAGAACGCGCCGTAGGCGCTCGTGCCCGGCGCGGCGCAGAGGCGCTCGGCGACCTCCTTCTGCACCAGCACCGTGATGCTCTCGAAGCACTTCGACTCGATGAGCGCGGTGATGGCGGGCGTCGTGATGTTATAGGGCAGGTTTGCGCACACGATGGGCGTGAGGCCCGCGAATTTTTCTTTCACCAGCGCGGGGATGTCGGTCTTCAGAATGTCGGCGGACACGACCTCGAAATTGTCGAAGCGAGCCATGGTCTCTTCCAGGATCGGCAGCAGCGTCTTGTCGAGCTCCACCGAGACGACCCTGCCCGCGCGCTCGCAGAGCTCGTGGCTCAGTGCACCGATGCCGGGGCCGATCTCGAGCACGCCGTTCTGCTCGTTTGCGCGCGAGCTCTCGGCGATCTCATAGGGGATGGCGGGGTCGATCAAAAAATTCTGCCCCATGGACTTGGAAAAATGAAAACCGTGGCGCTTTAAGAGCGCCTCGATGGCAGCTTTGTCATTGCGTTCCATAGCGTGGTTCCTTTCTGCGCGCTGGGCGTAAAAAATTGTAAAATGATTCTACCATATTTTGCGCAAAAGAGTAGTAAAAATTTTTCCCGTGTGATAAAATGCAGAAATCTCAGGAAAAGAGGGAGACTTTCATGGAGCTCACACCGCAAATTCTGATCGTTGTTCTGCCGCTCATCTTTCTTGGCGGCTTTGTCGACTCCGTCGCCGGCGGCGGCGGACTTATCACGCTTCCCGCCTATCTGATGGCCGGTATCCCCGCGCATCTTGCAATGGGGACAAACAAGGTCGTCAACGGCACCGGCACGGCGCTCGCCTCGTTCAAATACTTCCGCGGCGGCAAGGTCCTGCTCCGCCCCGCCATCGTCTCGGGGATCGGCGCGCTGCTCGGCGCGGCCATCGGCACAAAGATCGCTCTGCTCATCAACGAGGACATTCTGAAGATCATGATGCTCGTCGCGCTGCCCTGCGCGGCGATCCTGCTGATGCTCAAAAAGGACTTCGGCAAGGAAAATGACGCACCCGCGCGCGAGTACACGCCGCAGCAGGAGATGACGCGCGCCGCGCTCATCGGTCTGGGCCTTGGCTGCTACGACGGGCTCATCGGCCCGGGCACGGGCACGTTCATGATCATGGCGTTTACGATGGCACTTTCGATGGACCTCCTCACGGCGTCGGGCTGCGCGAAGATCGCAAACCTCTGCTCCAATGTCGCCTCGGCGGTGCTGTTCATCATCAGCGGCAAGGTCTGGTGGCTGCTGGCACTTCCCGCGGCGGCCTGCAATATGCTCGGCGCCTACTGCGGCGCGCGCTACGCCATGAAGGGCGGCAGCAAGCGCGTGCGCGGCATGATCTTTGTTGTGCTGGGGCTTCTCTTCATCAAGATGGGCTACGAGCTGCTGTTCTGAAAAGACGAATTCTATATAAAAAAGCGGACAGTCAAGGCTGTCCGCTTTTTTCAGTTCTTCAGGCTGTGCAGCGGCGCGGGAATTCTGCCGCCGCGCGCAATGAACTCCGCGCTCGAATAAGGGTGGACCGCCTGCACCGGTGCCGAGCCGAGAAGTCCGCCGAACTCCACCGTGTCGCCCACCTTGCAGCCGGGCGCAGGGATGACGCGCACCGCAGTCGTCTTCGTGTTGATCATGCCGATGGCCGCCTCATCGGCGATGATGGCAGCGATGGTCTCTGCGCTCGTGTCGCCCGGAAGCGCGATCATGTCAAGTCCTACGGAGCACACGCAGGTCATCGCCTCCAGCTTGTCGAGCGTTAGCGCGCCGGACAACGCCGCGGCGATCATGCCCTCGTCCTCGCTGACGGGGATAAATGCGCCGGATAAGCCGCCCACCGAGGAGGACGCCATCACGCCGCCTTTTTTCACCGCGTCGTTGAGCAGGGCGAGCGCGGCGGTCGTACCGTGCGTGCCGCAGACCTCAAGCCCCATTTCCTCCAGAATGCGGGCCACGCTGTCGCCGACGGCGGGCGTGGGCGCAAGGGAAAGATCGACAATGCCAAACGGCGTATTGAGCCTGCGGCTCGCCTCCTGCGCGACGAGCTGACCCATGCGCGTGATGCGGAACGCTGTTTTCTTCACGGTCTCCGCCACCACGTCGAACGGCTGGCCCTTGACGCTTTGCAGCGCGTGATACACAACCCCCGGCCCGGAAACACCGACGTTGATCACTTTCTCCGGCTCGCCCACACCGTGGAACGCGCCTGCCATGAAGGGGTTATCCTCTACCGCATTGCAGAAGATCACAAGCTTGGCGCAGCCAAAGCCGCCCTGCTTTTCCGTGAGCGCTGCCGTCTTTTTTACCGTCTGCCCCATCAGGGCGACGGCGTCCATGTTGATTCCCGCCTTGGACGAGCCGACATTGACCGACGAGCACACAAGGTCCGTACAGGCCAGCGCCTCGGGGATCGCAGCGATCAGCTTCCGGTCGGCGTCCGTCATGCCCTTTTGCACAAGCGCCGAAAAACCGCCAATAAAGTTAACGCCGACATTTTTGGCCGCGCGGTCAAGCGCCTTGGCAAACGGGACATAGTCTTCCGTCTCCGACGCGGCGGCGACCAGCGCGATGGGTGTGACGGAAACCCGCTTATTGACGATGGGAATGCCAAATTCCCGCTCGATCTCTTCTCCCGTTGCGACCAGGCGCTCTGCATAGCGGCTGATCTTGTCGTAGATCTTTTCACACGCGCGCTCCGCGCTGCTGTCCGCGCAGGAGAGGAGCGAGATGCCCATTGTGATCGTGCGGATATCCAAATGCTGCTGGTCGATCATGCGGATCGTTTCCAGAATATCATTGCGGCTTAGCATGACTTTCTCCCTCCCCGCTCAGATCTTGTGCATCGCGTTGAAGATGTCCTCCCGCTGCATGCGGATCGCAATGTCCATCTCCGCGCCGAGGGCGCTCAGCTTTTCCGTCAGTTCCGTAAAAGAGAGCGAACAATTTTCGAGATCCGCCAGCATGACCATGGTGAAATTTTCCTGCAAAATCGTCTGGCTGATATCCAGAACGTTCACGTTCCACCTTGCCAGCAGCGAGCTGACGCCCGCGATAATACCGACCTGATCTTTTCCCAGTACCGTGATAATGGCTTTCATCCTGTGTTCTCCTTTCGGTTTCTTCCGGTAATTGTATCATGTCACTGCAATAAAGTAAATGTTCCGGATGCGCAACATACGCATCCGGAACATGCATTTATCGTACTATTCGACAAACCGCCCCGCTCAGTCGAGGAAGTAGACCGTCGAGTTTTTCTGGCGGCCGAACTGCTTGCACTCCTGATAGGAATTCATATAGAGGTCGATCGCCGCGCCGCGCACGCCGGTGTCCTCAGCCACAGCGTTGCCGTAGGTGTAGCCCGACGAGCCGACGATGAACATCTCTGTGCCCAGCGGAATGACCTTCTTATCCACCGCGACAGTGCCGACATGGACCGTTGTGCCCGTGGCCGTTCTGGTGCCCACGCCGCCGTAGCCCGCGGTATAGGCCGTGCAGGTGACCTTCATCGAGCCGGAGAAGTGGACGGAATCGCCGGACTTCATCAGAAGATAGCCGCTGCCGTCGCTCTCGGTGACAACGGACTTGACCGCGTCGCCGCTCTGCGCCTTGTCGACGAGCATGCCGGTGTAGGTGATCTCCGCGACGGAGGTGTCGTTCTTCTCCTCCACCGCCTGGCGGGAGACGAACTGGCCGTCGGCATACACGACCTCATAAACGACGTCGCGCGTGCCGTCGATGCCCTGCTGGACGACCTGCGTCTCGCCTTTGGGGATGCGGTACGACGTGGAGGCCAGCGTGGTGTGGGGAGCCGCCTCGGTGGCGGTCTCATAGTAGGTGAAGTCAGAGGCAACGGTGATCTCGACCTCTTTCTCCGTGACGTCGACCAGCACCATCTCAAGCGGGCTGACCGAGATCTGCAAACGGCGCAGCAGCTCGCTGACGTGCTCGCCGTTTCTCGTGGTGGCGTATTCGATGTCGTCGCCGTGCGTCACCGTCACCTTTTCACCGGCAGGAAGTGTGACTTCCGCGTCACCGCTCTGCGCGCCGGTGACAATGACGCGCTCCTGCGGGATGTCCGTTGTGCCGTCGAGCACGCTGACCGTATCGCCGTCGGCGATGAGGTACAGCGCGTCCGCGCGCAGCTCGGGCGAACTGTTCAGCAGCATCACAGCCGCGAAGAGCAGAAAGAACATCGCTCTGCGGCAGCGCTGGGCTGTGAACAAATTTTTCAAAAACTTCTCCATGGGATACTCCTTTTTTCGCGGCGTGAGCCGCCGCAGCTTCGCGCAGCTGAGGAAGTGCGCTGCGTCCGGAAAAGATTACAAAATGTAACTTTTCCAAAACTTGCTGGCAGTATACCGCCTGAAAAAGGATTTGTCAAGTTTCCGCCGTTTGTTCGCCAAAAGTTCTGTATTTTATAAAATTTTCGATATTTTTCTTATTTTCATCTTCTAAAAGTTGCGATTTAATTCATCGAATTCGTGATTTTCTCGATTTATGTAAACCATCGTCACCCCTCTCCCCCGCCTCGCCGCCATCTCGGCGTCGAAGAGGCGGCGCACCTGCCGACGCTCTTTGTCCCGTCCGAGCGGGCAAAAAACTCTTGGGAGCAGGCCGGGTGTGTCCCGCTCCCGCCCCGCAAGGCGGCAAAAACGCGGAAAGCCCTGCAAACACTGGCTTTTTTGCTTTTCCGCCGCACGCTCTATCCCCTCGGACAGCAAAGGAACGCCCCCTGCGCCCTTTCCGGGCGCAGGGGACGAAAAGCCGCCTCAACAGCGTGTCGCGATGCCAAAATATGCAAGTTTGACTTTTTGAAAATTCATTTATTGAAATTCATTTATGTCAACCTGATTTTTTGATTTTTGTTGGCAAAGGTCACAAAAATCGCGCTTCTTTTTCGCTTTTCCCGTCAAATGGGCAATCGCAGGGGAAGTTACATTTCATCCTTTTTTTCGTCCGTTTCCCCATGAAAATGAAGGTAAACGGACGCCGCGGCGTCTTTCGGCAGCACACGTTCAAGGGCGAAAATGTCCGCCTCCCGAATCGCCTTAACGCTCTTGAACGTCTTGAGCAGCGCCTGAGCGCGCACCTTGCCGACGCCCGGAATCCCGTCGAGCGCCGAGCGGGTCGAGGACCGCGAATGGCTCTCGTGGTGGAACGTGATGGCAAAGCGGTGCGTCTCCTCCTGGATCTGACCGATCAGGGCGAAGACGTTCGGCGCGGCGTGCAGGTCGATCTCGCGGCCCTGCGCGGTGACGAGCGCGCGCGTGCGGTGGCGGTCGTCCTTGACCATGCCGAAGATCGGCACACGCACATGCATCTGCGCGCACACGCGCTCGGCGACGCCCGCATGCGTGATGCCGCCGTCGATGAGTATGACGTCCGGCAGGGGGCTGAACTTCTCATCGCCGTCCAGATAGCGCTGGATGCGGCGCGTGAGCACCTCCTCCATGGACGCGTAGTCGTCCGGGTGGGCCGACAGGCTCTTGATCTTGAATCTCCGGTAGGCACTCTTCTTGGGCTTTGCGCCCTCGTAGACGACCATCGACGCGACGATATCGCTCGCGCCGGTGTTCGAGATATCGTAGGACTCCATGCGCCCGGGTAGCTCAGGGAGTGAGAGCATCCCCGCAAGCTGCGTCAGCGTGCGGTTCTCGCGCTCCTGCGCGGTCGTCACGCGCTCGACGTCCTCGCGCGCGTTGCGCTGCGCCATGGCAAGGAGCTCGGCCTTCTCGCCCCGCTGGGGAACGTGGAGCGTCACCTTGCGGCCCGCGCGCTCGGTCAAGATCTGTGCGAGCTCGTCCGCGCCCTCGATCTCGCAGGGCAGAAGAATTTCGCGCGGCAGCACGCTCTTATTGAGATAATACTGCGGCAGCAGCGCAGACAGGATCATCTGCTCGCTCTCGTCCTGCGGCGCGGCGAAGAGGTTCAGGTCTCGACCCGTCACGTTGCCGTCCTCAATGTGCAGTACGGCGCTGCCGCACTTGAGCGCGCCGCGGTAAACGCCCCAGATATCGGTATCGGCGCAGATGCCGGCGATGACCTTCTGCCGCTTGCCCAGCACCTCGATGGCGCGGATGCGGTCGCGCAGTGCCGCCGCCTGCTCAAAGTGCAGATCTGCGGCCTCCTGCTCCATCTCCTCGCGCAGTGCGCGGGTCAGGCGGCGATAGTGGCCGTTCAGCAGCTCTTCGGCCTGCCCGATGCGGCGCATGTACTCGTCCTCGTCCGGCGTGCCGCGGCAGAACGCGTCGCAGCGCCCCATGTGATGGTTGAGGCAGGGGCGCTCCTTCCCGATGTCGCGCGGGAACTTGCGGCTGCACGTCGGCAGGCGGAATGCCGCACAGATCGCGTCGATGGCCGCGCGCGTCTCGTTTCGTCCGCCAAACGGGCCAAAGTAGAGCGCGTTGTCGTCCGCAGGCTTAGAGGCCATCGTAAAGCGCGGATAGTGCTCTGTGCCGAGGCGCACAAAGGGATAGCCCTTGTCATCCTTTAATAAGATGTTGTAGCGCGGCATGTGCTGCTTGATGAGCGAGTTTTCAAGGATCAGCGCCTCGAACTCGGTCGAGACGAAGATCGTGTCAAAGTGGTCGACCTGCGAGACCATGCGGCGCGTTTTCTCATTGTGGGAGGAATTCTCCTGAAAATACTGGCTGACGCGGTTTTTGAGCTTTTTCGCCTTGCCGACGTAAATGACGCAGCCGGTCTTGTCCATCATCAGATAGACTCCCGGCGCGAGCGGCAGGTCGTTCGCCTTGTCCAAAAGCTCCTGCTTCGTCACGGGACATTCCCTCCTTTCTTTTCATCTCTACATTATAATATATAATAGTATATCCGGTCGAATGGTGCCGGTAAAATGGAAAAAGGCGGCTTCCTGTGGAAGCCGCCTTTCCTGGTTGTTTCTTATTCGCCGAAATTGTTGGAAACCAGCTCGCACAGAGCGGTCACGGCTTCCTTTTCGTCCGCGCCGTCGGCCAGCAGCGTGATGGTCGTGCCCTTGACGATCCCGAGGGACAGCACGCCCAGCAAGCTCTTGGCGTTCACGCGACGCTCATCCTTCTCCAGCCAGATGCCGCTCTTGAACTCGTTGGCCTTCTGAATGAAGAACGTGGCAGGACGAGCATGCAGGCCTACTTCATTGTTGATCGTAACATTCTGAGTATACATCGTTACTACTCCCTCTCCAAAAAAATCTTTCGGACTTTATCGTATCATATACCATCGGGGGCCGATTCGTCAATGCCATTTCGCGCGAAATGGCGCGGATTTGGCAATAAACACAGACAAAGTGCTTCCCCGGGCAGGCATTTATTTCAACTCGACCACAGTGACGCCCGACTCGCCCTCGCCATAGTTGCCAAGGCGAAAGCTCTTGACGGCTTTGTTGCGCCGGAGGCTCGCGTGCACCGCCTTGCGCAGCGCGCCCGTGCCCTTGCCGTGGATGATCGTCACGGTCTCGAGATGCGCCATGACGGCAGCGTCAATGTAGTTATCGAGCACGCTTTCGGCCTCCAGCGTCTCCATGCCGCGGATGTCGAGCTCGCGCGCAGCGGACGCCGTGCGCAGAATGCGCTGCGAGGGGGCAAACTGCGGCTGCTTTTTGGCCGTGGCCGCGCGCTCCGCCGCCTCGATGAGGCGGACCTCGTCGGCTTTGACCTTCATCTGCAAAACGCCCGCCTTGAGCGTCAGCGTGCCGTCCTTGACAGCTGTGACCTCGGCCTGACGGCGCGTACCGGGGATCTCGACCAGATCGCCGACCTGAATCGGCCGTGAGGGCTTGGGGATGGGCTCCGCGCTCTCGTCGCGCACGCCCGCAGCGTCGCGCGCCTGCTTGATGTTGTGCATGATCTCGGCGCGCTGGGCGTTCATCTGCTGGGCGTCGAGCTTTTTCTGCTGCTTGCGCAGCGCGTCGAGCTCGCGGAACGTGTCGTCCGCGACGGACTTGGCCTCAGCCAAAAGGCGCTTGGCCTCGGCTTCGCCGCGGCTTCTCGCGTTCTCCTTTGCGCGCTCCATCTGCGTGCGGAACTCGCGCGCCTTGCGCGCGTCCTCCTCGCGCTGGGCGTAAAGACGGTCGACCTCGGCTTTTTCTTTCTCTAACTGCTGCCTCTTCTGCTCCAGCTGCGTCAGCACGTCTTCAAAGTGGATGCTCTCGCTGTCCATCTGCGCCTTGGCCTTTTCGATGACGAACTCAGAAAGTCCCAGCCGCTTCGAGATTGCAAAGGCGTTCGACTTGCCGGGGATGCCGATGAGCAGCTTGTAGGTCGGGCAGAGCGTTTCCACGTCGAACTCGCAGCTTGCGTTTTCCACGCCCGCGGTCGTCATGGCGAAGGTCTTGAGCTCGGCGTAGTGCGTCGTCGCAGCGATCTTCGCACCCTGTGAACGCGCCTGCTCGATGACGGCGATGGCCAGTGCCGCACCCTCAACGGGGTCGGTGCCCGCGCCCAGCTCATCGAAGAGGATCAGGCAGTGCTCGTCCGCCTCGTCCAAGATCTGCACGATGTTTTTCATATGCGCCGAGAAGGTCGACAAACTCTGCTCGATGCTCTGCTCGTCGCCGATGTCGGCCAACACCGAGGAAAAGATGCTCACGGCGCTGCGGTCGTCACAGGGGATATGCAGGCCGCACTGCGTCATCAGGCAGAGGAGGCCGAGCGTCTTTAAGCTCACGGTCTTGCCGCCGGTGTTCGGGCCTGTAATGACAAGCGTATCGAAGCTGCGGCCGAGCTCAATGTCGATGGGCACGGCCTTCGCGGGGTCGAGCAGCGGGTGGCGCGCATGGCGCAGATACACGCTGCCGTCCTTTTTGAGCTCGGGGCGCATGGCATTCATGCGGTAGCTCAGCTCGCCGCGCGCGAAAATGAGGTCGAGGTGGACGAGAATGTCATAATCCCACAGAATGTCGCGGCTGAAGCTCGCCGCCTCGCCCGAGAGGGCGTAGAGGATGCGGTCGATCTCCTTCTCCTCTTTCGCTTCGAGCTCCTTGAGCTCGTTGTTGGCCTGCACCACGCCCATCGGCTCGACGAAGATCGTCGCGCCGCTCGAGGACGTGTCGTGCACGAGGCCCGGCAGCTCGCCGCGGCACTCGGCCTTCACCGGCACGACGAAGCGCCCGCCGCGCTGCGTGATCAGCGCGTCCTGCAAAACGTTCCGGTAGCTCGGGGACGAAATGATGCGCTGCAGAATCTGGCGGCCCTTGGCCGCCGCCGCGCGCTTGTGGCGGCGAATTTCCGCGAGCTCGGGCGAGGCCGCGTCGGCGATCTCGTTTTCGTCGAGGATCGCGGTTGTGATCTTCTCCTCCAGAAAGCGGTTCGGGTGCAGGGAGAGGAAGAGCTTGTCGATGACCGTCCCCTCCTCGTCCTCCTTATAATAGTCCTGCACGCGACGCACATTCGTTAGAAGCCCCGCGATGTCGAGAAGCTCCCGCGTGTTGAGCATGCCTCCGCGCTCGGCGCGGGAAAGCGCTTCGCCCACGTCGCGCACGCCGCCAAAGGCAGGGCTGCCGCGCAGCATGATCATTTTGCGCGCCGCGTCCGTCTCGTCGAGCAGGCGGTTGACCTCGCCGAAATCATCCGATGGCGTCAGCCGTCGCGCCCGCGCCTTGGCCTCCGCGCTCACCGCGTGATGCTCGAGCATCTCCAATAGCCGCGGCAGTTCCAGCACGCGGATGGATTTTTCAAACAGTTCACTCATAGTTTTCTCCGAAATTTTGATTTCGATTCGTATTTCTTTCGACAGATATTTCGTTTAGTTGTCAATTTTCATGCTTTTGTAGAAGTCCAGCGTCTTGAATCGCCGGTCAAGCTGCACCTGCGCAAACACCTCGCACGCTGCGGCAAAGCGCTTTTCCGTCTCGCCCGAGAGGGAAAACGACAGCATCCGCTTCGGCTCGGAAAACAGCACGTGACGCATCGCCGCGAACGAGCCCGCGTCCAGCGGCAGAAGGCCGCCCCCACCGTGGCCCGCGCACTCCCTGCACAGCAGCACGCCCTGCTGCGCGTCAAACACCGGCTCTTTCGGGTTGTGCGTGCCGCAGACGGCGCAGCCGTCAAGCAGCGGCTCGTAGCCCGAGAGCGCAAGCAGCTTGAGTTCAAACGCCGCCTTGACGATGCTCTGCGGCTTTTGCAGCGTGTCGAGCGCGTAGAGCGAGTTGAGCAGCAGCGACAAGATCTCCGGCACGGGCTCGTCCTCCGCCGTGACGCACTCGGTCATCTCGGCAAAATACGACGCGAGCAACAGTAACTCGATATCTCGCCGGATGCCGTCAAACAGCGTGATCGTCGACGCCTCGTCGAGGTAGTACCAGTTCCCGCGCTGATAGAGTACGAGCTCGGAAAAGGCCAGAAGCTCACTGCCCGCGGCGATGCGGCTTCCCTTGCGCCGCGCCCCGCGCGCCACGACCGCGATCCGCCCGAGCGAGTCGGTCAGAATATTCAATATGTAGTCGGCCTCCTTCGTCGCCGTCGCGCGAAGGACGATGCCTTTGGTCACGAGTTTTTCTGACATAAAACTCCTCTAAATTGTTTTACACCAAGGGGTGTAAAGGATGGTTGCGTTGCAGGCAGGATGGTTTTTTCCGCGCACTGCGCGGAGGGGGAATGCAGCGCGTAGGCGCTGCTGCCGGTCAAAGGGGGTGTTCTCTTTCCAAAGAGAACACCCCCTTTGGAACCCCCAGAGAAAGGCAAGGGGGCTTCCCCCTTGACCCCGCACATTGGCAGTTTGTAGCTCGAAGAGCTGCGCAGCCTGCGGAATCGGGTGCGGTGTACATGGCTTCGCCATGAATCTTCTGCGATTCGCGACAACTCTCAACCGCGCCTTACTATCGTGAGGCGCGAGTGACGTTTGCTTGGCGGCAGACTGCGTGCCAAATGCGGCATTGCTTCGCTCGCCGCATTGTGGAGTGCCTCGGTAGACGATGATTAGGCTGCACTACTACGAGACAGGCAGAGCGGCAGCGGATAGTAGGAGCAGGGGCAAATCGTATAGCAATGCTCAACGCGGCTTCGCCGCGCACAGGGCAGTGCAATCGGCAAGCATTGCAGCTCTTCGAGCTGCTCGCTTGCAATGGGAAACGCCTTTCTTTTGGACGGGCGACGCCCGTTTTCTTTCTCGGGAAAGAAAATGGGGGTCGCATCACGCGGCACTTGTGCCGCATTGACATTCGCACCTGTGCGAAAAAGGAAGAATTCTCTTTCGAGAAAGAGAATATCCCCCTTTCCCGCATCCCCTGCACGGTGCAGGGAAAAATCCCTCACCCCTCAAGGGGTATCATTTACTGCCAGTAAATAAAAAATCGGCTCCCCGGTTTTCAAAAACAGCGCGAAATATCCGTTTCGCAAATCCCTCACCTCATGCTTAGCATGAGGAAAACTCCCGCGAACTATGGCTGGGAAAATTTATTACTGCTCGTCGTAGCCGAAGCTTCTGATATAGTTCATATTGTCGCGCCAGTTTTCTTTGACCTTGACCCAGGTCTCAAGATAGACCTTCGTACCCATGAAGCGCTCGATGTCCTGGCGCGCCTCGGTCGAGATCTTCTTGAGCATCGCGCCGTTTTTGCCGATGATGATACCCTTGTGGCTCGCCTTTTCGCAGTAGATGGTCGCGTCGACCTCGATGACCTCGTCGTCGCGCTCAATAAAGCGCGTGATCTCGACGGCCGTGCCGTGTGGGATCTCTTTATCGAGGTTGCGCAGCAGCTTTTCGCGCACGATCTCGCCCACGACCTGACGGTCGGGCTGGTCAGTCGTCATGCCGTCGGGGAAGAGCTGCGGGCCCTCAGAGGCGTACTTACCGAGCTCGTTCATCAGATCGTCCAGCCCCTTGTGCGTGCGCGCGGAAATGGGGATAATGGCATCAAACGCATACGCCTCGCTGTAGGCCGCGATGACGGCGAGCAGGTCGTCCTTTTTCTCGACAGTGTCGATCTTGTTGATGCACAAAATCGCCGGCAGATGAGAAGCCTTGATCTTTTCGATGAGCTCGGCCTCAGGGATGCCGACGTGCGCCACTGGCTCAACGAGCAGCAGCACCGCGTCCACGTCCGCGATGGATTCGCGCGTGACCTTGACCATGTAGTCGCCCAGGCGGTTGCGCGCCTTGTGGAATCCAGGCGTGTCGAGCAGCACGTACTGCGTGTCGCCGCGGTTCACCACGCCGTAAATGCGGTTGCGCGTGGTCTGGGGCTTGTTCGACACGATGGCGATCTTCTCGCCCACAAGGGCGTTCGTCAGGCTGGATTTGCCGACGTTAGGCCGTCCGCAGACAGTGATCATAGCGGTTTTCGTTTTGTTCATGATAGGTGATCCTCAACTTTCTTTTGTTCGTTGAACGTTTTTTATTGATACAGCGTAAGCTGTATTTTCTTTTTTGCCCAAAGGGGGCGGGGTTCTGTCCCAGTGCCGTGGGGACGCGGGGCAAAGGGGGTATTCTCTTTCCAAAGAGAATACCCCCTTTGGAACCCCCAGAGAAA
>ERZ824480.565-NODE-565-length-46271-cov-14.551541_pt1 | contig 46271 bp, 46 predicted proteins | sample MGYA00519861_ERZ824480 | MGnify/ENA primary metagenome ERZ824480 (study PRJEB31778, sample SAMEA3449152) | human gut metagenome | biome: human gut; feature: human-associated habitat; material: faeces | place: United Kingdom | collected 2010/2012 ... | reverse complement strand
ATAAAAAGATAAAGAAAGAATTTATGAGTTATGTAGAAGATTTAATAGTAGAACAAAACGATATAGAATCTGAATAAATTTTAAAGAAGGTATAAATTGTATTGAACTTGTCAATAAATTATATATCTTCTTTTTAAGTTACAATTAAAAATTTAGACAAAAGAAAAATAATGTGTTATACTTTATATATGAAAAGTGTTATTAAAAAAATGTATAAAAGGAGATTATATGAACGATAAAACTAAGAAACACATGAGTGATGAAACTAAGGTAATTTTAATAAAAGCATCTATTGTCGTAACTGGATTATTAGCATTGATTTGGTTTGCTCTGATGATAACTTCAGAAAAAGGAATGTATGGCGATAGGAGTCAAAAAGTTCATGACTTTTGTTTACCATTACTTTTTGTTGGTGGATTATCGTGTTTAGTCATGGATTTATTGATGACAAGACTAAAATTCGATTCATATCGTACTAAATCAAGTAAATATAAAATTAAAACTAATGATTATTCAAAAATAACAAAGTATTTTTGTGATAAATTCAAAGAAAATGGCTATGAAGAATTTAAAAAATATAGTTGTGATTCATATGAGGTAAATTATTCTTTAAAACGAGAAAAGAATTGTACACATGTAGTTGGTATTCTTAAGTTTGATGAATTAGATGAACAAATATATTTAGATTATGATGAAGCAAGATTTGAAAGCTTTGGTAATTATTTAATTGAAAAAGAAAAAATAAATGTAAGAAAAGATATTAATGTCATTTATATAATATGTGTGAATAAAGTAACAAAATATTTTTCAAAGTACACTGAATCAAATGTAGAACAGGAACTTAGAAGATATCATTTACCAGTTGGAATATCATTCGCATCAAAAACATTATATGTAGCAACACAAGAGGATGGATTTGCAAAAGGAAAATATAAAAAGATAAAGAAAGAATTTATGAGTTATGTAGAAGATTTAATAGTAGAACAAAATGATATAGAGTCAGAATAGTTTTTAAAGAAGGTATAGTTTATATATCTTCTTTTTAAGTTACAATTAAAAAGATTGACAAAGTATAAAAAAAGTGTGTTATACTTTATATATAAAAAACGTTATCAAAAAATGTATAAAAGGGGAATTGTATGGGCGATAAAACTAAGAAACACATGAGTGACGAAACTAAGGTATTTTTAATAAAAGCATCTATTGTTGTAACTGGACTACTAGAACTTATTTGGTTTGTTCTATTAATTACTTCAGAAAGAGGAATGTATGGAGATAAAAGTCAAGAAGTGTTAGATTTTTGTTTACCACTCGGAATAACCTTTTGCATATCTGGAGTAATAATGTATTTGCTGATGACAAGATTAAAATTCGATTCATATCGTACTAAATCAAGTAAATATAAAATTAAAACTAATGATTATTCTAAAATAACAAAATATTTTTGTGATAAATTCAAAGAAAATGGCTATGAAGAATTTAAAAAATATAGTTGTGATTCATATGAGGTAAATTATTCTTTAAAACGAGAAAAGAATTGTACACATGTAGTTGGTATTCTTAAGTTTGATGAATTAGATGAAAAAATATATTTAGATTATGATGAAGCAAGATTTGAAAGCTTTGGTAATTATTTAATTGAAACAGAAAAAATAAATGTAAGAAAAGATATTAATGTTATTTATATAATATGTGTGAATAAAGTAACAAAATATTTTTCAAAATATACTGAATCAAATGTAGAACAAGAACTAAGAAGATATCATTTACCAGTTGGAATATCATTCGCATCAAAAACATTATATGTAGCAACACAAGAAGATGGATTTGCAAAAGGAAAATATAAAAAGATAAAGAAAGAATTTATGAGTTATGTAGAAGATTTAATAATAGAACAGAATGATATAGAATCTGAATAAATTTTAAAAAGATATGAATTTTCATATTTTTTTTTATTATTTCAATACTTTTTCTAGCGAACTTCTAGTTAGACATCCATATAATAATGCGAAAGGAGATGAGATTATGAATAATCTATTTTTTGAAGATTCATTTACTCAAGTTGGAGATAATATAAATTTAAATGTAAATCAATTAAGCACAAGTTGTATAACTTCAAATAATAATTCTTTTAATTTAGATATTGAAGGTAATTTAATTGTTAAATCAATTGGAACAACTGAACCTGTTTCAAATGTAAACCATGAAGAGTTATTGAATTTCGTTTATCCTATTGGTTCTATTTATATAAGTGTTAGTGATATAAATCCTAGTAATTTATTTGGTGGTGGGTGGGAAGTTTTTGCTAGTGGAAGAACTATAGTTGGTTTTGATAACAATCAAACAGAATTTAATTCTTTGATGAAAACTGGCGGAAACAAAAATTTACAAAGTCATAATCATACAGCAACAACGAATCAAACTGGTTCACACAAACATGGAATTAAAGGATATTGGAAATTTGCATCTGGAACTTCAACAAATGCAAAAGGAGCTGCTTATGAATATCAATCAGGCGACCCAGAAACTACAAACACACCTATTTTAAGTTCAGGTTCGCATAGTCATGCTGTAACTGTTAACAATGCTGGTTCTGGAGATAGTGGAAATTTACAACCTTATATTGTAGTTAGAATGTGGAAAAGAATATCATAAACATTACTCATTTATGGCCAAAAGCCGACAATAAAAATTCATTTGTTAATATAATAAAGCGAGGAGGTAAAAAATGCAGTTTTACAATAATACAATAAGGGAACAAAGAATTATTGCTCTTCGTTTAGAAACATTAGAAAAAGAAAAAGAAATTATTATAGAATATCAAAAACAGTTAGAAGAATTAAATGAATTTTTAAAAGAAAATATAAAAGAGATGGAAACTAATTTAAAACAATTAAACGGAATAGAACAAATGATTTATTACGAAGTAGTTGTAAATGGATTAAGCGTAACTAAGGCAATTGATAGAGTCTCATACAAAGTTGATAAGGACCCGTCGACACTTTGGAAAAATTATTACCCAAAAGTAAAACAAAAAATAATGGCTTTAAAAAAGATGCAATAATTATAATAACCCTAAAATAAATATTATTAAAGTTTATAAAAATTAATATGTAAAATTTTTACTTTCAATAACTATTTGTGTACAAAACAACACAAAAAATCGAATTGGATGGGAAATAAAAAAATTATAAATAAAACATTTTTAAAGTAAATAAATACATATAAAAATTTTTATAACAGCAATTATATTTCAAGTTAGAAGCTATCAAATATTGATAGCTTTTAATATTATTAATTATAATATGTAATAAAATGTAAACAATAAAAGAATAGAGCAAATAAATTAACAACTAATGTTATAATTATAAAAGGTGTATAGTATGAAAAAGTTAGTATTAATGATAGTTCCCATAATAATTTTAATAAGTATATATTTTTTAACAATACATATCTCATTTGAAAATATAGAAAATGTAGTTATAAATGTATTTGAAAATTATGAAGATGAGTTACCAAAAGCTTGTTTAAAAGATATTTTTAATAACTGTATAAAAAAAATAGAAGTAACTAGTTTAGGTACTGTAGACACAAATAAGATAGGAACATATGAAATAACTTATACAGCAAAAAACAAGCAAATAAAAAAAATAATTAGTGTTTTAGATACTGAAAAACCAGTTATAACAATTAAAGATGAAGAAATAATAGCATGCCCAAATACTAGTGATATTAATATATCTTATACTGTAAGTGACAATTATACTCAAGATTTAAAAGTAAATAAAATAATAAAAGATAATAACTTAATTTTAGAAGCAATAGATTCATCGGAAAATAAAACCACAATAATTCGGGAAATAAATTTTTTAGATAATGAAAAACCTAAAATAAATTTGAAAGGAGAAAAAACAATATATTTAATAAAAGGAGAAAAATATAAGGAACCAGGTTATGAAGCAACTGATAATTGTATTAAAAATATGACTGAAAAAGTTAAAGTAACAAACAACATTAATATAAATAAAGTTGGGAAATACGAAATTAATTATGAGGCATCAGATGGTTTTAATAAAACAGTAGTAAATAGAATAGTTTATGTTTATGAAAAAAAACCTGATATTTCAATTGGCGATAAAGTTATATATTTAACATTTGACGACGGACCTAGTGTCTATACGAAAGAGTTATTAAATATATTAAAAGAATATAATGTTAAAGCAACTTTTTTTGTAACTGGAAATGGTAATAGAGAATATATAAAAAAAGCATATAACGAAGGACATAGTATAGGAATTCATACATATTCTCATGTTTATAAAAATGTATATGCAAGTGAGGAAGCTTATTTTAATGATTTAGAAAAGGTCCAAAAAATAATAAAAGAACAAACAGGAGAAGAGTCTAGATTAGTTAGATTTCCAGGTGGTAGTTCTAATACTGTTAGTAGATTCAACAAAGGAATAATGACAAGATTATCAAAAGAATTAGAAAGAAGAGGCTATAAATATTTTGATTGGAATGTATCTTCTAGTGATACAGTAAAATCAAATAGTGATGATATTGCTAATACTGTTATAAGAAGATTAAAAAAAGGGAATAATGTCGTTTTACAACACGATACAAAATATTATAGTGTTAAAGCGGTAAGAAAAATAATAGAATACGGACTAGCAAATGGCTATACTTTTGATAAATTAGATGTAACAAGCCCAACTGTTCACCATGGAATAAATAATTAGTATTGCAATTTATAAAATTTTATTATATAATAAAAAACCATCGGAAGGTGAATATTATGGAATTAAATAGCAGCGTAATACCACATTATACTTGTAAGGAAATACCAATTCAAGAATTAAAAAAAGAAGTTTCTCTAAATGAAAAATACTTAAAAGAAAAACCAACTTGGTATGTAGTTGGTGATAAATTAGTATATTTTAAAAAAAGAGCAGATTATAGATTATTTACTGAACAATTTTTTAGTATGTTTGCAAGAGAAATAATTGGATTAAATGCTGTTGATTATAAAGTTGCTAATATTAGACAAATTCATGCTGCTGGTTCAATTAAGGAGCCTATTGGTTCTACTGGATTAATAAGTGAAAATTTTCAAAAAAAAGATGAATACAATTATTATTTATTAAGTGAATTAGAAAATCCATCTATATCTTCACTTGTAAGTTATGGAGATTATTGCCTATCTAATTTAATAACTTTTTTTGATAATACATTAGACGGAAAAAGTTTTGAAGAATGTAAAGATTACTTATTAAAATTATTTATAGCTGATGCTTTTACGCTACAAATGGATAGAAATCATCATAATATAGGATTTAAAACACCAAAAATAAATGGATTAGAATATACAAAAAGATTAAGACCAGATATTATATCTAACACCGATGAAGTGGTATTAGAAAATGGTATATACCGTCTAAAAAATTTTACTCCAACTGAAGTTTATGATAGTGAAAGAATATTAGGTGTTGACCACAGAAATGTATTTTTATATAAACCAAACGATGTTTGGACACCGATTTTTCCATTTACTGGGGAATTGTTGTTTAAAAATCAAGAACAAGCAAAAGCATATCAAGAAAATTATTGTGATGGTATAGACCCTAACTTGTTAGAATTTTATCTAACTTATGAGTCTGAAGTAAAAGATTTAATTGATAGATTAGCTAATGGTGATGAATATAGAGAAATATTAGAACGTTTTGAACAAGCAAATAGTCAAATACTATTACACCCAAATACAATTGAATATTTTGAAAATATATTAAAAGAAAGACAAAGGGAATTTAAAAAAGTTTTATCGCTATAAAAATAAACATATAATTAAACAGGTGATTCAATTGAAATATAGGAACTACTGTTTAATTCTTTTTTTATTGTTTTTATTTAGCTTAGGATTAGTTAAAGCTAAAGAACTTCCGCTAATTGGAAAAGTTATATATTTAGACCCAGGACATGGTGGGAGTGACCCTGGGGCTGTTTATGGAAATATTTATGAGGCAAATCTAAATTTAGAAATAGCTCTAAAAACACAAAAAGAACTAGAAAAACAAGGTGCAATTGTGTATTTAACAAGGTATGGGGATTATGATTTATCGGTTAAAAATGCTCAACTAAGAAAAAGAAGTGATTTATCAAGAAGAGCCAATGCCATTAATAAATCACTTTGTGATATGTATTTATCAATCCATCTTAATGCTGATTCAGACACTACTTGGAGAGGTGCTCAAGTATTCTTTGATGATGTCAATAAAAATAATGTTAAATTAGCTGAAATAATGCAAAAAACATTTAAAAAAAATTTAAACACAAACAGGAAATATAAACAAGTAACTAATCAATACATGTATAGAAGAATAAATAGATTAGGTGTATTATTAGAAGTAGGATTTATAAGTAATTCTAATGAAAGATATTTGCTTCAAAAAGAAGAATATCAAGAGAAAATTGCAAAAACAATTACAGAAGGAATAAATAATTATTTTAATACTTAAAAAAATATATATTTTTTAAAAAATAGTTTATAAATACATTGAAAAAATAATGAAAAAATGTTAAAATATCTAAATAAGAGGTGGATATTATGAAAAGATATGAAAATGAGAGTGAATACAACGACGAAAGACAAACAATCCCATGGGGAAGAATGATAGTAATCGCTATTTCTTTATTAGCCATTTTTATCGTTATTTTATTGTTATTAAAATCATGTAATGGTGATAGAACTCCTAATTTAGAAAATGATTTACTAAATGCTGGTAAAAAATATTATGCAGAAAAGACAAGTTTATTACCAAACTCAGCTGGTGAATGTCGTACAGTTATTTTATCAGAACTATTAAGAAACAAATTATTAGATAGTTATGATTATAAAACTTGTAATGGCGAAAAAACATATGTAAAAGTATGTAAATTAGAAAGTGGAAGAGAACAATATATTCCAATATTAAGTTGTGAGAAACAAAATACAACCTTTAATGTTTGGAATGAAGGAACTGAAAGTGACATAATTAAAGATTCTACAGATGTTCGTTTTACATTTTTAGGAGAAGAATTTAAAAGTTCTACTGGAACAACTAAAGCTTATTATCCAAATAATGCAAGTACTCCAGATGGTGTAAATAGTTATTATACTAGTATTCCTAGTAAAGGATACACAGAAAAAGATAGCAAAACAGATGCTGCTTATAAATGGTACACAGAAAAAACAACTAAAGTTTATTGGAACAATGGAGAGTATTCTTCAACTCAACCAAAAGGATATACTACAAAAGGAAATAGTAAAACAGTTACAAAAACAACAACTACAAAACCATCAACTGCAAGCTATAGAACAATTAAAGAAAATACATTATATCGTATAGGAAAGGTTGCTTATCCATTCAAATATGAATGTGTAGACCCAAATCTAAGTAGATATAATGAGACAACAAAAAAATTTGAAAATACACTTATAAGTACAACAAAATGTGAAGAAAGAAATTCAGATACATTTAAAAATACAGCTAATGTTTTCTACACTTGTGATGGTGTTAATCAAGTAAGTAAAGGTAGCGAATGTTCTAAATTTACCGATTGGACAACTACTAAATGTGAAAGTAACTCAAAAACAGGAGTTGTTTGTGAAAAGAAAACAGGATACACATACACAGATAAAGTATGGCAATGGTATAAAGAAACAAGTGTTAAAAGTTATTACCCAAGCGGAAAAACTACTGCTGATAAAGAAAATACTTACTATGTGACAAGCCCAGTTAAAGGTGCTATAAAAGATACATCAACAAAAGCAACAGCTTATAAATTCTATAAAAATGTAGAAGGTACTAGTGGCAGTGAAGAGTGGGTTACAATAACAAATGGTTATGTAAGTGAAACTGAACTTGTACAAGCATTTAGTGAGCTAGGATACAAAGTTAATAGCCTAAAAGATATTATCGATAATGAAAATCTTCGTTATCAAGTAAAACTAGAATATAGAAATAGAATTTCTAAGTAAGAATAAGGAGGAAAATTAATGAAGGAAGAATTATTAAATGGTTTAAGAGAACTACAAAGTCAACTTGGAGAATCAGTTACTGAAGAACAAGTAAAACTTTTAGATGAACACTATAATATTAAAAGAAATTTAGAAAAAGAAATTTCTGACTTATTAACCCGAATAAGTAATGATAAAAATTATACTAGAACTAGAGAATTACCAACATCTACAGATGTTTTAGAAAGAGAAATTGCTAATTCTGATATTAGACTTTCAGAAGCACAAGAAGCAATTACAAGTTATCAACTTCGTTTAGCAGAAATCGAAAGTGAGTTAACTAAAACTCAAAATATGATTTCTAGTAGTGAAAGCACAATTTCAGATTTACAAGAAGCAATTAATAACGGAGAAATTGCAGAAGAAGATATTCCATCAGTTAATACACAAATTGATATTAACCATCTTGCAAATTCACAATTAGAAGTTAATTTAACTAATTTAAATGAAGAAAAAGCAAAAGTTGAACAAGCACTAGCAAACACTAATGAAACAATTGCAAGAGAAAATGCTGTTAGACAAGGTTATGAACAACAACTAGAAGCTACAAGCAATATTGAATTAGGAGATTATATCGATGAAGTAGAAAGAACAAAGGATAGAAGAAAAGTTTTAGAACTTCAAAGAACACTAAACTCTCTTAATACAAAAACAGAGTTATTAACTTATGATTTATCAACAGAATTATCTAATATTATTTCAGATGTTGAAAGTAATACGCTAACAAATGAACAAATTAAACAAAGAATTACAACATTCTATAGTCATATTCCAACTGAATTTTTCCAAAATGATTATACAACTAGAGAAGAAGCACAAGAACAATTAGAATTATCTATTAATGATAACGATGGAGAAATTGCAAGATATCAAGATAGATTATCAAATGATGAAAATTATAGATATTCAATTTTTGAAATCGAAAGAGATGAAGTAGAGGCTGAAAGATTAAATAACAAAATTGCAAGTTCTAATGTAGAAATTGCAAGACTAGAAAGAGAATTAAAAAGAAATGCCATTCAATTCTCAATTAATCACAACTATGCTATTAAAAGACAAAGAGCTTATCGTGCTTTAGGAGAAAATGTTGATTCAAGTATTGAAATCAATTATAATCGTTTCCTAGAGAAACATAGCAGTAAACAAGAAAGTTTACAAAATGAAAGTAAATTGTTAAAACAACAACTTCACGAAGCAAAAATGAACAAAAAACATTTTGAAAGAGATTTAGAAAATGCTAAAGCAAATAGTGGAAAACAAGTGATTAATAAAAAAGCAAAACAAACTGACGAAGAAAAACTACAAAATTTATTAATCGTTAGAGAAAATCTAAATAAACGAAGAGAATTACTAGCATATGATCCACAACAAGCACTTTTAGAAATGCTTGCTCTTGTTGATAGAGAAGTTGAAGCAACTCCAGTTACAGAAGAGGTAACTCCTTATGTTGCGCCAGAACTTGCTCCACATGTGGAAGAAAATGAACCAGTTGAGACTACTTTAGAACCAACACCTGAGATAGAGGAAAATGAACAAGAAAAAGATGATTTTCCAATTCCAGTACCACTAGGTAATTTAGATGAAAAATTAGGTGAAGATGAAGAAGATTTAGACGATATAAGTGTAGGAATTATTCCAAGAACAAAAGCAAAATTTAAAGATGCAAGTTCAGAATTAGTTTCTAAAGCAAGAAATTTAGGAACAAAGGTTAAAGAATTCTTTAAAAAGTATAAAAAAGCTATAATAGCAACTGGTGCGGCTGTAGTAGTATTATTAACAGCAGCTTCATTAAAAGGTTGTCAATCAAATCATGATGATGTAGCTAAAGATAATGAAATTACTGATGTTGATAATTCTAAAACACCAACAATCGATGATTTAGTTGGAGATGTAACAAAAAAAGATGATGAGAAGAAGGATGAGAAAAAAAAGGATAATGTTGTTAAATCAGAAGATAAAACACCTGAAGTAACTCCAACACCAGATCCAACTCCAACGCCAGACCCAACTCCAACACCAGACCCAACTCCAACACCAGATCCAACTCCAACACCAGATCCAACTCCAACACCAGACCCAACCCCAACACCAGATCCAACTCCAACACCAGATCCAACTCCAACACCAGACCCAACTCCAACACCAGACCCAACTCCAACACCAGACCCAACTCCAGATAAAAATGAAGTAACAATTAAGGTCGGAGAAGGAGAAACATTAACATTTAATGATAATGATAATCAAACAGTAAAAATAGATTTGAGTGAAGGAAGTAATGATAACATAATTGGTGATGTAGATACTGTTGATCCTACAGATTCTAAAGCTGTTACTGGAATGGAATTTAACTATGGTGAAAATGGTGATGATATGCACGCTAATGTAACGATTAACGCTGATAACCTAGAAGGTGGCGGTTTATCTAAAGAAGATTTTGAAAAAATATTAGCTCAAGTTAGAGAAAATAATGGTGTAACAGAAGAAGATTTAGGTTTTGAACTTGACCACAGTGAAGGACGCCAAAGATAAAAAGAAAGGTTGATGTGTGATACTATGGAAAATAGAATTAATCAAATTATTGAATTAGAAGATGGAAATAAATATATCGTTTTAAAACAAGCAATCTATCACGACGAAAATTACTTCACAGCTGCTAGAATTAGTGATGATGAAGAAAATATTTATGAAGAATTTCATTTATTACATGAAGTTAATGAAAACGGAGAGACATTTATTGAAACTGTAACAGATGATAACCTAGTTCAATTATTATTAAAATATTTTGATAAAGAGTAGAAATACTCTTTTTTTATTCACTAAAATATCACAAAAATTACATTTTATTTTCATATTATTTGTGATATAATGAAAATGGTGATGGTATGCAACGCAAGACATTTAAAACACTTGATGAACAAATAGAAATTTTAGAAAATAAAGGATTAAAAATTAATGACTATTACGAAGCAAAAAAAATTCTATTTAGAGAAAATTATTTTTTTATAAATGGGTATAGACACTTATTAATGAAACAAAATGGTAAAAGTCAATTTATTGAAGGTTCAACATTTGAAGAATTATATTCGATATTTATATTTGATAGAAAAATGAGAAATATCATGTTTAAGTATATATTAGTAATCGAAAATAATATCAAATCAATTACAAGTTATCAATTATCTAAAAAATATGGTTATCGTGAAAAAGAATATTTAAATGCTAAAAACTTTAGAAATGATAGTTTAAAAGCATCACAAGTTAATGATGTTATTAGTAAAATGAAAAGACAAATAAACAAAAATGCAAAACAACACTCTGCAACAGCCCATTATGTAAACAATTATGGGTATATTCCATTGTGGGTATCAGTAAAAGTTTTATCATTTGGTATAATTTCTGAATTATATACCATTTTAAAAGAAGAAGATAGAAGTGAAATAGCAGATTTTTACAATCTTAGTCCAAAAACATTAGAAATATATTTATCGATTTTAGCTAATTACAGAAATTTATGTGCTCATGAAGATATATTATATGACCATACAACACAAAGAAAAATTCCAGATAGCAGATTTCATGTTAAACTTGATATTCCAAAGGTAGAAGAAGAATATATTTATGGTAAGAATGATTTATATTCGGTTGTAATAATATTAAAACAAATGTTAAGCGACAGAGAATTTACTGATTTTATAAATGAAATAGGTTATGAAATAGATATATTAGAAGGAAAGTTATTCTCAGTAGAAACAAAAAAAATCTTAAACAGAATAGGTTTTCCAAATAATTGGCGAGATATTTTAGATATAGAATGAGGTGCTAAAATGAAAAAAATATTAAATATAACAATACCAATAATTACTTTTTTTATAGGTATTATAGGAACGTATCTTGTTTGTAAGTTGAATTTAACAGGCGAAACTGTAGTTACTTCAAAAACGGTTAATGAGGTTAGTATAACTGAAACTAATACAATTAAAGATTCAGTTGAAAAAGTATATGATTCAGTTGTTACAGTAGAATCATATTCTTATGGTATGAAAAAAAGCTTAGGAACAGGAATAGTTTACAAAACAGACGAAAAATATGGCTACGTTTTAACAAATAATCATGTTATAAGTGGTTCATCAAGCTTTAAAATTACTACCACAAATGGAGATGAAGTAGAAGCAACACTACTTGGTAGTGATGAATATGTTGATGCTGCAGTTTTAAGAATAGATGCTAAATATGTAATTTCAACAGCTGAATTTGGTGATAGTACTAAACTTGAAATAGGAGATACAGTATTTACAGTGGGAACTCCAGTTTCAAAAGAATACGCAGGAACAGTTACTAAAGGAATTGTATCAGGAAAAGAAAGAACAGTAACAACAACCTTAGACAGTGGTGGTAGTTTCATGTTAGATGTAATTCAAACTAATGCAGCTATAAATCCAGGTAATAGTGGTGGGCCACTATGCAATATAAATGGTGAAATTGTTGGTATAAATACATTAAAACTAGTTGAAAATGAAGTAGAAGGAATGGGTTTTGCAATTCCAATTGAAATGGTAACAGCAGTATTAGATAGACTAGAAAATAATGAAAAAATAACTAGACCATTATTGGGGGTTTCATTAGCGGATATAAATAATGATTATTATTTAAGAAGAAATAATATTTACATTGATAGTTCAATAAAGAATGGAACAGTAGTTTTTCAAGTTGAAAACAACAGTACGGCAAGCGAAATAGGACTTAAAAAAGGTGATGTCATTTTAAAAATTGATAATATCGAAATAAAAAATACAACCCATTTTAAATATCTTTTGTATAAACACCAAGTTGGTGATAAAGTAAAAATTGAATATTTTAGTGATAATGAAACAAAAGCAATTGAAGTAACATTAAATAATGGATTAAATGATTAAAGACACGGTTGTGTCTTTTTTTATATAATGTTATAATTTAAATGAGGTGATTTCAAGTGTTAAAAAAGTCAAGTGCTATTGATAGATTATTAAGAGAAAATCCTAATTTGGGCGAAAGAAGATTTGGATTACCAGATATAGGAAAAAGAGAAGATAATGCTTTTTTTAATCCAACAGTTCAAAGTATAGCTGATGCAATCGATTTTTATGGTTATGAAGTAAGAGATGAATTAATAACTGTTATAAAAGATATAGACTTGGGCGGAGGAAATCCAGTTAAATTTAAACCATTCCCACTAGCTGTTGAAAGGATGCAAGAAAGTTTAAAAAATAGTTTAATGTATCAGTATCCTTATACTGAAGGTGATGATAGAATAAGAAAAATTTTATTAGATTATGTAGAAAGTATAGGTTTTATAAACAAAGAACCATATTCATATGAAGATATTGATGAATATGGTTTGAGTATCCATAATTTAACATTTCTACCTTCTACATCTATAGCATTTAATATGATTGTAAATATAATTTCTAAACCAGGAGATGTAATGATAATACCAGGGCCTAATTATGGCTTATTTACAATTAGAGCAGAAAGAGCAGGAGCGGAGGTTGAAATATTACCATTAAATAAAGATGATGATTTTAAAATAAATCCTAAAAAATTAGCTGAAAAAATAGATGAAATCAATAATTCTCTTCAACTTGTTTATAATAGAAGAAAAGGGTATGTTCCAAGAGTAGTAGCTTTTTTAAATGCTAATCCTAACAACCCAACTGGAAAAATAATGAGTGAAAAAGATGCCCAATTACTTGAACAAATAGCTAGTGTTTGCAAAGAAAGAGGAGTATTTATAATAGATGATTTGGTATATCGTGATTTATCATTTGACAACAATGTTGCAAAACCAATATCAACTATACCTGGATATTTTAGAAATACAATATCACTATTCGGTTTATCAAAAAGTTATGGAATGGCATCTCTGAGAGCTGGATTTGTAGTAGCCGATGAAATAATTATAAGAGAAGTAATAAATCGAATATTTCAATCAATGGATTCTTCGCCAAGTATAGTAGGAGAAGCCCTAGCAGGAGCATTTAATAAAACCGAAGAAAGAGAAAAAGAATATAAGAAATATTTTGATGAATTAAGAGATATATATAAATACAAATATAATCTAATTATTGCTTTAGTAGATGGCATTAATAAAGTAGATGATAAATACAAAGAAAAAATAAAGAAAGAAATAACTAATACAATCAAAGATGATGAATTAAGTAAAAAAATATTAAAAGGATTACCATATGTTACTTTCCCTTCTAATTTAAAACCCGATGCAGGATTTTTTGCCATTTTAGATTTTACAAAAATCAAAGGAATGAAATATAAAGGTTATTCTATAAATACAGAAAGAGATTTACTTAAATTTTTCTATAAAACATGTCGAATTAGATTTTTAGTTGGTCAATCTATTTCATGGCCATATGAAGATGAATTAGTAGGAAGAATAACATTTTCTCTAGAAGATGAACTATTAATTAAATCATTTATCAAAATGAATGAAGTATTATCAAAACTTACTAAAACAGAAGATTATATAATAAGAAAAAATAGATTAGAAGACCAAGAACAAATGGCTCACATAAAAATAGATGGTTGGAGAAATGCCTATGATAAAATAGTATCATCAAAGTATTTAAACCAATTAAATTATGAAGAACAAACAAAGCGATATATAGCTTCATTTGATGAGTATAAAGATTTAGTATTAGTTGCAGTAAAAGATGGTGAGGTTTTAGGATATTCATGTTATAATCCTAATAATGAAGAATATGATTCAGAATTAGTAAGTTTATACATAAAACCAAATTATTTAAATAAAGGAATAGGTTCTAGTTTATTTATTGAAACAGCTAAATTATTATATGAAAAAAATTGTAAAAACACAATTGTATGGTGTTTTAAAGACAATTTAAAAGCAATAAAATTTTATGAAAATTTAGGTGGAAAAATAATTCTAGAAAAGAGGGCTTTAATCGGAGATGAAAGTTATGATGAAGTAGCATTCTATTTTGATTTAAAAACCCTAAACGAGAATCCCTTTTAAATAAAATATTGGTTCAAAACAATAAAAACACTATTATTTTTGGTGTTTTTTTGATATAATGTATAGGTAATAGTGTTGAAAGGAACGTTGATTATGAATTTTTTAAAAAAACTATTTGATCACGAATATAAACAATTAAACCGTTTTGAAGAAATTGCTAATCAAGTTATGGCATTAGATGAAGAGATGTCTAAATTAACTGATGAACAATTAAAAGAAAAAACAGTAGAATTTAAAGAAAGAATAAAAAATGAATCATTAGATAATCTTATAGTTGAAGCATTTGCAGTGGCAAGAGAAGCTGCATACCGTGTTATAGGGGAAAAACCATACTATGTACAAATTATTGGTGGTTTAGCTATTCACTATGGTAACATTGCTGAGATGAAAACAGGTGAAGGAAAAACATTAACTTCAACTATGCCAGCATACTTAAATGCTCTAACAGGTAATGGAGTTCATATCATAACTGTTAATGAATACTTAGCGAATCGTGACGCTAATTGGATGGGAAATATTTACAGATTTTTGGGATTAACAGTTGGAGTAAATTTAAGAGAACTAACACCTTCTGAAAAAAAACAAGCATATGATTGTGATATCTTATATTCAACAAATAATGAAATAGGATTTGATTATCTAAGAGATAATATGGTTGTTAGAAAAGAAGATAGAGTTCAAAGACATTTAAATTTTGCCATTATTGATGAAGTTGACTCAGTTTTAATCGATGAAGCAAGAACTCCACTTATTATATCTGGTGGACAAATGCAATCAGCTAATTTATACATAAGTGCAGATAGATTTGCTAAAACATTAAAAGAAAATAACGGATATATGTACGATGAAAAAACTAAAGCTGTTACTTTAGATGAAAAGGGTGTAAGTGAAGCTGAAAAATGTTTTTCTATAAGTAACCTTTATGATTTAGAAAATACTACTTTAGTTCATTATATTAACCAAGCATTAAAAGCTAATTTTGCTATGAAAAGAGATTTTGATTATGTAGTAAGTGATGGCAAAATTGTAATAGTTGACCCATTTACTGGAAGATTAATGCAAGGAAGAGCATATTCTGATGGCCTACATCAAGCAATCGAAGCTAAAGAAGGAGTTCAAATCAATGAAGAAACAAAAACTTTAGCGACAATTACATTCCAAAATTTATTTAGAATGTATGATAAACTATCAGGTATGACAGGTACTGCAAAAACAGAAGAAGAAGAATTTAGAGACATTTATAATATGTATGTTATTGAAATTCCAACTAATAAACCAGTTATAAGAATTGATGAACCAGATTTAATTTTTGCAACTAAAAAAGGAAAATATAAAGCAATTATCAATGAAATAAAAGAAAGACACGAAAAAGGACAACCAATATTAGTCGGAACAGTTGCCGTAGAAACAAGTGAGTTATTAAGTTCAATGCTTAAAAAAGAACATATTCCTCATTTTGTATTAAATGCTAAAAATCATGAAAAAGAAGCAGAAATAATTGCTAACGCAGGACAAATAGGTTCTGTTACAATTGCAACTAATATGGCTGGTCGTGGTACTGATATTAAATTAGGTGAAGGTGTTAGAGAATTAGGTGGATTATGTGTTTTAGGAACTGAAAGACATGAGTCTAGAAGAATTGATAACCAATTAAGGGGACGTTCAGGTCGACAAGGTGATCCAGGTTTCTCACAATTCTATGTTTCTTTTGAAGATGAATTGATGGTTAGATTCGGTACAGATAGAGCTAAAATGATGTTACAAAGAGTAGGATTTACTGAGGATGCATCTATTCAATTTAAAATGATTTCAAAATCAATTGAATCAGCTCAAAAAAGTGTTGAAGGAAATAACTTTGACTTAAGAAAACACTTATTAGAATATGATAATGTTGTTAACGAACAAAGAGAAATAATTTATGAAAAACGAAATGAAATTTTAGATAGTGATTCAATAAGACAAACTATTCTTAAAACAATTAATAACTATATTACAACATTAGTTGAAAGCCATGAAGAATTACTTGGTCAAGACTTAAATGAAATTTTAGAGTTAGTTAATGGTAAATTAGTTAAAAACAAAATAACACTAGATGACGTTTCTAACATTTCAAGACAAGAAGTAATCAACTTTATATATAATAGAGTAATTATGGAATATGAAGAAAAGATGAGTGATTATCCAGAAGAAGTTACTAACGAATTTGAAAAAGCAATTTCTCTTCGTGTTATAGATACACATTGGATGGACCACATCAATACAATGGCTTTATTAAGAGAAGGAATTCAATTAAGAAGTTATGCTCAAGAAAATCCATTAAGAGCTTATACAAACGAAGGCTTTGAATTATTTGAAGATATGTTAGATGTTATCGACAAAGAAATTACTATGTTTTTGATTAATGCTGAAATCAGACAAAATACAGTTAGAAAACAAGTTGTAAAAGGAAAAGCAGTTGAAGATAATAGTAAACCTAAAAAGCAACAACCTAAGAAAGTAAATAAAATTGGACGCAATGATCCATGTCCATGTGGAAGTGGAAAGAAGTATAAGAACTGTTGTGGAAAATAATTCGCAATACCTTATAAAATAAGGGTTTGTAAAAAATAAAGAATTAAAGAAATTGTCCACAGATGACAAAATGTCCACATCTTGTCCACATAAATATAAATTTGTGAACAAGAATTGATAAAACCTATATAAATTAAGGGATTATCTACGTGGACATATATTGTGGACAAAGTTATATAAATGTCAGCATTCGTAAATGTTGGCATTTTTTCGTTCACTAAATGAATTAGTGAAGGAGAGATAATTATGGTAAGCGTTAGAAAACGTGGAAAGGTATATGAATACCGTTTTGAAATTGCAACAGTTGAGGGAACTAGAAAATGGATAACAAAGTCTGGTTATCCAACAAAGTCGGAAGCATTTAAGGAGGGTGCCAAAGCATATAATGACTTTTACTATAATGGAACTAAAACTCAATTAAAAGAAAAGATGTCTTATGCAGACTTTTTAGATTTTTGGTCTCACATCATTTACAACTATACATTTAAATTAATTTAAACACAAATTATTAAAATTATTATATAACCATTGATTTTTAATATTATATCCTATATAATTTACTTAGAAGATTAAATCAATTATTACTATAATTATCTTATTATAAGGAGATGATAATATGGCCTACATAGAATTTAAAAATGTAGATAAAATTTATAAAATGGGAGAAGTAGAAATCAAAGCCTTAAAAGACACAACATTTGAAATAGAAAAAGGCGAACTAGTATGTATATTAGGACCTTCAGGAGCAGGAAAAACTACTTGTCTAAACATTTTAGGAGGGATGGACACACTAACAAATGGAAAGGTTATTGTTGATGGAGTTAGAATTGATAAACTTAAAGAAAAAGATCTTATAAAATATAGAAGAAATGATATTGGATTTGTTTTTCAATTTTATAATTTAATACAAAATATGAATGTACTTGAAAATGTTGAACTTGCCACTCAATTATGTAAAGACTCATTAGACCCAAATTTAATACTAAATAAAGTAGGATTAAAAATGAGAAAAAATAATTTTCCTTCACAACTTTCAGGCGGAGAACAACAAAGAGTAGCCATAGCAAGAGCAATATGTAAAAATCCAAAGCTGCTTTTATGTGATGAACCAACTGGAGCATTAGATTATAAAACAGGAAAACAAATATTAAAATTACTACAAGATACCTGTAGAAATGAAAAAATGACTGTTATCATTATTACACATAATTCAGCAATTAGTCCAATGGCAGACAAAATAATTAAATTTAAAAATGGCGCAGTTAGTGATATAATTATAAATAAAACTCCAAAAAATATAGCGGATATTGAGTGGTAATATGAAAAGCATGCTAATAAAACATATATTTATTAAAATAAAAGCTAATTATAAAAGATTTTTATCTTTATTATCTATGGCACTATTAGGAGTAGGATTTTATTCAGGTATTCAAGCATGTAGTCCAGATATGCTAAAAACATTAGATAATTTTTATGATAATAATAATGTTTACGACATAGAAATTACATCAAATCTAGGAATGACAGAAGAAAATTTAAAAGACATATCAAAAATAAATAATGTGGAAAAAGCTATTGGAATATATACAAAAGATGTTTATTTAAATACCAATAACGAAAAATATGTATTAAAATTAATTGCACTAAATAATGAAATAAATAAAGTTTATTTAGAAGAAGGAAAATTACCCAATAACAACAATGAAATAGCAGTAGAAAAATCATTATTAAATGATAATAACTTAAAAATTAATGATAACATAAATATTGAAAATAAAAATTATAAAATCGTTGGCACAATTATAAGTCCACTATATTTTTCAACAGAAAAGTCAAATACAACACTTGGAAGTGGAAAAATAGATTACTATGCATATTTAATAGAAGATGAAATAAAAAACGAAGTGTATTCAAATATTTATATAAATGTATCAAATGCTAAAAAAGAATTAACAAATAGCGATAAATATAAATCACTTGTCAAAGAAGTAACAAATAGTATTGAAAAAATAAAAGCAGAAAAAGAAAAAGATAGATATAATGAATTATATGGGGATATTATAAAAAATAGTAAAAAATATGGAATAAGCATTGATCAAACCAAATTCATTAAACCAAAATGGTATATTCAAAACAGATTAAATAACGAATCATATAAAGAACTTATAAATGCAAGTGATAATATTAAAAAGCTAGGAAATATTTTTCCTTTAATATTTTTTGCAATATCAATATTAGTAAGTCTTATATCAATGATGAGAATGATTGAAGAAGATAGAACAGAAAACGGAACTTTAAAATCATTAGGATATAACAATTTTGAAATAACACTAAAATATATCATATATTCCTTACTTGCAACAATTATTGGAAGTATATCTGGTGTTTTTATTGGTTCTTACTTAATACCATATGTAATTTGGAATATATACAAAAAATTATTCTTTATACCTAAATTCATATATTTAATTAATAGTAGTTTTAATGCATTAGGATTACTAATATGTACACTTTGTATATGTGGAACAGCAATATTTGTTTGTATTCATAACTTAAAAGAAAAACCCGCTAATTTAATGAGACCAAAAAATCCAAAAAGTGGCAAAAAAATATTTATAGAAAAAATAAACTTTATATGGAAAAAAATAAAATTTTCAGAAAAAATAACAATTAGAAATATTTTTAGATATAAAGCAAGAGTATTTACTACAATTTTTGGAATCGCTGGATGTACAGCATTAATATTAGCAGGTTTCGGATTAAAAGATTCAATAAAAGAAGTAACTAATTATCAATTTAATAATATATTTAAATATGATAAAACTTTAATAATTAACGAAAATAAGGATTATAACCTAATCAAAAACTATATAACTAATGACAATGATATAAATAAATTTACAGAAGTTAATACACAAACAATTACAGTAGAATATAACAATAAAGAACAAGATGTAACCTTAGTTACTCCAAATAACTTTAAAGAATTAAAAAACATAATATATTTATCTAATATAGATGATGGCAAAGAAATTGAAGAACCTCCATATAATACTTGTATTATAAGTGAAAAAACATCAAAACTATTAAATATTAAAATTGGAGACACACTAGCAATAATAAATAACGAAAATAATAATAAAGAAATAAAAGTATCTTATATTACAAAAAATTATATTAATCAATATATATATATAACAAAAGAAACATACAATAATATATTTAATAATTATAATATTAATTCATTTTTAGTAGATTTAAAAGAAATAAATAACGAAGAAAAAGAATCGTTTGATACAAAATATATTAGCGAAGGATATGTAAGTGCAATAGTTAACAACGAAGATATTAAAAATTCTATAAATGACATGTTATCATCAATAGATTCTATCGTAGCAATTCTAATTATCGCAGCAACTGCACTTGCCTTTGTTGTATTATATAATTTATCAAACATTAATATTAGTGAAAGAAAAAGAGAAATAGCAACATTAAAAGTACTAGGATTCTATCCAAAAGAAGTTGATAAATACATTAACAGTGAAACATTTATATTAACAACAATAGGAATAATAATTGGATTAATATTTGGTTCTTATTTAAGCCATTTTATTATATCAACATGTGAACCAGATTATATAATGTTTGATAGAAATGTTTTTGCTATAAGTTATATTTATTCAATACTGATAACAACAACATTTACCATTATTGTAAATATTGTTACACATTTTAATTTAAAAAAAATAAATATGATTGAATCATTAAAAAATGTTGAATAATCAAATTAAAAATCAAACCTTATTAGTTTGATTTTTATTAATACTACTTATCTAAGTAATCTAATTTCATGCTTGCTCTAACTTTTTTCATAGTTTCTTCAGCTTGTTTTTTAGCAGCAATTGTACCCTCTTGTAGTATTTTTTTTACTTCTTCCCTATTATTTTCATAATAACTTCTTTTTTCTCTATAATCTTTTAAAAATTCAGTCATATTATTTATAAGTTCTTTCTTACATTGAACGCAACCTCTACTACCAGTCTTACATTCATTACAAATAGTATCTAAATTATCGTTATTAATAATTTTATGATAATGACACATTTACTTGTGTCTTTTTAACTTCTTGCTATACGGGTATGAGAACAGGAGAAGTATGTGGATTGACTTGGGATGATATTGATTTTGAAAAAGAAACTATAAATATACAACATAATGTTTATGATAAACCGAAAGATGGAAAAGGTAGATGGTATATTGGAACTACAAAAACAGAAACAGGAACTAGAAAAATTCATTTAAGTCAAACCTTAAAGATAGCATTACAAAATTATAAAAAGAAACAAGATTATTTTAAAAAGATATATGGAAGAAGATATATTTACTATAATGTTGAAGATGTTAAAAATCAGTCTGGTAAAGTAGTTGAACATAGAATAGTAAGAGAGGAATTAAGTAATAAAGATTCTAAAAAAATAAATTTAATATTCATGAGAGAAAACGGTTTATATCTTGGAACAGATATTACTAGAATACCATTTAAAATAATTCATAATGAGTTAGGTATAAAGAAATGTAGATTTTATGATTTAAGAGGCTACCAAAATATTAAATAATGGAGTAGAGATAAGAGATGTCGCTGATTTACTTGGACATAAGAATATTGAAACAACAGAAAACTTTTATATATCTAGTACAGAAGATTCAAGAAAATATGCAACAGAAATATTTGATAATATATCAAAATCAGAAACAATAAATAAGATTATAGAATATAAAATTGATTTTTGATTTTACTTGGATTCGTTGACTATAAAAATCTAATATTATATAATATATACGAATTACAAATGTGTAATTTATTTAATCGCATATTTGTTTATTCTATTATTATATAGTAGAATGATTGCAGTGAACGGATGTGGACAATGTCCACAATTTGTCCACATTAGAAAATACTTATAGTACAAATAATACAATAAATACAAATAATACAGATGATACCTAATACCAGAATACAATAAATACAGATAATACTATAAGTACAAATAATACTGATAATATAGGATTTTAAACTTCATGTGGCTCAGGACGTAAATATAAACAATGTTGCGGAAAGTAGTATAAAATAAGGGACTAAAAGGTTTTTTGAACTTTTAAAAATTTGTACATAATTAAAATTTGTGCTCATAAAAATTAAAAAAACTGTTAAAATCATTGAAAAATAAGGAATGTTATCACAGAAAACGTGATAACATTTTTCTTTTGATAAATAGAAATGTAAAATTTAAAGAAAATAATATAAATTTGTTCCAAATAACATACATATATGTTATAGTTGTATGTAGAAAGGAACTAATATTTATGAATAAAGAAGAACAAATTTTAAAACTTATAGAAGATAACAATGGAGTTATTACAACTAAAGAAATTGCTCAAAATGATATTAACAGAGTGTTTTTAACTAGATTAGTTAATAAAGGACAATTGGAAAGAGTAAAAAATGGTTTATATATATTGCCTTCTACTTGGGGTGATGAATATTTTAATTTAACTTATGGAAATAATGCTGTATTTTCGTATGAAACTGCTTTATACTTTTTAAATTTATGTGAGACTGTACCAAGCACATATCATATTACAGTAAATAGAGGATATAATGGAAGTTTAAAAAAATATGATAATGTTAGATTACATTATGTAAAAAAGGAAATATTTGAAATAGGAAAGATGACTATTAAAAGTCCACAAGGACAAAATATCCTTTGTTATAATGCAGAAAGATGTATATGTGATTTATTAAGAGATAAAGATAATAAAGATATTGAAACTATAAAATATGCTATTACTGAGTATTTAAATAATAAAAAGGAAAGAGATTTACCAAAGCTTATGGAATATGCTAAAAAGTTTAATGTCGAAGATGATATAAACAAGTATTTGGAGGTGTTAATGTAGTGTTAGATGCAGAAAATTTAAAAATAAAAATTAAGACTAAAGCACATGAAAATAATTTAGAACATCAAGATATAATGCAAATGTATTTTTTTGAAAGATTATTATATCGTATATCAAAACTTAAAATATATTTCATAAAAATCTCCTTTCTTTAATATTTCAGTTAACAACATATTGAATTACCTATATTCCTACATGCTTAATCATCCGAACTCTAATATTAAAATTAGTTTCCATTATCTACAACCAAATTAATAAATAATTATATGGCAGACATTCAAAAATACGCACTCGAAGTGCCTGTTATAATCCGTCTTTACCGATGTTTGTTATAATAACAAAAAACATAAAAAAATCAAAATTCTAACTTTGAAATCTTTATGTTTAACATTATACATGATATAATTAATATGAGGTTGATATTATGAAAACTATTTTTTTAACAAGCAATACTAAACACTATCACAAAATAAATAATAAAAAAGTAGCTAACGAAATTGATAATATAAACGGTATAGTAGAACAAATAAAAAACTTGTTGGAAAAACAAGAAACAATTTTATATATAGCGGCAAGTCCTGATGATTTTAAAAAAAACGAAGAATACTCAAATCTTATTTTTGAAGGATTTAATTTATCAGGAGTAAAATTTGCTAATAATTTAGTATTAGATTCTAGAACAATAGAACAAGCACGTGAATACATTTCAAAGGCAGATTTAATATTTTTAAGTGGTGGGGATACTTACATTGAAAATGAATTTTTTAAAAAAATCAGGTTAAAAGAATTATTAAGTTGCTATAACGGAATAATTGTAGGTCAAAGTGCTGGGGCTATTAATTTAGCAGAACACGCGTATAATAGTCCAGAAGAAGGCATTGATTCAGAACCTATTTATTTTGAAGGACTTGGTTTAAGTCAAATCAATGTTGAACCTCACTTTGAATTGAATAGTTCCAATTTTGATGATTATGAAATTTATCAAAGAAATCATTTATTAAATGAATCAAAAAAAAGAAAAATTTATGCTTTATGTGATGGTTCACATATATTAGAAACCGATGAACAAATAATAGTTTATGGAGAGTCATACTTAATAAGCGATGGAGCAATTACTAAATTATGCTCTAATGAAGAATATAAAAATATTACGCCAACACAAACATTAAAACTTTAATAAAATGGAGGTGATTAAATTGTTTGGACCAAGAGAATTAGATATTAAAAATACATATAATCCAAATTTACAAGATATAAGAGAATCTTCTTTACGAACATATGGTGAGGCTAATTCTTTTTATAGAAAAGAAGAATTATATATGAAAGATGTTGAAAGAAGAATTTTATCAAAAGAACTTTCAAAAGAAGAAGATATATATGATGAATGCCATGCGATTGCATCAGATTTAGCTAAATGTTGTGAAATGTACTTAAAAGCAATATATATATCTGAACATAATATTCCTGGAAATAAAATTGATGATATTTGGGAAAAATTAAAAAATCAGGAGTACAAAACGGATAGTAATGGGAACCTAATTTATATAACTTCATTTGGGGTATATACATTTGTTAAGTATGATTTAAATGGTGAACCAATCAAAGATAAAGATGGTAAGTTAGTATATTTTGATGCTGATAATAACACTTATAATGAAAACAATAGGGGTTCCAAAATAAAAAGGAGTGGACATCAATTAGACAGATTAATAGAATTACTATCGCCATCTTCAAATCTATTATTGGAAACAAGAATGTTAACAATTCCAATGGGTTCAACTGAGAATAATAGTTCTATATCTATATTAGATTTATTATTAGAAAAAGGTGTGCTACAAAGAGATAACCAAATTTCGGAAGAAGAATATACTAGTTGGATTTTAAAACATAAAAAAACATTTGAAGAAGCCAGATATTCAGGCCAAAAACAATATGATGTTAATGTTGAGTTTTTATACCACTTAGCTACCCAAATTAGAGCAGTAGCTCAATTTATAATAGAACCTAAAAATGAACAAAAATTTTCTATAACTGATGATGAAATTTCTAAATTACCAAACGAAATTAAACAATTTATATCATTTCATTCACATTTGATGTCTGAAGAATTAATTAAGTTAATTGCCAACAATGAAGAAGCTAAAAATAAAATAATTACATTATTTTCAAATAAATATGTACTACCACAAACTATCAGTTCTATAGACTTTTATAAAATGATTAAATTAATGAGTAATCAAGAAATCTTATATTGTTCATATTTGTATTATATGTTGAGTAATTATGATACCCTAACACTTGAATCATTTGACGATGAGACTAAAAAAGAAGAGAAAAAAATCCTTGAAATAGCAGAAATATTTAAATTATTAGGAATGTCACCTAGTCAAACTATTAAATTTATTATACAATTAAAAGAAACATTTAAAGATAAAATAACAATTGGAAATGAAAGTTTTTGGAAATTATTTAAAGTTTTAAGAAATAAATTTAATTATAAAATCTATAATTATAATATTGTTCGTAATAAACTTAATCATTACCCAGATTATGACATTAATAATGACAAATTCAAGTTTTAGTAACCTAATAATTTAAATATAAAATGAAAGATGATATTATGATAAAACAAGATACAATAAAAAAGAAAAGAAATAAGAAAAAAGTATTATTTAACTAGTGGATTATTTGTTGCAACTATTCTAGGTAGTTTAGGATTATTATTCATTTATTTAACTGGTATATTTGAAGTGACTACTTATGATGAATTCTTTCAAATATTTTCTAAGAATGAAATAATCATAATTTTTGGAATATTTTTCCTTTTTATTACTTTATATTGTTGGTTTTCATTTATTATAAATGTTTTAATAAAACCAAAAAAAGAAATATTATTATTAATTGATAATCATACTTTTATTAACAAAAAAGGGAAAATTTTCTATATTGATAAATATGATAAAAAAATAAACAAATATTACTATGTTCTTAAAACACACAACTATATTTATGAGATATTAGAAGAATATAGTGGGAATATTAAAAATTTTTCATTAAAAGAAAAAAGAGCTATTGGTTAAATTTTTATTCACCAATAGGTAATTTTGAAAATTTATTTTTATTACCAATCGTTTATGTCATATTAATACCAAGCATTTTAAGCTTTATCATGTCTAAGGGTGAACAAAAAATATTTGGAATTATATTTAGTATAGTACCGATTTATATAATTATGTATGATTTAATATACAAAATAAAATTAAAAAAATCATCAAATAATGAAGTAGACGACATAAATTTACTTAAATCATATTTAACATAAAAAAACATTTTAGCTATTATTTTTGCTTTAGGAATATGTTTATTTGTAATTAAAAATAAATAATTATAGGAGTGATATTTTGAAAAAATTATATTTAAAAGAGCCTACAATGGAAGAAAAAAAGGAAATTAAAGAAATGGTAGAGGAATTTTTCAAAGCAAATGATGAATATCCGTTCGAAGGAGTAAGTAATTTTAAAAAAGTTCAAACTTCGTATGAAGAATTTCTTGAAGAAGTAACTTTAAATAAGCATATCGATAGAATAAAGCCTGATTTTGCTAATCAAACAACATATATTTTAATTGATGAAGATGGGCATATTTATGGATGTGCTAATGTAAGACATGAATTAAAAGGGAAACTTTATGAAATTGGTGGTAATGTAGGATATGCTATTAGACCAAGTGAAAGACATAAAGGATATGGGACTTTACAATTAAGATTACTTTTAGAAAAAATGAATGAATTAGGAATTGAAAATGCACTTGTAACTTGTCGTGAAAACAACACTGTTTCAAAAAAAACTATGGAAAGTTTTATAGGAAATAGTCTATCACTTGTACCATCTATGTATGAAGGTATTATGGAATATAGATATTTAATAGATGTAAAAGAAAATATAAAATCTAATAATAAAAATAAATAATTAATTTAAAACTAATAATAAAAAATATCAATATGAAAGGAGAAATATATGATAGTAAAAAACAATTACAATGAATGTATAACAAATCTTGCTTGTTCAATAAGAAAATATTTTAAATTAGATTATAAACACAATACAATAGAATATATAGATAAAATATTAGAAGAAAAACAACCAAAAAATGTAGTTACTATTTTATGTGATGGTATGGGTTCAAATATAATAGATAGAATTTTAACAAAAGATTCATTTCTTATAAAACAAAGAATAAAGCCAATAACTACAGTTTTTCCAGCAACAACTGTAGCAGCTACAACATCAGCAATGACAGGTTTAAACCCAATAGAAACCGCTATGCTTGGGTGGAATATGTATTATAAACCATTAAATAAAATAATAACAACATTCTTAAATTGTGAAAAAGGTGATTCTAAATATATAAAATTAAAAGAAGCAGAAGAATATAAGCGTAAAAATATGATAACAAAATCAATTATGGAAGAAATAAATGAAAAAGGAAATGATTCTAGTTATACTTTATTCCCATTTGGAAATGAGCCATATGAAACTTTAGATGATATGTGTGGAAGAATAGAAGAATTATGTAAAAAAGAAGGGAAAAAATACATTTATGCTTATAATACAGAACCAGATAGTTCAATGCATGAACTAGGTAGTGATTCAAAAAAAGTAGATGAAATAATAAAGGAAATTAATTTTAAAATTGAAGAATTAAGCAAAAAATTGAAAGATACAATTATATTCGTTATTGCTGATCATGGACATATAAATGTAGAAAATATATTTTTAAAAGATTATCCTTCAGTAGTTTCATGTTTAAAAATGAATACTTCACTTGAACCAAGAGCAGTTAATTTCTTTATAAAAGAAAACAAACAAAATGAATTTGAAAAATTATTTGAACATTATTTTAGTGAAGATTTTTCTTTATACACTAAAAAAGATATAATTGATTCAAAATTATTTGGTGATGGAATTAAAAACAAAGCTGTAGATGATATTTTAGGAGATTATATAGCAATTGCTAAAACCGATAAAGCTATACTGTATGAAGGTGATGAAGTTTTAAAATCACATCATGCTGGTTATACTGATGATGAAATCTTAATTCCATTAATTGTAATAGATACAAATGAAATATAAACAAAAAATATAGCATAAAATTATTATAAATATTATGCTATATTTTTTAAAAAAAATTTATTAAAAAAATTGTTAAAATTGATTTTGATTTGTGTTTGTGGGACAATTGTGTTGTAATAGAAACTAAGGATATAAGGAGGTGTATTTTACTTAGTTTTGAATTTAATTTAAAAGGAAGGAAAAATTCAATAATTACAAAACCAACCGAGCCAGTTAAAGAAGGATATGAATTTAATGGCTGGATGCTTGATAATGAATTGTTTGATTTTACATCTAAAGTAAGCAAAGATATCACTTTAGTTGCAAATTGGACTGTCAAAACCGAAAAAAAATATAAAATAACATTTGATTCTAACGGGGGAACAAATGTATCAAAACAAGAAGTATCTTCTGTTGCAACAAAACCAAAAGAACCAACAAAAGAAGGTTACGTATTTATAGAATGGACATTAGATGGCAAATCATATGATTTTAGTACAAAAGTAACCAAAGATATTACTTTAAAAGCAAAATGGGAATATGTACCAAATGTAACTTATAAATCAAACGAGAAAATTAAAGATTTAAAATTAATTTCTTTATACGATATTTCATTATTAAAAAGTCAAGAAGTTGTGCCAGTTGAAGACGGTAAGTTTACTATTTCGCTTGCTATTGATGAAAGTTTAAGAAATTTTAAAAATTATAAAGTTATTTACTTAAATGAAGATGGAAATATTGAAGAAGTAATTGATGCTAAATTGGTTGACGGAAAAGTAGTATTTACAACAACTCATTTAAGTACGTATGGTGTAATCGCATATAATGATGTAGTTAATCAAGGTGGAAGCACTATAAAAAATCCACAAACTGGTGATAAAACTATTTACTATATTACAACAGGAATTATATCAGCAGTAGTATTAACTAGTGCAATAGTTTTAAAAAAAAGAAAAATTGAGGGTTAGAAAATTCTAACTCTTTTTAGTTGAAATATATTTGATTGTTGATATAATTATATAAAGAGGTTTTAATGTATATAAAATTATAAACCACCATCTGGTTTTGAAAATATTATTATGAAAAGTGATAGCAAACATCTAACCAGATTACGATTTGTAAAATCAAAAGATACTAAAAAACATAAAGAAAATTTTTTTGAAAAAGATTTACCTATATTTTCTTTAGTAAGTGGTTAGATATTTATTTTAATGGCGAAGAGCCAAAATATAAATTAGACTAAATATCATTTAGAGAAAAAGTTACAATACTAATGAATGAAATACCATATGGAAACGTTGTAACTTATAACAATTAAGCTAAAAAATAGCAAGAACAAAAGGAATAAAAAAATGTCTGCTCAGGCCGTAGGATGAGCAGTAGGTTATAACCCAATTTGTATAATTATACCATGTCGCAGAGTTATTGGCGCAAATGGTATAGTGGAGGATTAGAAAATAAATACAAATTATTAGAACTAGAAAAAGATGATATGAGCAAATTTAAGTTTCCTAAAAAATAAAGAAAGCAGTGAAAATATGGTTTTAAATGTAAGTGGAAGAACAGATATAGTTGCTTTTTATAGTGATTGGTTTATAGAAAGATATAAAGAAGGATACATTGATGTTAGAAATCCTTTTTATCCTAAATTAATAAGTAGAATATACTTTAAAAATGTTGATTTAATTTTGTTTTGTACTAAGAATCCTATTCCTATTTTAGACAAATTAAAATATATAGATAAACCTATTTTATTTCATGTAACATTAACGCCGTACAAAAAAGATATTGAACCCAATGTTTTACCAAAAGGTATTATAATAGAAGCAATAAAAAAGTTATCTAAAGTAATTGGAATAGATAATTTAACTATTAGATATGACCCAATATTTATAAGTGAAAAATATAATTTAGATTACCACATAAAAGCATTTGATAAATTATGTAGTTTATTAAATGGTTATGTTAATAAAATAATAGTTTCATTTATAGATGATTATAAAAATGTAAGAAAAAATGAAAAGATTTTAAACTTTAGAGAATTTACCGAAAAAGATTATGAAATAATAGGCAAAAACTTTAGTAGAATTGCCAAAGAAAATAGCATGACTGTTCAAACTTGCTTTGAAAATAGAAATTTAGTGGAATATGGCTTTATAAAAGGCGAATGTCTATCACATGAACTTGCTTATAAATTAACAGGAAAAAAATATAAAACTTGGAAAGCAAGAAAAGGAGCAAATTGTAACTGTGTAGAAATGGTCGATATAGGAGTTTATAATTCATGTAAACACTTTTGTAAATATTGTTATGCTAATTACGATGAAAAACAAGTAAACAATAATTTTAATAGTCATTTTAAAGATTCATCACTATTAGTAGGAAGAATAGAGAAAGATGATTTAATTAAAGAAAGAAAAAATTAGATTTTATTTTAATTTTTTAAAATATAGATAAAATAATTTTTAATTTAAAATAGTTGTAGTATTTTTAAAAAAAATATATAATGTTTTTAGGAGATGTAAAAATGATTTTTAATGTAGATGAAAGAGTTTTAGACTTAGGATTAAAAATAAAAGCAGTTGTTATGGAAGATATTGATAACGAAAGCAAAAATGAAGAATATGAAATATGGAGAAAAGAAAAAATAGAAGAATTAATCAAAAAATATAAAGACTATTCTATTAAGGATGATGATGTAATTGAAGCATTTTATCAATTACACGAAAAAGTAGGTGTTCCAAGAAGAAAAAATTTACCTGCAAGTGAAAATTTAATTAGATTATTAATTAAAAGAGAAGATTTAGTAAATATAAATAAAGCAGTTGATATTTATAATATTTTATCAATCGAATCTAAATTATGTTTAGGAGCTCATGACATAGATAAAGTAAGTGGAAAAGTGACATTAAAAATAACTGATGGTAGTGAGTCATTCCTACCACTTGGCAATGATGAACCAAAACCAATCAAACCAGGTGAATATTCATTCGTAGATGATGACAATGATGTTATATGTTGGTTAGATATAAGACAAGTAGATAAAACAAAAGTAACTAGTGATAGTAAAAATATTTTATATTTAATTATTGGAAATACAGAAACTACTTATGAAGAATTAGAATTAGTTTGTAATCAAATTATTACTTTAACTACTAAATATTGTGGCGGAAAAGGAAAAATAATAAGATAAAGGAGGAATATATGGATGTCGTTGGAACAATGTTTTTTAAAGACAAAAAACTATTAATTGATAAACCAAAAAAAAGACCTACATATCAAATGATTGGTGGGAGAGTAGAAGATTTTGAAACACCACTTGAAGCAGCAATAAGAGAATGCCATGAAGAATTAGGAAAAAATGCTATATTTGATGAAACATTATTTGAATTAGTAATGAACTTTAATGAAATAGCTACTAGTGATGGAACAACTCCAATTAACTTTTATGTATTCAAATATAATGGAGAACTAAAAGGAGAACTTACAACATCAGAAGAAATTGCTAATCATTTGTGGTACGATACAACTATAAATGATTGTTTGTTATCTAATACATTAAAAAATGAAGTTATACCATATTGTATAAAAAATAAATTAATAAAATAGGAGAAATTATGAAAAGAAAAGTTTTAATTATATTTATAGCATTAATACTAATGCTCACATTTACAATTTTACTTTTACCGAACAAAAAAATAAAACAAAAACAATTTAGTCAAGGAATTAGCGTTTTACCTACTATGAATGATTTAATAACTAATGATAGTGTTTGGTGTGGGACGTTTCAGTTGTTATGGAATGATATGAAAAACGAAGTAGTAAAACAAGACATTGTTTTTAATCCACAAATAACTATGGTTAATAATTTAAATAAAGAAGATTTTAATGAAAATATGTTATCAAAAGATTCTTATTATAAAATTTATGGAATTAAGAGTAAAGAATTAAAAGAAAAAATAAAAAATGGAGAGATAGATTTAACAATAAAAAAAGATAAGCAACTTCAACATATAAAAAATAGTGAAAAATATATAGTCGGCAAAAGTTATTTTAATGATAAATATTCCAATATCGATAAATTACAAGAATTAGTTAATGAATACGCTGGAAAAGGACGTATAATTGCTTCTAAAAAAGGAGAATTAGTAAACAAAGAAATTATTACAATAAACGAAAATGTTGGCAAATATATTTTGAAAGATAATGACGAAATTATAATGAATGAAGATACAAACTCATTTACTATACATTATTCAAAAAATGGTGTTCATATAACACCATCACGAAAAAGGAGCGATAAAAAATGAATTTAAAATTATTTAACAAAAATGTAAGAGTTGTATTAACTGATGGAGAAATATTTGAAGGATTATTTGAAGAATATTATGAAGAAGATAATACAATTATAATAAATGGAATTGAATTAAATATTGATGAAATAAAAGAAATGGAAGAACTAAAATAATTTGCAAAAAATAAATTAATAAAATAGGAGAAATTATGAAAAGAAAAGTTTTAATTATATTTATAGCATTAATACTAATGCTCACATTTACAATTTTACTTTTACCGAACAAAAAAATAAAACAAAAACAATTTAGTCAAGGAATTAGCGTTTTACCTACTATGAATGATTTAATAACTAATGATAGTGTTTGGTGTGGGACGTTTCAGTTGTTATGGAATGATATGAAAAACGAAGTAGTAAAACAAGACATTGTTTTTAATCCACAAATAACTATGGTTAATAATTTAAATAAAGAAGATTTTAATGAAAATATGTTATCAAAAGATTCTTATTATAAAATTTATGGAATTAAGAGTAAAGAATTAAAAGAAAAAATAGAAAAAGAAATCAAAGAAAAATTCAACCAAGAAAGTGACATTTTAAACGAATTTGACTGGGATGAAAATCCAAAAGATGATAATTTTGTAAATTATTTCTTTTACGTAATGCTTTATAAAGAATTTGAATTTGAAAAAGAATTTACAAAAACAACAGGAACATTTAAGGAATTTGAAAATGTTAATTTTTTTGGAGTAGAAAATAATGCAGAAATGAAAGAACAGATAAAAGTAATATTTTATAATAATGAAAATGATTTTGCTATATCTATTCAAACTAAAGGAAATGATGAAGTTATATTGTATAAAAATCCCAAAGGTAATACATTTAATGAAATATATGAAAATCTATTAAATTTAAAAAATGATTTTAAAGGAAATAGTGAATTTAGTGAAAATGATTCATTTAAAATGCCTGTAATTGATTTTAATGTAAAAAGAGAATATGATGAACTAGCTAATAAAGTATTTCTAACTTATGATAATAACGAAGCAAAAATAATTAAAGCAATTCAAACTATTACTTTTAGCATCAATTCTAAAGGTGGTAAAGTAAAAAGTGAAGCGGCAATTGATATGAAAGATTATAGTGCTGAAAAGCCAATAAAAAAGGAAAAAAGAAAATTTTATTTAGATAATACTTTCGCTTTATTTTTGAAAGAAAAAGACAAAGAAAAACCTTATTTAGCAGTTAAAATAGATGATATAACAAAAGTACAAGGAAACTTAAAATGAACAATTATATAGAAGTAATAAGGGAAGCATTTTTGTTTTTTCCATTAATTGCATTTTTAATTAGTATTCCTTTTATCCTTCTTCAATACCATAAGTATGGTTCAATATCAGTTTTGAAATCATTAATTATATATTCGTTTGTTTTATATTTAATTTGCGCGTATTTTTTAGTAATACTACCACTTCCTTCAATTGAAGAAGTACAAAATCTTACAACTAAAACAACTCAATTAATACCATTTTCATTTGTAATTGACTTTATTAAAGAAACATCATTTAATATAAAAATACCTTCTACATATGTAAAAACACTAAGTGAAAGTTATTTTTATGTACCAATTTACAATATATTTTTAACTCTTCCTTTTGGAATGTATTTAAGATATTATTTTAAATGTAATTTAAAACAAACATGTTTATATACATTTTTATTAAGTTTATTTTTTGAACTAACACAATTAACAGGCTTATATTTTATTTATCCAAGAGGTTATAGATTATTTGATGTTGACGATTTAATGTTAAATACATTAGGTGGATTATTAGGATATGTAATTGCAAAACCATTTACTAAAATATTACCAAATAGAGAAAAAATAAATGAAAATGCTATAGAAAAAGGAAAAATAATAAGTGGTTTTAGAAGAACAACAACATTCATTCTAGACTTATTCATATTAGGTATAATTTTATTATTAACAATTTTATTTACTAAAAATAAATACATAATTATTTTAATAATAGTTTTATATTATTTCTTACTACCACTATTTTTAAAAGGAAGTACATTAGCGGAAAAATTTTTAAATATAACTGTTGTTGATTATAATAATAAATATAGTATAATGAGATTACTTTTAAGAAGAATTATGTTTACTTTAATTTATATAGTAATTCCCATTTTATTGTTTAAAATAAGAATAAATAATAATTACTTCAGCACAATACTTCGTATTTTAACTATTATTTTAGTATTACTATTTTATTTTGTATCGGCAATGAAATATATGTTTAGTAAAAGAAACTTGTTATATGAAAAATTAAGTAAAACTAAACTGATTAGTACAATTAAGTAGAAGCATTTTTTAATTGCATGTTTAATAAAAAACTTGCCACCAAAAACAATGTATATTGTGGTAATATAATTGTTTTTTTGTATAAATTAGTATTATAATAATAATGGAGGGATGATATGAAAAATAAAATACTATTGTTGTTTGCTGTTTTTGTCTGTTCGTTTTGTATTGGTTTAGGATGTACAGATGCGTATACTATATCTAGTGATGGAAAGTACTCACTAATCTTAAGGGCTTCTGAAGGAGAAATTGAGGGATTATCGACAAAGGTAATAAAATTTGATTTAGATGAAAATGAAACTATAAAATTGTCTGATTTAACTAAAGGTATTGTTCCATTCAATGGTAAAACAAACTTCTCTCATTGGGGAAAAAATATTTTTGATAATACAAAAGCAAAAGAAGAATTAACTGCTAGTGATTTTAATTGGGAAAGTTTAGTTGAAGGCGTAAATTATAGTAATAGTTTAGTACTATGGGCTCAATTTTCAGAAGAAGCTTTAAAAGGAACTGGAACATATTATATAACAATAAATCCTTTTGCTGGTAAGGTTGATGGTAAGGATATAATAAAATTAACTAGTAGCGAAAGTGAATTTAAAACAATTGATTTAAGTAAATATAAAGCAGAAAGAAATGGTTATACATTTATTGGTTGGGGTTATGATGGTAGATTTATAAGTTCAATTGACCGCAGTTATTTTGAAAATGCTGATGTAATTGAAGTAACAGCAGTTTATAAGAAAAATACATTTGAAGAAGATGATTCTTATATATTAGTTTTAGATGCTAATGGTGGTAAAATTGATGGAATGGATGTTAATAAATATAACTATGTAGGTGGTGAAACTTCAGCAACAGAAATGTCAATATTTCAATATGTACCAGTAAGAGAAGGTTATAAGTTTAATGGATGGAAAGCAAAAAAAGATGGAAGCGGTGAAACTTATAACTATATTTATTGGGGTGCTTGGAGAAATCAAGAAGATTCTGTTTTTGAAAAAGATACATTAAACGAAGAATATGATATATATAAAAATTTAACTTTATATGCTAGTTGGACTAAAGATGTTAATGTTAAAAAAGAATTTGATAGTAGTAGTTCTATAAAAGGTACTATTAATTTTGAAAATGGTATTAACGAAAACTATAAATTAGATATTAAAAATGTAGAATTAAAAAAAGAATTAGAAGATAAAAATGTTAAATTCGTAGTAGATATAAACATGTTAGATGGTAATAATGTTGTTAAAATTAATGATACAAAAATGAAAATAAAAATTTTATTACCTGATAATTTAAAGGGATTTAACGAATATAAAGTAGTTTACATTTTAAATGATGAAATAAAAGAAACTATAAAAGCAAAAGTAGAAGATGGTTATATTGTATTTGAAACAAACCATTTAAGTCAATATGGTATAATTGCTACAAGTGAGAACAATCCTAAAACTTTTGATAGCACTTCTATTTATATTACAACAGGTATTTTATCATTAATTACTTTAATAGGAGTAACATTTAAACTTAAACAAAACGAAGTCTAGTAAAACTAGACTTTTTTTGTTCATTTTTAATTATTTATATATTAGTTATCTATAATTCTATTTTACTTTACATAAACTATATTGGGAGTTTTATACATATGAATAACAAAGAAGATAAATGTTCTTGTAATAAAAGTTATGAGAAAGCAAAAAGAATAATAGATGAAGCAAATAAAAATATAAAATATCGTTATATTCAAGGTCCTAAAGAGGATAAAGAAGATATAGACTCAACAGGGTCTAGCCACACTAACTGAAATTATTTCTTATGTTGAAAGACATTTAGCTAATGAACAAGAACTTCAATTATCAGCTGATGTCGATTCAATTGTTTCCTTAAATGAAACAGGACTAGATTTATTTGCAGAATATACTAGTGAAAATGCAATGGATATAAAAGAAAATTGGAAAGATGATTTAGAAAAATAATTATAAAATCTAAAAGACTGTTTTACACAGTTTTTTAGTTAGAATGTAAACCCACAAAATAACATATTTTTTTAATGAAAAGTGTGGTATAATTAAACTAGGAGGATGATAAAATGAAAATAAATGCAAGAGGTCAAAAAATTAAAGTAACAGATGCTATACAAGCACACGCAGAGGAAAAACTTAAAAAATTGGATAAATATTTCGACACTCCAGAAGAAATAACAGCCAATGTATTAATCAAGGTAAAAGGAAAAGACCAAACAGTTGAAGTTACAATTCCAACTAAAAAATTCATTTTAAGAGGTGAAGAAACAAATAATGATTTATATGCTGCTATTGATTTAGTAACAGATAAATTAGAAAGACAAATAAGAAAAAACAAAACAAGATTGAAGAAAAAGAATGTTCAAAATGTTATTGATTTTAAAATAGATTTCGAAGTAGAAAAAGAAGATGAAAATAAAAGTAAAATAGTAAAAAGAAAGAATATTGAAATGAAACCTATGAGTGAAGAAGAAGCAATATTGCAATTAGAATTACTAGGACATTCATTCTTTGTATTTAAAAATGTAAAAACAGATGAAATTGATATTTTATATCGCCGTAATGATGGGGATTATGGAATAATAGAAACTAGATAGTTAAGTATTTTACTTAACTATTTTTTTGTAATATTTAAAAATAGAATAGTTTTTTCAATAAATATTTCCTAAATAAATTATAATGTGGTAAAATATAAGTGATAATTAGAAAACCTCATTAAGGAGGGAATATGCAATTTAAAGAAAAAGAATTAATAAATTTAATTAAAAGTTGTATGAACTTAGAAGAGAAAGTAGTCAAAAATATAATAAATACAGTGGTTATTAAAAACAATATTATTGAATTTAAAATAAACCCTGCTTATTATGTTTTACCGACGACTAGTGATTTACTATTAGTTAACATAATAATAACTACAGAAAACTATAAAGAAGAAATAATGGAAGCCCTAATAATGAGCCCAATAACACAAGAAATAATTGAACCTAATAAATTATTTTATTATATTTCCATTCCAAAAATAAAAGAAAAAAATAAATTAACAGATTGGGAAAAGAGAATTATCAACAATTAATTTATATAAAAACATATAATTTATTGGTGATTATATGTTAATAATAAAAGGATTTTTAATCGGAATTGCTAAAATAATACCAGGAGTGAGTGGAGCGGTACTTGCTCTATCACTTGGAGTATATGAAAAAGCAGTAGAAGCAATAAGCAATATATTTAAAGATTTTAAAAATAGTTTTAAATTACTTTTTCCACTTGGAATTGGAATAATAATAGCTATAATTTTAGGAAGTAAAATTTTAATATATTTTTTAAACAATTATTATGAACAAACATTATTATTATTTATAGGATTAATGTTAGGTGGTATTCCAGATTTAATAAAAAAAATAAATTTTAAAAAATTAAAAATTAAACATTATTTATTATTAATAATTAGTTTTACATTTATTTTCTTATTAGATTTGATTAATAAACAAACATTTTTTACTAACGATTCCAATCTTTTATATATAATAATAGGTTTTATTGACGCAGTTACTATGGTGGTTCCTGGGATTAGTGGAACAGCGATTATGATGTTATTAGGTTGCTATCAAAACTTATTAAATCTAATTGGTAATTTATCTAATTATTTATATTTATTTGAATATGGAATAAGTATGTTAATATCAACATTTATAATATCAAAAATGATGAATTATTTATTTAAAAATAAAGAACTTACCATTTATTCTATAGTAGTAGGTTTTATGGTAAGTTCAATATTGATATTATTTTTTAGTATTTTTGAAAGTATTAGTATATTAGGAATAATATTATTAATAATTGGATTTTTATTGGGTTATAATTTAGGATGAACTTTAGCTTTAATAAAAATAATCAAAGGAATTATAAATAATATAATTGAAATAAAAGGATAAATATTCAGTATAAACAATTCAAAAGAAATGCTATTTCTAAAAACTTTAAGAGATAATATAGTTATAATTATAGAAAATAAAATTATAATTAAATTGTCTTTTTTATTTATTTTAAATATTTGTTTAAAACTAGTTTTTAAATAATATAAATATAAAACTGAACCCATTATAAGTGAAAAAATTAATTGAATAGATAAAATAGATTCAATTCGCTGAAAAAAATCAGCAATGTTAATAGTTTTTAAAATGTGGTATTCTAGAAATTGGTATAGTGCAGCCATTTTTGCTCCAAAAATAGTAATACAACAAAATATAACAATAAAAGCCATAATGATTGTCATTAAACTTATTATAAATAAAGGTTTTTTCAAATTAGAATTGTCAACAATATTATTTTTTGGTATTATTAACAATAAATAAAGAGGAAAAATATTATTTGAAATGTATAAATAACTACCTTTTAAAACTGGTTTGAATCCATTTTCCAGTAAAGGCTTTATTTCGCTTAAATTTATTTTGCCGAGCAATGTAAAAAAAGTAATTAAAAATAAAATGATTACCATAAAAAACATAATTCCACCACATCTTGAAATAACACTTAAGTCTTTACTTACTATATACGTTATAACACTCATAAAAAGAATCGCAATAGCTGCATTAGGAGTTTTAAATAAATATTGGTAACTTATAAAAGTTATTAAATTCCAAAGTAATAAAGTAGCCATTATTATAACAACTAACATAAGTATTATATTAATAACAATACCAAATTTACCAAAATGTTTGTTTATTAAACTTACTATATTATCACAAGGACTTAAATTTAAAGTTAAATAAAACAAAATTAAAGGAATAATCCCTAAAACTAGCGAAATGATTATACTTAACCAAGAGTCACGATATGAAGTTTGCAACAAAACATAAGATGTAATTCCCCAAAACATAGAACTCATTATAAAATAACATAAAAATATATATTCAGTTTTTCTAATCGTTTTCATTATTCACCTTTAATATAATTGTTTATATTACCTTTCCCTGTTATTTTAACTTCAATATTATATTCAATATTCAAATTAGGAAAATATTTTTCATTCCATTCATTCATTATACTTTTAAAGTATTTAGGTTTTTTTTTATAAATACTTCTTCCAAAACCAAAAATATCTGTTTTGTTATTTTTGGCTAGTGTTATAGCTTTAGTTATATAATCAGATATTAAAGCTTTATTATTTTCTTCGATTTTTTTAATATTATCAATATTTTCTAAATTAACATCGCAAGATAATTCTTCAATTGAAGCAGTAGCTTTAATATTAATTAATATTTTGTTATTATCGATTACATTTATTTTTGTTTTAAGACTATATACTTCAGAAACTATTTTTCCATTATCCCAATTGGTTGCTAAATACATTTTTTTTACTTTGTTATTCAAAATATTAATTCCATAACTTTCATCTTTATTAGACCAAGCAACAAACTTATCACCTCTAAATATTCCAATTGGACTTAACCTTAAATATGTTGTTGGTTCGATTTTTTCAATATTTTCATTCTTATTCCCTTCACTAGTGTTTCCAATTACCTCCACACTAGGAAGCACAGCTTCAACTCCGCTTTCTAAAAATGTTTTAATAAACTCATTAAAATTTACTGTATAAATTATACCTTGTCTTTTATTGGTGTTTTTTAAATTTTCAGAAACATTAAGTGATGGAAAACTCTCAAGTGGCGTTGTTACTTTTAAAATATCAGAAGCTTTAGAATTTTTAGCTAAAATTAATTGAAATTCATTTCTGATTTGAGGATATCTAAATAAAAAGTCAACAACATTCAACATATCAGAACTAGCAATTTCTTCTGATAAAACTAATATAGCCAGATGCCCTAAGTAAACTTCTTTAGAAATATTATCTGATGCATTTGAAATAGCTTCATACATAGTTTTACCACTTCCTTCATAAGCAGCAGTAGAAGCTTGTGGTTTGTTATTGTCATTTGTTTGTTTTTTTGAATTAGAAATTAATAAAGTTACATGATAATCGTTATCTATTTTATCAATAGCAATTCCTGTTGTCATAGCAAGGTTATTGAGTTCTTTATAATTCCAACAACCGCACATTAAAAATATAAGTGGTAATAATAATATTTTTTTCATTTTCCATCTCCAATTCTTTTTAAATTGTTTGTTAAATAAGAATCTCTATTTTTAATTTTGTTTTGTTTTTGTTTTACAATCGAAGCTTTGATGTCTTTTTTTATAAAAGGAGCAAGTGGCGTAAAATAAGGAACGCCAAGAACTTCTAAACTACTTGTTTTAGCTATAAAAACTAGAAATAGTGATATTATTCCGACAAGTCCAAACATACATGCGGATAGTATAAATAAAAGTCTCCAAGTTCTTATAGCATTTACTAAATCAGGACTACTAAAAGCCATTCCAGATACTGCTGATAGAGATATTACAATAACTACAATTGGCGATATAATACCAGCAGTAACAGCGGCATCACCTAAAACTAACGCACCAACGATACTTATAGAAGCACCCATAATTTGTGGTTTTCTAGTATCAGCTTCTTTTAATATTTCATAAGCTGTAATCATAATAAGTACTTCAATAACAGTTGGAAAAGGGACACTTTCCCTTTCAATTGCAAAAGATGTCAATAATAAATTGGGCAATACTTCCATATTATATGTCATTACAGCAATATAAAAAGCAGGTATTAAAATAGCTATAAAAAAGGCTATATATCTTATAATTCTAGTAGTAGTAGCATTAAATGGTTTAATGTAATCATCTTCAGATGTTTTAAAAAAGTCTGCGAAAACACTTGGTAATAATAAAACAAAAGGACTATTTTCAACCAATATAGCAATCTTACCATTAAGTAAGCTTATACTTACGTTATCAGGTCTTTCAGTAGATACAACTCTAGGTAGAAATGAAGCCTGTCCACAACTTAATAGTTCTTTAATATAATTAGAATCAATTATTCCATCAATATCAATATTTTTAAGTTTATTTTGTAATAATTCAACTTTTTCCGTAGAAGCTATATCTTTTATATAAATTAAAGAAACTTTTGTTTTGGTTCTTCTTCCTACATTAACTTCATTAAAAATCAAATTATAATCTTTAATTCTTTTCCTAATTAGACCAATATTAGATTCATAATTTTCAGTAAAACTATCTTTAGGACCTTTTAAGTTAGGTTCGCTAGTTGATTCAGTAATACTTCTATCTAATTTAGCTTTTGTTTCAATTGCAATACCATTATTATCGCCATCGACAAGCACAATTGTATATCCACAAGATAAATAATAAAATATTTCATCATATGTCTTAATTATTTTTAATTTACTATTTGGAATGGTCATTTTTAAATATTCAAAAACATTATCAATTTTTTTTTGTTCTTTATAATCTAAACTTAAACTCTTACCTAAATAATCACTTATTTTATCGTCATTAGCAGTACTAGAATAATACATATAAATTACTTTCTTTTTTTTAAGTTTAATTTCATGAACACAAAAATCACAACTATCATTTATTTTCTTTACCTTATCAATTATTTTAGTAATATTTTTATCTAACATACTATTCACCAATATTATTATGGTTAAATTAAAAAAAAATATAAAAAAAATAGTGTTTAAACTATTTAATTTTAAATTCAAATTTTGGATTTTTTAAGGTTTTTTTTTGAAAACCTAAATTTTCTCTTCCTTCAAGTTGTATTAAATCATAATTATAAAATAATAATTTAATATAATCGTCATAAGTATAACAAGTATCGCAAGTTAACCCACCGTTTTGTTCATAAAATAAACCATTTCTAAATGATAATGTAAAACCATCTAGATAATGTTTAAAATTATGTTCAGTTAATTCTACAAATCCATCTTTTACTATTTTTTCTGCAATTTCCCTTTTTTCACTAGAATTTACCATATAGTAACCTAAATTTAATGTGTCAAAATCCATCACTCCCAAACACTCAGGAATATTTCTCCTTAAAGAGAAAAATTGACGATATGAACAATCAACTATGTATTTCTTATCTTTAAAAGTAACTATGTTGAAATAATGATATCCATGACCTTGAAAAATTTCGTGTTGTTTTGAAAATCCAGCATCAATTTTAACAACTATACAATCAATACAATAAAAATCACAAACACCTTTTACTAATTCACTAAAATCTAGGCAAGTATCAGCTAAATCAATTTCATTTATATCTTTTATATATTTACTAATATATTTTTCCATAAATCTTTTCCTTATTAATAAAATAAGAAATTTTAAAAAATCTTCATCTGTTTCTTGTTTATATTCATTTTTTTTGCTTTCTATATAGTAATCAAAGTTAGATTTACAAATAATTGATTTACTTGGAATTGCTGACCACCTAATAAAGGATAGTCTTCTAGATAATTCATTTATTTTTTTTGGTGACTTTTCGTTTTCAGTTGCTATTTTTACTTCTCTATAAGCCTCACTCATAAGTTTACACATTTCTTCATCAGTTTTGCCTTTGAATTTTTCTTCAATTTCTAAAAGTTTTTTCTTACATTCGCTTTCCTTCATAAAATCACTCCAAATTTCTATTTATTATAACACATTATATGAAAAAATAGGTTAAATTATTTGTCGAACAAAAATATTTATAAATTTAATATTTACTAGGAGGCAAATATGGGACTAAACGATGAAGAAGTATTAAAATCAAGAGAAAAGTATGGTAAAAATAAAAGACAAATAAATACATTTTTTGTAGAAATATTAAGATAATCACAAGAAAAAATAACCAGATAGTTCTCCAAAGGTAAAGAAAATTAGTTGAAATAGTAAGTAAAATAGGTTATATAGGTGCAGTATGATTGTAGGCAAAAAGGATTACGAGAAAAAATAAAGTAGAATAAGTAAAAAAACAGTAAACTACTGTTTTTTTTCTACTTAAATAATTAAAATAAGAGAGATATTAAAAAGAAAAATGGATATTTACAATAAGTAAGATTGTTTATATTACAAGATTAAATCAAAAAACACCCATTAGGGTGTCAAGTAAAAGCACTTACATTTTTTTAGTTGCAAAAATTATCATTATATAATATATCATTATAACTTATAATGTATTTTGAATTTGTATTACAACTTATAACACTATAATCAAAGTTGGAGTATACAATGGAATTATCATAAATTATTTTAGTAGTTTCAGCATATTTATAATCTAGTTCTAATTTATTAATTATTTTATCAATTTGTATTGTATTATTAATAAGTGCTTTATCTAATGATGATTTGCTATCTTCAGTCTCTACTATGATATTGTCAATACAATAAGTATATATTTGTTCAGAATCATTGGAGTATAGAAGTTCTAATTTATCACATGGAGTTATTTTGCTCACTTTGATGGAAAAGTTGAAATCCTTTAAATTATCTTCAATATTATTTTCCTCAATATCATTACAGTAATTTCCTATATAATAGTTAAATTGAATATCTTTAAATATGCTATTTTGCACGATATTATAGTTAAAAATAGTTATATTTTCATTTTTATCATAATAATATATATTATTATTACACTTTTGAGTTATAAAATTATTTAAAAATTTATTTTTAGCTTTTTCAATATTATTTAAGCTATTTATGCATCTGAATTTTATAGCAAATTTTTCATTTTTAAATGAATAGCAATAATTTGGAATGTTTATATGATAGTTGGTATTATTGTATGAAAATGTATAAGTTGATGTTTTTGAAGAAATATATAATATAAAAATAAAAATTATGCAGATAAATATAAGATATTTTTTCACAGAATCACCCTTACATATATTATAACATGTATAAAATATTTGTCGAACAAAAATATTTATAAATTTAATATTTAAAAATAATATTTATTAGGAGGCAAATATGGGACTAAACGATGAAGAAGTATTAAAATCAAGAGAAAAGTACGGAACAAATGAAATAGTAGGGCAAAAAAAGTTAAGTTTTTTAAAACAATATATTTCTACTTTAGGAGATCCAATCATAAGAATTTTATTAATCGCTCTAGCTATTAAAACAGTATTTTTAATTAGACAGTTTGATTGGTATGAAACTATAGGGATTGTAATTGCTATTTTTTTAGCGTCATTTATATCAACAATATCTGAATATGGAAGTGAAAAAGCATTTGAAAAGTTACAGGAAGAATCATCAAAAATAAATTGTCGTGCTTTAAGAAATGGAAAATTAGTTGAAATTAAAATAGATGATGTAGTAGTAGGAGATATTATATCATTAGAAGCCGGTGATAAAATACCAGCTGATGGAGTTATAATTGAAGGAATGGTTAATGTCGATGAATCAAGCATAACTGGAGAAGCAAAAGAAATATTAAAAAAATTTAATGATAATTTATTTAGAGGAACGATTGTTTATTCAAAAAAAGCTAAAATGAAAGTTACTAAAGTAGGAATAAATACATTTTATGGAGAAATATCAAGACAATTACAAGAAAAACAACCAGATAGTCCATTAAAAGTAAGATTAAGAAAATTAGCCGAAATAATAAGCAAAATAGGTTATATAGGAGCAGCTTTAGTGTTTTTTTCTCATTTGTTTTCAGTTATTGTGATTGAAAATAATTTTTCACTTAATCTAATTAAAGATACAATTACTAATATTCCATTATTAATTGGTCATATATTATATGGATTAACTCTTTGTGTTACTATAATAATAGTAGCAGTTCCAGAAGGTTTGGTATAGTTATGATAACATCTGAACAATTATAATAAAAGATTGAATAAAAAAATGAAGTTGTAAGATAAAAGTAGACACAAAAAAGGTGTGTTTACTTTTTTTTTGGTATAATTTAATAAAGGAGATGAAAAATTATGGGTAGACCTAAAGGTGGCA
>ERZ824480.559-NODE-559-length-46582-cov-16.567498_pt1 | contig 46582 bp, 35 predicted proteins | sample MGYA00519861_ERZ824480 | MGnify/ENA primary metagenome ERZ824480 (study PRJEB31778, sample SAMEA3449152) | human gut metagenome | biome: human gut; feature: human-associated habitat; material: faeces | place: United Kingdom | collected 2010/2012 ... | reverse complement strand
CAAAGTATATATTTTTAAATAAAGTGTGACATATGATTGACTAATATACAAGTAATTTTCTAGAAAATTGTATATAAATATTGACAAATTTACCCAATACAGTTATAATAATTAACGTATAAATAATAATTTTCAGTTAAAATCCCACACGTAAGAGTGTAACTACTGAAGGGAGGGGAACAAAAAATGTCAGAGGTTAAAGTTAATAACGGAAATATAGAAGATGCCTTAAAAAGGTTTAAAAGACAATGTGCTAGAAATGGAGTATTACAAGAAGTAAGAAAAAGAGAGCACTATGAAAAACCAAGTGTAAAAAGAAAGAAAAAATCAGAGGCAGCAAGAAAAAGAAAATTTTAAAAAATAAGAAATGGGTTGAAAGTTATTAAATTTTCAATCCATTTTTGTTTATAATTTATAAAAGGAGGAAAAGGTATGTTAAAAGAAAAATTGTTAGAAGATTTGAAAAATTCTATGAAAGAAAAAAATGTAATTAGAAAAAATGTTATACAAATGGTTAGAGCAGCTATTTTACAAGTTGAAAAAGACAAACAAATAGAAGTTACAGATGATCAAATAATTGAAATAATTGCAAAAGAAACCAAAAAAAGAAAAGATTCAATAGCTGATTATGAAAAAAGTGGAAGACAAGACTTATTAGATCAAATAAATGAGGAAATCACTATATTAGAAGAATACTTGCCAGAACAACTATCAGTTGAAGAAATAGAAGAAAGAGTAAAAGAAATAATTACTGAACTAGGTGCAACATCTATGAAAGAAATGGGTTTAGTAATGAAAACAGCAAAAGAAAAATTAGGTGCATCAGCAGATGGAAAAACAATAAATGAGGTTGCTAAAAAACTATTACAATAATTTTGAAAATATGAAGAATTATTCTAATTAGTTTGACATATAATAAAAAATCTGGAAGTTAATTCTTCTGGATTTTTTATTTGTATGTAAAAACAATATATACTAACACACGTTAAATAACAAATGTGTACAATACCCTTGAATAATTTTCCAAGATTAGATTATAATATACATGAGTTTAAAAAGGAAAGAGGAAAAATAATGAATTATCAAAAAGAAGAAATAAAACAAGGTATAACTTTACATCAAATTTATACTGAAAACTATAAAACAAATTTAAGTGCAGTATTCTTGGCAACACCACTAAAAAAAGAAAATGTGACACTTGACGCTCTACTAACAGCAGTGCTAAGAAGAGGCACTAAAAATATTTCATCGCAAGACTTAATTAGTAAAAAATTAGAAATGCTATATGGAGCTAGTTTTGACTGTGGAGTTGAAAAAACAGGTGATAACCACATAATGAAATTTTATTTAGAAACTTTAAGTGAAGAGTTTTTACCATCTGCGGAAAATATACTAAAAGAAGCTATAGATATTTTAACAGATATAATATTCAATCCATTGATAGAAAATGGAAGATTTAAACAAGAATATGTTGAAGGAGAAAAGAAAAATTTAAAACAAATTATTGAAGCAAAAATAGATAATAAAGCTAAATATGCTTATGATAGGTGTATAGAGGAAATGTTCAAAAATAAACCTTATGGTCTGTATAAGTACGGATATATAGAAGAATTAGAAAAAATTACACCTGAAGAACTATATGACTATTATAAAAAATTAATAAATAACTGTAAAATAGATATATTTTATTCTGGAACTATAAATAAAGAACAAGTAAAACAAATTGTGGAACAAAATGAAAATATAAAAAAACTAAATGATAGAAAACCAGAATATGTAATAAACAATGAAACAACAGAACAAATTGAGAATAAAGAACCAAATATAATAAACGAAAGTATGCAAATTACACAAGGAAAACTTGTAATGGGACTAAATATAAATGAAATAGCTGAAGATAGTAGATTTATTGCATCTGTATATAATGCAATACTTGGAGGGGGAGCTAATTCGAAATTATTCCAAAATGTACGTGAAAAAGCAAGTTTAGCATACACAGCAGGTTCAAACTATAATAGAACTAAAAATTGTATATTTATTCGAGCTGGAATTGAAATACAAAATTATCAAAGGGCATTAGATACAATTAAACAACAGTTAGAAGATATGAAAAATGGCAATTTTACTGACAAAGATATTAAAGATAGCAAAGAATTAATATTAGCATCTATAGAAGGAATATCAGAAGAACAAGATACAGAAATAACATACTATTATGGACAAGAATTAGCTAATAGATTCGTAGAATTAAAAGAATATATGGAAAAGATAAAAGCTGTAAATAAAGAGCAGATTATTCAATTAGCACAAAATGTAGTTATAAATACAATATATTTTTTAAAAGATTAGAAAGGAATAAAAAAATGAAAATTGTAGAAAGCTCAAAGATTAAAGAAAAAGCTTATATTGAAAAGCTTGAAAACGGTATGAAAGTAATTATAATACCAAAGCAACATACAAAAAAGAAATATATAATATGGGGCACACATTTTGGCTCAATAGACAATCATTTTATAATGCCACAAACAGGAGAAGAAGTGTATATACCAGATGGAGTAGCACATTTTCTTGAACATAAAATGTTTGAACAACCAGATGGAACAAATAGTTTAGATACATTAATGGCACTTGGACTTGATGCAAATGCATACACAACAAATGACCATACAGCATATTTATTTGAATGTACAGATCATTTTGAAGAAGGACTAAACGAGCTTATGGACTATGTACAACATCCATATTTTACAGATGAAAATGTAGAAAAAGAAAAAGGAATAATAGGACAAGAAATAAAAATGTATGATGATGATCCTGGATGGCAATTGTATATGAATACTTTAGATTGTATGTATAAAGAAAATCCAATAAAAATAGATATAGCTGGAACAGTAGAATCAATTAGCAAAATAAATCCAGATGTATTATATAAATGTTACAATACTTTTTATCATCCATCAAATATGACAATGGTAGTATGTGGAGATTTTAAACCAGAAAAACTATTAGAAGAAATAAAAAAGCGTTTATTACCAAAAACAAATCAATCAGATATAAAAAGAATATATACTGAAAAAGAAAATAAAATAAATATGCCAGAAAAAACATCACAAATGGAAGTAAGTACACCTATATTTATGATGGGATACAAAGATATAGAAAATAATGAAAAAGATGTTGTAAAGAAACATATAGCTATTGAAATATTATTAAATATTATAATTGGAAAAAGCTCTGAGCTATATAAAGAATTATATGAGAACGGCTTATTACTAGCGCAACCAGATTTTGATTATGAATTTAGTAGTCAATATGCACATGTCTTGATATCTGGTGTGTCAAAAGAACCAAAAAAGATAATTGAAAAAATAGTTGAAAAAGTGGAATTACTAAAGCAAAACGGATTAGAAGATGAAGAATTTGAAAGGGCAAGAAGAAAATTGTACGGCGAATATGTTATAGAATATAATAATGTTGCTAATATTGGAAGAATGTTTTTAGCAGATACGATGAAAGAAGTTCAAAGTTTTGATTATATTGAAGAATTTGAAACAGTTACAAAAGAATATGCTCAGGATATTTTAAGAATTATATTTAAAAATGAAAATAAAGTTGTATCTATAATTGAACCAAATAAATAAAAAAGGTCTCTCTATATATTAGAGAGATTTTTTGTTACTAATAAAATAAAAATTTTAAATGTATAGAATTGTGGAAAAAAAGAGTAATTTAACAGATTAGTAAAAATAATGTAGAATATTGTAAAATGATGTAGAAAAATGTTGAACGAAAATACGCCAAAGTACCGAAAATAAACAAAAACTAATTGACTATTATGTAAAAATATGGTATTTTAAATATATACAAAAGAAAAAATAAAAAAAGGAGAGTGATTTTTATGTTAAATGATGAAATTTGTAAATTAAGAGAGAGATTAAATGATAGTATTATTAATGATGAGGATTATAATATTACATATCAAATTAGCGTGGAATTAGATGAATTAATTGCTAAGTATTATAGCATTGAAATTAAATCGCCAAAAAGAAATGCAAGAATAATGAGCCTAGCAAAGGGATAAATATTACCTTTATAAGTATATATAATAATAAATACAAGGGGTACTCTGTAAAAGAGAATCCCTTGTATTTATTGAGAAAATATTACAAAAACATTACATTTATATTACATTTTTATTAAAATAAAGAAAAATATGAAAAGATATGTTATATTAATACTTGAAAAAATAAAAAAAATAAGTTATAATGTAAAAAATACCTATTTGTAGGAGATTTTTGATGAAAAATAAAAAGGTTTTAAGTTTAGTAACAATAATATTATTAGTAGTTATGATTTTAATACCAACTTTTGTTATGGCAAGTGGCCCACTAGAAAATGCTGATGCTTATAGACCAAGTGGCACGATCGGTACAAAAGCTGCTCAAAAAGCAGGTAATATATTAAATGTAATCACTGTAATTGGAATAGTTGTTGGAGTAATTACTTTAATAGTAATAGGTATAAAATATATGGTAGGAACTGTACAAGAAAAAGCAGAATACAAAAAAACAATGTTTAGTTACATAATAGGACTTGTACTTTTAATTTCAGTATGTAGCTTTGTACAAATTATTTATAATCTAACTACTGATATAACTAGTGAAATAGTTGAACCAAGTCAAATGACAGGTGGTGGAGGTCAATCATCAGGCCATGGAGCTGGCAGAAGAACAACAACTGCACCAGGTGATTAAACAAAATAATTAGTTATAATAAAAAAGGAATTGATTATGGTAAAAAAAATAATTTTAATTTTAGCAATTATAGTTTTATCTATGTGCTGTACTAGTTTAATTAGTGTTAAAGCATGTGATAATATAATTGATGGAGCAGATAACTTTGTAAACACTGGAAAAGGGTCTTCAAACGAAATAAATGACACTAAATTGAAAGAGGGTTCAGATTTATTATTTAACTCATTACTAACAATTGGTACTGTTGCTGCATTTATTGTGGGAGCTGTACTTGGTATACAATTTATGGTTGGAAGTGTAGAACAAAAAGCTAAAATAAAAGATTCATTAATTCCTTATGTTGCAGGATGTATAGTAATATTTGGAGCATTCGGAATTTGGAAATTGGTTATAACATTATTAAATAATGCATGATTTTAAAATTGTTTCATTTTAAATGGAACATTTATAATAAATAAAATAAAAAGGAGGATATACTATGAAAAAATCAATGAAAATAGTAAGTATCTTATTAATAGTAGCAATGGCTTTAATTACATTAAGCACATCAGTTTATGCAGCAGATGGTATAATAGAGCAAATGAAACCAGACTATTCTGATAACAGTGGAATTGCCGGAGTAGGACAAAAAATTACAAACATCATTTCAACAGTTGGAATAGTTATAGCTGTAATTATATTATTAGTATTAGGTATTAAATATATGATTGGTAGTGCTTCTGAAAAAGCAGAGTACAAAAAGACTATGATACCATATCTAGTAGGAGCTGTATTGGTATTCGGAGCATCTGCTATTGCAAAAGTTGTAGTAAATATGGCTTCAACAATTACTACAGTCTAATATTACAAACATATTGCAACCATATTACAGTTATATTAAAAGTGCATTTTATATGCACTTTTTTTTTATTTTATATTTACATTTTTCGAGGTTTTTTGCTATAATATAAATTAAGTGAAAATATATATGTAAACGAAGGAGGAAACATAATGGGAACATATAATTTACCCAGAAATGTAAAAGGCGAAAACAGAATCTTATTTATATTTACGACTAAAAGCCTAATATATTCAGTTGTAGCAGCAGGAATAGGATTACTTTTCTATTTTATACTAAAAATGTTTAACTTAACTATGGTTGGAATTATAATTGTAGCATTATTTTCTTTAATTGGTTTTGGAATAGGAACATTAAAAGTACCAGAAATAGCAAAATTTGAATTTAGTAAAAAGACTGGTGGAGAAGCAGTAGATGATGTTATAAAAAGAGCAATACTTTTTAAAACAAAAGGCAAGAAGATATATGTATATAAGGAGGGCAAAAATGATGAATAGTATAAATATGATTACAATAATTTTGACCGTTATCTTAGGCATAATGGTAATGTTATTATTAGTCCTTGGAATTTTATATATAAAGTCAAAAGGAAAAAAGAAGGATGAAAAAAATGATGAAATAATAGCTGGTACAGGAAATAAAAAAGGCAAAGGAACAAAATCATATAGTACTGAATCAGTATTTGATTTTATGGAATTTGATAAAATCGAAGACAATATGATAATAACTCAAAATGGAATTAAATATATAATGGTTGTAGAATGCCAAGGTGTAAATTATGACCTTATGTCAGAAGTTGAAAAAAATTCAGTTGAAGAAGGATTTATTCAATTCTTAAATACATTAAGACATCCAGTTCAAATATATACACAAACAAGAACAATTAATCTAGAAAATAGTATACAAACATATCGCGCGAAAGTACAAGGAATAGAAGCTGAGTTAGAAAAAGAAAAAAGAAAATATCAACAAATGGTAAATTCAGACAACTATTCAGAAGATGAATTAAAGGCAGCTTTTTTTGAATTAACTAAAACAACAAACTTATATGAATATGGAAAAGATATTATTTATACAACAGAAAAGATGAGCTTAAATAAAAATGTATTAAATCAAAAATACTATGTAGTTATTCCATATTATGCTGATGAACTAGGAGAAAACAACTTTGACAAAAAAGAAATTACAAGTTTAGCGTTTTCAGAATTATATACAAGAGCACAATCAATTGTTAGAACATTAGGAGTATGTGGAGTAAATGGTAAAATACTAGATTCAAATTCGTTAGCTGACTTGTTATATGTAGCATATAACCGCGATGATGCTGAGGTTTACGGGGTAGATAAAGCAATTCAAGCAGGTTACGATGAATTATACTCAACAGCACCAGATGTACTTGACAAAAAGATGAAAGCATTAAATGAGCAAATTGAAAAAGAAGCTTTTGATAAAGCAAATCAAAAAGTTATGGAAGCAAAATCAGATAAACAAAAAGCTTTAGAGAAAAAACAAGACTCTATGGAAGATTTAATTGATCAAATGGCTAAAATGATTATTGAACAAAATAAAAATATTGTTGGAAAAGAAATTGCACAAAATGCAATAGAAAAAGTAAATCAAGATAAAGCAAAAAGAAAAGGAAGACCAAAGAAACAAGAAGTAGAAGAAGGAGGTACAAAAAGAGGATGAGTAAAAAGAACAAAAAACAAGACGAATTTATACAAAGACAACAAAGCGATTATACAAAACCAGAAGAATTCAAAATATTAAAGAAAAAAACTATAAAAGAATTAATAGCACCATCTGGAATAGATTCAAGCAATATAGATCATTTAGAAATAATATCTAATGTTACAAGATATGCGAGAAGCTTTTTTGTATCAAGCTTACCAAGAATGTGTACTTTCCCAGAACTATTTAGAGATATGTACTTGTTTGGAGATATAAATACATCAATATATATAAATCCAATTCAAGAATCAAGGTCACAAAACGAATTAAACAGAGTTATAAACGAACTAGAAACAGAAAGAATAGTAGCAGCAGATAGAGGTAATATTAACAGAGAAAGTACATTAGGACAAAAAAGATTTGAGGCTGAACAATTAAGAGATGAAATTGCAGCAGGATATAACAAACTTTATGAAGCTTCAATTGTAGCAACATTATTTGCGTACAGTCTAGAAGATTTGGACAGATATACAAAATTATTAGCAACAGAAATGTCAAAATCTCTAGTAAATATAAAAAGTGCGTGGGCAATACAAGAAGATGCATTTAAATCAAATCTTCCATTAATGGACGATAAAATTAAAAAAGTTCACACATTTGACCGTAGATCAATGGGAACAGTATTCCCATTTACAACATCAGAGGTTGGACATCCTTCAGGAATTCCTTTAGGTATTAATAAACAAACTGGAGTACCAATTTTATTTGATAACTTCCATAGCTCACTTACAAACTATAACATGGTTATATTTGCTAAGTCTGGTGCTGGTAAGTCTGTTACAATGAAAACTTTAATATCTCGTTCAGCAGTATTAATGGGAATTCAAAGTTTAGCACTAGACGCTGAAGGCGAGTATAGCATAGTTGCAGAAAGCTTAGGAGGAATAAATGTTGTTCTTTCTCCAACATCTAAAACAATTATTAATATTTTTGATATTGAAACAGAGGTAATTAAAGACGAAATTACAGGTAGAGATAGATTAGTACTTAATGTTGAAAATAAAGTTGAAGACGTTACACAAGCTTTGCTTACAATGGCAAGAGGTAGTACAAGAAGTCAAGAAGTAAACGAGCTTACTAAACAAATTATTGCAGAGTCAGTTGCAGAAGAATATGCAGCACATGGAATCAATTCGGATCCAAACAGCTTATATGAAGCAGCAAATGGTGGATTAAGTGGCAATATGCTAGGAAAAGAAAGAAAGAAAATGCCAACAATTGGTTCGTGGTATAGAAGAATACAAAACAAGGCGTCAGAAAATACAAATCAAGACTATAATTTCCATTATAGTTATTTGCTAAAAGTTATGAAACAATACATAAGAGAATATGACGGACAAATGGCATACTTTGATGGACAATCTACATTTGATTTATTAGATGGTACATTATTTATTAACCTAGATATATCACAGTTGGAGGAAAGATTTGCAAGACCTTTGGCACAGCAAATTTTACTTGCTTGGATTTGGGAAAAATATGTTAAGAAAAACAGTGAAGATAGAAACAAAGCAGCAAAGAAAAGAGTTTTAGTTGATGAGGCTTGGATGCTTTTACCATACCCGGAGGCTGTTGATTTCTTAAATACAATGGCTAGACGTGCTAGAAAAAGAAACGTATCACTAGCAATTATTTCACAAAGATTCCAAGACTTTTATGAAAAACCAGAAGCACAAGCAGTATTAACATCATCAGATACAAAACTATTTTTAGCACAAGATAAATCAGAAATTCAATATTTAAAAGAAGTATTTAAATTAAGTGAAGGAGAATCAAACTTTTTAATTACATGTTTTAAAGGTGAAGGATTATTAAAAGTAGGTGCAGATAGTGCAATTATTCAAATACAACCTACAGCAAAAGAATTTGAATTTGTTGAAACTAACTTAAATAAATTAGCACAGATGAAAAGCAAAAAAAGAAGACAAGAAATATATTAAAGGGGAACTAATATGAAATTTTATACGGAGAAAACAATTACAAATAAAATAATCATTGCTCTTGTAATTGTAACATTGTTAAACTTTATATGTCCAAATATTTCATCTGCAAGTATAGGTGGTATACTATTTGAACCAATTAAAGATTTATTACTAGTAATAGCAGATGGAGTAATGTCCATTGTACAGGCAATGATTTATGGAACAAACTTAAGTGTTTCATTCTTAACAATAAAACATAAAGATGAGTGGCAGTCTACGGCATCGGGAATTTTATACGGAATAGCAACTGCTCTGACATTAATTGCCGCAGTGGTAGCTGCACCTTTTACAGGAGGACTTTCATTAGGAGCAATAATAGGAATTGCTGCAACATCAATTGGAGTTGGATATGTTGTAACTCAGGTTACTGCTAATGCAATACCGCCTACCTTTAAACTCCCAATATTTTTACTTACACCAGAAGCAATGTTTGCTAATGAAGTACCTTTATTAGATGTAAACTTTTTTAGTGAAACAAGAGATGGACTAATAACTGATGCAGATGGAAATAAATATATAGAAACAATTACACAAACTGGACAAAAAATAAAAATGAAATCTACAGCATTAGAATTAAGACCTACAATATCTAAGTGGTATTTTGCTTTAAGAAATTTAGCTATAGTAGCATTATTATCAATACTTGTTTATATTGGAATAAGAATTTTAATAAGTAGTTCAGCTGATGATAAAGCGAAATATAAACAAAGGATGGTGGACTGGTTAGTTGCAATGTGTTTATTGTTCTTTATGCATTATATAATGGCATTTGCTGTTAAAATGACAGAGGAAATTATAAAAGCAGTAAATAGTGTAAATGATCCATATTATATTACATTTGGTGATTCTGATAGCAAATTAAAGGATTACAAATATGAAGCAGGTTCAGGAGATAGTGAAGGAGAAAACATATTTAATGTAAGTGATGGATTAGGAAAAACGCTACATGACAATAATATAATTACAGACTACAATGGAAAGTATATATTTATGTGGCCTACAAACTTAATGGGAAAAGCAAGAATAGAATTACAATTAGAACCAACAGAAGATTTAACAGAAGATGACATAGAAACGAGGCAATTTGGATACACTGTAATTTATTTGGCTTTAGTTATGTATACAATTTTATTTTTATTTAGATATCTAAAAAGAGTAATGATGCTTGCATTCTTAACTATTATTGCACCTTTAATGGCAATGACATATCCTTTAGATAAGTTGCAAGATGGAAGTGCTCAAGGATTTAATACATGGCTTAAAGAATATATATTTAATTTACTAATACAACCAGTACATTTAATTTTATATACGGTTTTAATTGGTGCTTCAATGGACTTGATAGCAGATAACATAGTATTTGCCTTAGCTGCATTAGGATTTATCTTACAAGCTGAAAAAATATTACGTAAATTCTTTGGATTTGAAAAAGCGTCAACAGTTGCAGGAGGATCTGCACTTGGAGGAGCTTTGGCAATGCAAGGAATTAACCAGATGAGTAAGTTGCTTGGTAAAGGCGGAAAAGGCGGAAAAGGTGGAAAATCTGGAGGCGGAGAGAATGGCAATAATGGAGAAAAAAATCCTAAATTAAGAACAGCAGATAAGGGTAAAGACACAAACAGTTTAATTAATGAAATATACGGAAGTGGAAATGAACAAGAAAATGCACGACAAGTAACAGATGGACAAACAGAGAATCAAGGAGATAATGTACCAGAAGAACAAACACCGTTACAAGCAATGGCAGATGTATATGATGAAGGGTTTGGAACTGCTGACTGGGATCCACAAGTAAGCGATGCGATGAATAGAGAAGCTAATGCAGAATCAAATGAAGGTAACAATTATTCTCCTGAAGAATATGAGCAAATGTTAAGAGATATAGGATTTGATGAAAGTGAGATACCAGACGTAATGAGACAACAATTCGGAGATAATACAGACTCTGAAGAAAGTGGTGGAGATAGCAATGCTATAGAAGCAGCAAACCAAACAAACCAAACAACACAAACAACGCAAACTGAAGGCAGAGGAAAAAGATTACTAAGATCATTTGGAAGAGGTGCTGTAAGAGGTTTGAAAGGAGTAGCATATAGTGCTCCGAAGGTAGCAAGATCTTTGACTAGAACTGCAGTAAAAGCCATATTGATGGGAGCCGGAGGTGTTGCGGCTGGGACAGCTGGATTGGTATCAGATGACGTTTCAAATGTATTTAAATATGGTGCAGCGGGAATAGGAGCAGGAAGTATAGCAGGTTCAGGAATTAACGCTATACCAGATAGAGTAGATTCAATAGCAGGAAATATTAGTAATGGATTAAATGGTCTATATGAAGCTACTCATACTGAAGATGAGAGTGAAGCTAGACAAAATAGAATACTAGACAAACAAGCTTTAAGAGATCCAGAGAGAATAAGAAAATATCAAGAGAAACTTAAAGTTTCTAAAAAAGAGGCACGCAGAATAATGAAAGAAGAGGCACAAAAATACAGAGAAGCAGGAGTTACAGATGATAAGCTAATCATCAAGGCGATGAAAGCTAGTGAAGATGATTTTGGAGTAGATAGAGCATCTAAACAAAGAATTATATTAGCCCAAATGGCTGAAGAAGTTGGAGATAACCAGAAAAAATTAAAACATCTTAAAGAAGGATTAGTGGAAAGAGGAGTGCCAAGAGGAGACATAGATAAGTATATTAAAACTATAAAGGACATTAACAAAATAATATAATACTATAAGGAGGCTATTATGCTTAATAATTTGTTTAGAAAATATAATCAAAATAAAAGGGGATTATGGACAATTATTATAGTAATAGTCTTCTCTTATGTTATTATACAAGCAGTATATGGATTACTTAGAAATATTAAGGAAAAGAAAAGAGAAGAACTAATAAATCAAATAAATGAAAATACACAAATTAGTAGTAATAGTAATTTAGAAAATAATACACAAGATACAAATTCGGAAATAACAACAGATACTACAAGAAAAAATTCAAAAAAACTAATAGAACAATTTGTAAAATATTGCAATAACAACCAAATAGAAGATGCTTATGGTATGATATCAAAAGATTGCAAAACAGTGTTGTTTCCAAACATCAACATATTTAAAAATAATTACATAAAGAAAATATTTAATCAAAATAAAACAGCAAAAGTAGAAAAAGAAATATATGGAAATGGAATTTACAAAGTAACATATATGAACAATATATTACAATCTGGTGGAAAATCAGACAAACAAAGAATAGATTACATCTATATTACAGATGAGGATGAAAACAAAGTTTTAAGCTTAAATAAATTTCTTTATATAAAAAAGATAGGGACTGAATCAAAAAATAAAAGATTAAATATAGAAGTTATAGAAAAGCAAATATTTATTGACTATGAAATATATACAATAAAAATAACTAACAATACAGAAAATGAAATATTAATTGCTAATCAAAATGATGTAAATAATATAAACTTAACAGACGAAAATGATGTTAAATATTCATCATATATAGATGAATTAGCTACGGAAATATTAGTAGTACAACAAAATGGGACAAAGACTATAAATATAAAATTTAACAAAACATTTAATACAGATAGAAAAATAAAATATATGAACTTTAATGTTATTATGGACTATAATGCTTATATAAAAGGACAAGATTTTGAAACATTAAAATATAGTGTTCAATTATAAGTAAGGAGAAAAAAATGCAAGCAGATGATTTTAATAAAGACAATGGAAAAAAAGTAATAGATAAAGCAAAAAAAGTATTAAAAGCAACTTTAAAAATATTTACAAAAAAATGGGTTATAATTGCAGTTGCATTATTTCTCGTCATAATAGCATTAGGTGGAGCTTATGATGCTTTAATGGATGCATTTTCGGATAAAGTAAGTAAATATACAGCAGAACATCCAGTTCAAGTTCAGTATGATGCAGATGATAATTCAATTGTTATATCAGATGAACAAGCAGATGAACTAATTGAAGAGTTAGAAAAAATGGGTTTTAAATTAAATTCATTACACTTGAGTAAAGATTTAATAAAAAAATGCTATGCAGCAGAAGTAGTAAGCCAAGAATTGAACAGAGGTGCAGAAGAACAAGAAGGAAAATATTATGGAAGAGTATATGTAAAAAAAGCGTCTAGTACAAATTCGTCTACTGATGAAGCAATACCTCTTACTTATGTTCCTTACGAAGAAATGACAGGTGGAAAAGCTAAAATAGATGAGCCAATAGCAAATGAACAATTGCAAAATGGAAAAGATATAACAGAATGTTTTTCAGTCAGTCCAGAAGGAAAGCTTGTAATTGCAAATAAAGTAGTAAATACAGACAATAATGGAAATAAGCCAACATCAATTAGTTTAAAAGAGTTAGAATATAAATCAAAAATAACAAAATATATAACACCATTTGAATTTTTAATTAATTTATGTGTAGCTACCCAAAACCCAGAGTACATATCAGCTTTGACTGATAAAATAGTAAAAGAAACATCAATAGTTATTACAATAATGGATAATGTAACTACCATAAATACAACAAGAACCTATAAATATAAAAATGCAACATCTGTTGACAAAGAAGGAAGAATATATGTCAAAAATTCAGAAACAGGAGAATATACTGATTCTGGAAGGAGAAATCCAACAAGAGGTAATCCACAAGTAACACTTCCAAGTCAAGAAAGTGACTACATATCTGATACACCATCAAATAGCAGTATAGAAATACATAATCCAACAATACAGATAACAGAAGTAGATACATGGTTTGTAAAACAAAAAATAACATATAACAATCAAACCAATGGACCTACAGAAAATACTTCATACGAAGAAATTGAGGATGAAACACCATCACATACAGATGCAAGTTACAGATATCAATATACTACAGAAGATACAAGTGGAACTGCAGAAGAAGTTAGAATGTATATTAGTACAATTACTTATAAAGTAAATCAGATGATAGAAGTAATAACTAACACAACTATAAATACTTATTCTGAAGGAGTTAGTGAAACAGATGAAGGTTCTGATGCACAAGGAAAAACAGATGAGATATTAGAAATGCTAAAAACAAAATATACACTACCTCTAAGTAAGATAAAAGAAGCTCCAATACACAAATTAGTAAACGGAGCAGGAATATTCTTTCAAATGTTAGAGAAAAGTTCAAGAACACAAGAGTTGGAAAAAATTATGAAATATGTATTATATCTTTATAATGGAAAGGACTATGGCGTAACTTCGCTAGATATGAGTGTATTTAATATTACAAATTTTACAAATATAAGTGGAATAGGATCTGTTAGTGCATTTGGAACAAATTTATCAAGAGAAGAATTTATAGCAGCTGTTCAAGCATACAATGGAGGGAAATCATATAGTAAGCTATCTAATGCAGCTGGTGACTTTTATGATATATGTACTTCAGCAGAATATAATGTTAATCCGTGTTTAGCATTTGCATGGGCTTGTATAGAAACAGGGTATGGAAAAAGCACACCAGGAAATAACCTTTTTGGCTTTGCAATATATAATGGGCAAAGTTCAGGAGCTACATATAGCTCTTATGGTGATTCTATTAGAGATTTTTGTGGATGGATAGTTAATGCTTCAACAGAAGGAACAGATAAATATAATTATGCATATTCAACAGCTCAAAAATATGCAACTGTAAATTCTATGTTTGCTGGTAAACCTGAAAATAATGCATATGCAATGTTTTGTATATATATGTATTTAGGAGACACTCATTTATGCAATGAACCTGATTTTGATAATCCAGCAGGAATTGATTATTACCAAAGCCATGGAAGTACTTGGGGATCAGGAGGACGTATACAAATTTACTCTATGTATGAATTAGGTGGAATATCAACAGGAGAGTATAAAATAAGGTGTGGACACTCAGGAGCAACAGATTTAACATCCTTACAAGAAAAAGCAGATTATGCCCAATATTGTTTTGAATCTAGACTTAGAGTGGCAAAAACTATATTTGGAAACAATTGCTTTTTAGGAGAAGTCGGATCAATTGTAGAAGCTGCGTACATGGTTGCAGATCATTTTTTAAACTCTGGAGTTGAGGTGCATTACGCAGGAAATGGAGTTGAAGGGGCAACTAATAATGGTAGAACTGGTGTAGGTTATAATATACAGGCATCATGGGATTACCCTATAGAAAACCCAAGCAAATATGGAATAGTATGTGCAACATTCGTAAGTTTATCTCTTTGGAAGGCTGGGTTAATAGATGAAGCTACAATTAATCAATATCCATATAATGGATGCTGGGGAGTAGAAAATATGCTAACACAATCTTCATATGCAAATCAGTGGCAAAAAATAACTAGTTTTGCAGAATTACAAGAAGGAGATATTGTGTTTTACCCAAATCGTAATCATGTGTATATATATATAGATGGAGGAAAGCGTTTAGACCAAAATTATTGTGTAGTATCTAGCAGTGGAGATAGAAGCTCAATGGGTAAACTGCTTAGTGCTGATCCAAATAAATTTGCCGTAGCATATAGATATATTGGAAAATAAAATTAAAAATAAGGAATGTTAATTTATGAATAAAAACCTTAAAAAAATTATAATATTATTAATAATTTTTATAACAATAACAACAATAATGATATGTGTGTTGTTATTAAAGAAAAATGAAGAACGGAATAAACGAAATAGAAGATGGTAAAGAGACATATAACTTTGAACTTAATAAATTAGAAAAAGTGCAATCAAAAAATGAATATTATAATGCAAAAAAGTGTGTAGAATTATTTTATGATTATGTCTCAGATGGAAACAGAGAAAAAATATATGGTTTATTAGATGACGAATATGTACAAATGGCTAATATAACGAAAGAACAGTTAAAAATAAACAATATATCTAAAGTAAAAATTGACATAAACAAAATGTATACAATAAAAATAAGCAATGACGTAGATGTATATTTAATATATGGAAAATTAATTGACACAAATTCAAATAAAATGTTTAATTTAGCTGTTGGGGTTAAAATGAACCCTGCTAATAGTACATTTTCAATATTACCTTATGAATATATGACAGAAAAAAACATGCTAAAAATTGACGAAAATTCAGAAATAAATTTTAATAGAACAGAGAAAATAGAAAATAAAACTTATAATGTTTTTAAATCAATATATTTAAATGATGAAGAATATGTTAAGTATATATTTGAAACATTTACAGAAAGAATGTCATTTAATATTGAACAAGCATATCAGGACTTAGATCAAAATTATAAAGAAAAGCGTTTTGGAAGCTTACAAAATTTTACACAATATGTAAGCAAAAATAAAGAATTATATTTATCATATAATAATAAAAATGCAAAACAATATGGTGATTTTGATAGCATGGAAGAATATATGATATACATAGCAAAATATAAACCACTTGAGTTAAAATCATATAAAATTGATAAGAATAATGATTATACTCAATATGTTCTTATTGATAACTTAGAAAATTATTATATATTTAGAGAAACATCAGTTATGGACTATACTGTTATACTAGACACATATACAATAGATTTACCAGAGTTTCTTGAAAAATATGAAAATGCAAAAGAAGAGGATAAGGTAATATTAAACCTTCAAAAATGTTTTGAAGCATTAAATAATAATGACTACAAATATGTATACAATAAGCTAGATGCAACATTTAAATCAAATAACTTTAAAACAGAAGCTGACTTTGAAAAGTATGTGAAAACAAACTTCTTTGAATCTAATAATGCAAAATCAAGCAATGGTAAAAAACAAGGAGATTTGTATACTTATGAAGTTACTATAACTGATAAAACAGAAAAAAATACTAAAACAGTAAAAAAGACATTTGTAATGAGATTAAATGAAGGAACAGATTTTGTAATGTCATTCAGTATTTAAAAAATGAGGAGATTATTCTCCTCATTTTTTGCTTTTATATAGTTTATTTTTATAATATATGATATAATAAAACAAAAAAGGAGTAATATATAAATGGAAATAGATAAGTCAAATGAAATAAAAGAAGCAATGGCAAATATTTATACACAAATAGCTGAAAGGGAAGACAAGAGTACTCAAATATCAAATATAACTTATTACAAAGAACTTGCTTTTGATTCAGCGAGATTTATAGAAAATGATGTTTTTGTTACGAAGCTTAATAGAGAAAATGGTAAAAAGGGAGTAGAAGAGGTATATGAAATATATAACAAAGATGGGGATTTAGTTGCAACAGTTGATAAAGCTGGAAAAATTCATTTTTCACCAGAATATATAGAAAAGTTAAGACAAGAATATCAAGAATATTTTGAAATGCTAAATTTAGATAATGCAGTACTTGAGTTGCCAGAAGAAATAAAAGAAAGAAATATTACTTTACAACCAGAAGAATTAGAAAAAGAAAAGAAGAAAGAAAAACAAGACGAAAAAGGCAAAGAAGATGAAGAGAAAACTGAAGAAGAGGAAGAAGAACAAGAACAAGAGAAATTAGATCCACAAGAAGAAAATCAAGAACAAAAAGCAATTGCAAAAAAGAAGGGAATTCCTGAAAATAATGTTTTAATAGTTAGGGATAATAGTAATTTTTATAAAGATCATCCAGAAGTAGAAAGAGATTTAATATTTAGTCGTGATAAAGATGGACTTGTAAAAGCAGAATATATTGATGAAAATGGAGAATTGCAACCATCAAAGTATATTATGCCATCAACAACAGGTATTAGACAAGAAACAGTATCAATTGGAAGTGATGGTAATCCAGTAACTAAAGAGTCACCACAACAAGTAATGCAAACAAGAAACTTAACAGGAAGAGATCAAGATATAAGAGATGTAAGAATAAACATCAAGTTTGATACTTATGGATATCCATATGCAGAAGAAGCAAGACAAGGAAAAAATGGAAAATGGGTAGCACTTGCCATTGAAGTAAAAGGAAGACCTACTAATAGCTCACAAGTAAATGAAATAACTTCAATTAGAACTGGTGTTGCAGACCCAGATAGAGAAACTGGAATGTACAGTTCCGTAGAGAAAACAGGCTTGATACAAGACGGAGTACAATATGATGAAATGCATTTTATGCAACATTCTGAAGAAATTATTGAGAAATTTATAAAAGATGGATATCAAAGAAAAGAAGCTGTTGAAATCTTTAATTATATGATAGGAGAAGAAGTTCTTACTGAAAATGAAGCAAAAGCGAGGGTAAATGAAAACATAAAAGAAAGAGAAAAAGAGCAAGAAAGAGAAAAAGAGCAAGAAAGAGATGATGATGACGAAGGAAGAACTCCATGGGGAGATGCTGAAGCAAGAGATTCAAGAAGATAATTAAATTATTCATAAAAATCACCTTTACAAATATAATGTAAAAGGTGATTTTTGTATATGAAGTTTAAAAATAAAAAAGTAATAAGTGCAATGATTTGTTTATTTGTAACACTTATTTTATCTATAAATAATATGTGTTATGCTAATATAAATGATAATGAAATTATTGATATTAACGAAACAAAGAAGCAAGCAATTGAAACCGTATCTAAAAATATAGAAAACTTAAAGTTGAATTCTAGAATTGGACTAATATTTGATAGAAAATCTAAAAGAATTCTGTATGAAAAAAATGGCTTAAAACAAGTTCCGATGGCAAGTACAACGAAAATAATGACAGCAATAGTTGTTTTGGAAAATTCAGAGTTAAATGATGTAGTTACAATAAGCAAAAAAGCTGCAGGAACAGGAGGGTCACGATTAGGATTAAGAACAAATGACAAAATTACGGTACATGACCTGCTTTATGGATTAATGCTTAAATCTGGAAATGATGCTGCAGTTGCTTTGGCAGAACATGTTGGAGGAGGAATAGAAGAATTTGCAGACATGATGAATAAAAAGGCAAAAGAACTTGGACTTATAAATAGTCATTTTATAACACCACATGGATTAGACAAAGAGAAACACTATACAACTGCGTATGAATTAGCTTGTATGGCTGATTATGCATTGAAAATTCCAAAGTTTAAAGAGATTGTGAGTTCTAAAAATTACAATATAACAATAAATGCAAGAAGTAATTTAATAGGAAATACTAATGAATTACTTGGAAATTTGAATGGCGTTTATGGAGTAAAAACCGGGTTTACAAATGAAGCTGGGAGATGTTTAGTTACAGCTTGTAAACGCGAAGATTTAGATATTATTACAGTAGTACTAGGAGCAGATACCAAAAAGTATAGAACATCAGATAGCATAAAATTAATTGAATATGCATATAAAAATTATGAAGTAATAGATATTGAAAAAAAAATAAAAGAACAATTTGAAAATTGGAAACAATTAAACTGTAATCGCATATATATAAATAAGGCAAAACAAGAGAAGATAGATTTAGATATTGAAAGTTTAGGCTATTCTAAAATTGCAATAAAAAAAACAGATATTGATAACATAAAAATGGAAATAAATTCATTATATTACTTAGAAGCACCTGTTGAAAAGGGAAGAATTATAGGAAATGCAAAGATTCAAATAAATGGAGAAACAATAGCAAATTTAAATATAAAAAATAAGCAAGTGATAGAAAAAAAGAATATATTTGATTATTTTATAGATTTTTTATCATTAGTACCTTGACTTTTATATAAAAATTTGTTATTATAAATATGCTTTGAAAAAAAGCTTATGCGGGAATAGCTCAGTTGATAGAGCGCTGCCTTGCCAAGGCAGAGGTCGCGGGTTTGAGCCCCGTTTCCCGCTCCATTTTTTTTATTAAGCTTAATATTTATGGCGCCTTAGCCAAGCTGCTGAGGTCGTTCGAGCTTTAGCGAGTTACAACCTCAGTATGCAGGGAGCGCTAGCGAGTCGCTGGTAAGCAAAGTAATTCGTGACTATAATTTAATATTTATGGCGCCTTAGCCAAGCGGTAAGGCACGAGTCTGCAAAACTCTGATCATCGGTTCGATTCCGATAGGCGCCTCCAGCGAACCAAAAGATAAGAATTATAATTCTTATCTTTTTTAAAATTCTATTAAGCGAGACGTAAAAAAACTAGGGAAATAAGAAAAAGAGGCAATATTAGCACCAAAAATATTGAAAATATTACAAAAATGTAATATAATTGTAATATAAGGGCAAAAAAATAGAAGTTAAATCCAAGAACCTATATCCGTAAGGGGAAAAAATGCAATAAAAAAAGGCATGAAATTATAGGAAAATACTGCTATTGACATGTTCTTAATAGACTATTAAAATAATATTAATATAATAAAAAAGGAAGGTAAAGATAATGAAATTTAAAAAAGGAATAATGTTTATAATACTTTTACTTCTATCAATGTGTTGCTTAAGTGTATTTACACAAGTAAATGCAGCTTCTGGAACTGGAAGTCTATATCTTAACTTAACAATGGTTGGAAGAAGATCAGGATATGGATACCAAATAGCAAGTGGTAGTAAAAACGTATGGAAAATCTATGAAACAGGAAAAAATACTGATGATACTATTTATTGCTTAAGAGGTGGTCCTGGTTTTGGATCAGCAGATTATTCAGCAATTAGAGCACCTGTTGAAACTCATTATACAAAATATTTTGATTTAAAGGATCCAGATGATATTCCTGCAGTATACCAAGCACCATTACCAGATGTTAATGGTACAGAATATCAAGCATTATTATGGATTTTAGATAATTGTTATGTTGCACCTAAAATTGATGCATCCTCAACAGCAAAAGCTGAAGCTAAAATTAATAGAGATACTTTATTAACTGCAGCAACTAATTATGCGGTAGAACAAGGAAATCCAGAAATAACTGAATTTGCAGATATGGACTTATTAACAGATGATGATATAGATGCAGTACAACAATTGGCAGTATGGTATTATACAAACCCTACAGGTGATTATCATGTAGAAAACGTAGAATTCTATGTTAATATAGTACAAGGTGTAGATGCAAACTATAAAGCATTAAGTGAAGATATACTAGAAAATGGATGGGAAAGAGCACTTGCATGTCAAGCATTATTTGATTACTTAGTAAAAACACCTCAAAAAGAAGGTTTTAGCTATAGTCCAAGTGATAGCAGTGTAAACACTGTACCAGTTAAACTTTCTGATACAAGTAATATAACAGTTCAAAAAGTAAATAACAGATATATAGTTGGACCATATAAACTAGAACAAGTAAGAGATACACAATATAGTTTAGATGTTTTCGTTAATGATGAAAATGACAATGAAGTAACAGATGTAATATATTTAGATAAAAATAAGAACGAAATTATAAATATGACTGATGACAAACAATTAGTAGGAGAAGAATTTTATATTTCTGTACCATCTACTAATAATATTAAAAGTGTAAAATTTAATATTTCAGGTTCTTATACAGAAACTAAACTTACATATTGGTCAGTAATTGATAAAGGAAATAACAACTTAGAGTTAGAACAACCTGTTGTTAAAGTTGAAAAAATAACAAGAAACTTTTCAGAAGAAGTTGTTACTGATATACCAGAAGAACCAACAGTAGAAGAATTCGACTTAGCTTTAAGAAAATTCATTATCTCAATAAATGGAGTAGCACCAGCAGTGGATAGAACTCCAGTAATAGATGCACAAGAATTAGAAAAACTTAAAAATGGAACTACAACAACAGCAAGAAAAGTACATCCTAAAGATGCACTTGCAGTAAAAAAAGGGGATAAAGTAGTATATAAGATAAGAATATATAATGAAGGTAATGTAAATGGATATGCATCAACAGTTATAGACTACTTGCCTACAGGACTAAAATTAGCAGACAATAGTACAATAAATACACAATATGGATGGAAAACAACAAAAGATGTTGGAACAGCTAAAACAACATATTTAGCAGATAAAATGATCAATAAATTTGATGGAACAACATTAGACTTTGTTGATTTAGAAATAGAATGTGAAGTAACAGCAGTAGTTGAAAGCAAAAATCAAAACTTAAAAAATATAGCAGAAATAACAATGCATAAAGATGAAGATGGAAATACAACAGTGACAGACCGTGACTCACAACCAAACAATGTTGATAAAAATAATTATGGAACAACAAGCCAAGAAGATGATGATGATTTTGAAGATTTAATAATGCTAGGTGAAGCAATGGACTTAGCTTTAAGAAAATTCATTACATCAATAAATGGAGTTGCACCAACAGTGGATAGAACTCCAGCAATAGATGCACAAGAATTAGAAAAATTAAAAAATGGAGCAATTACAACAACAAATAAAGTACATCCTAAAGATGCACTTGCAGTAAAACCAGGAGACAAAGTTATATACAAAATAAGAGTATATAATGAAGGCAACATTAATGGATATGCAGCAGTTGTTAGAGATTATTTACCAGAAGGATTAAAACTGGCAGACAATAGTGCAATAAATACACAATATGGATGGGAAACAACAAAAGATGGTAAAACTGTAAAGACAACATATTTAGCAGACAAAATGATTAATAAATTTGATGGAACAACATTAGATTATAAAGATTTGGAAATAGAATGTGAAGTAATTGCAACAATAGGAACTGAAAACAAAACTTTAAAAAATATAGCAGAAATAACAATGCATAAAGATAAAGACGGAAACACTGAAGCAGAAGATCGTGACTCTAAACCAAATAACGTTGATAAAAATAATTATGGAACAACAAGCCAAGAAGACGATGATGATTTCGAAGATTTAGTTGTATTAGGACAATACTTTGATTTATCTTTAAGAAAATTCATTACAGAAGTTACAACAGGAACAAAAACAAAAAATTATAATAGAGCACCACAAGTTGATGTAACAGACTTAAAAAACGAAACAGCAACAACAGCAACATATAATCATGACAAAACACCAGTAAGTGCTTCTAATGGAGACATAGTAACATATACAATTCGTATATACAATGAAGGACAATTAGATGGATATGTAACTGAAATAACAGATCATTTACCAGAGCAACTAGAATTTATAGTAAATGATGAACTAAATGCAAAATATGGATGGACAGTATCACAAGATGGAAGAACAGTAAAAACAGATATAACATCTTTAACAACAACAAGTTCAGCTAACAGAGACAATATATATGCAGGAAGAACAAATGTGGATGATAAAGTTTTATTAAAAGCATTTGATGGAACAACTCTTGATTATATTGATGTACAAATTAGATGTAAAGTTAAAGAAAATATTGACTTATATGAAAAAATTACAAATATAGCAGAAATAACAGGATTTGCTGATCAAAACGGTGATAAAATTATTGATAGAGATTCTCAAAAAGATAATGTTGTATTACCAACAGATGATACATTACCAAATTATAAAGATGCTGAAATTGATCGTGGAGATACATATATTCCTGGACAACAAGATGATGATGACTTTGAAAAATTAGTAATAAAAAGATTTGACTTAGCTTTAAGAAAATTTATAACAGGAGTTAATGATAAAGAAATAACTAGTAGAGCTCCAGTATTTACAATAACAGAGAATAATGAATACAAATATGTACATTCAAAAGAACCAGTAGAAGTTGCTAATGGAAATACTGTTGTATATACATTAAGAGTATTTAATGAAGGTAATATGGCAGGATATGCAGAAGAAGTAAAAGATGATTTACCAGAAGGACTAGAATATTTACCAACTAATGCAATAAATACAGCTTTTAGATGGAAAATGTATAAACAAGATGGAACAGAAACAACTGAAGTTAAAGAAGCAAGTTATATAAAAACTGATTACTTAGCAAAAATAAATGATATTGACAATAAAAACTTACTAAAAGCCTTTGATCCAGAAACAATGACAATGCCAGACTATAGAGATCTAAAAATTGCATTTAAAGTAACAGAACCAAATACATCTGATAGAGTAATAATAAACACAGCAGAAATTACAGAAGATGCAGATGAAGATGGTAAAGAAGTTGAAGACGTTGACTCAACTCCAGACAACAATAATCCAGACGAAGATGATCAAGACATAGAGAAAATTAAAGTTAAATACTTTGACTTAGCACTTAAAAAATGGGTTACTGAATCAATAGTTACATACAATGGAAAAACAACAATTACAAAAACAGGACATACAGGAGATGAAAATCCTGAACCACCTGCAAAAGTTGAAATTCGTTCAGACAGAATAAACCAAACAACTGTAAAATTTAAATTTAGCATAAAAGTAACAAACGAGGGAGAGATAGAAGGATATGCTAAAGAAATTATAGATTATATCCCACAAGGTTTAAAATTTGTTCAGGAAGATAATCCAAAGTGGAGATTAACAGATGACGGAAAAGTTTTAACAAATCAATTAAAAGACGTGTTAATAAAACCAGGAGAAAGTCAAACAGTAGAAATAATACTAACATGGATAAATGGAAAAAATAACATGGGATTAAAAACAAACTGGGCAGAAATTTATGAAGATGATAATGATTATGATTCACCAGATATTGACTCAACACCAGGTAATGACAAAAAAGGTGAAGATGATGAAGATGATGCACCAGTTATAATCACAACAGCAACAGGTAGTGTACAAACATATATTACATTAGCTCTTGTATCAGTTAGTATAATTGCAGGAGGAGTAATATTAATCAAAAAATTTGTAATTGAATAAAATAAAAAATAATGCTAAAACTTATTTTAGCATTATTTTTTTATTTCTACATTTACATTAAAAAATGCTTATGATATAATAATGATGGTAGATTGTAGCAAAGGAGACTCGAAGTACATGAATCAAATTCTTGCTGTTGGAAACGATAGAAATGAAAATGAAAAAAATAATAACATACAAACAGAGCAGATAAAAAGAGAACCAATAAAACAAAACATAAAAACATCTGCTTCTAATATTAAAACAAAAATAAAAAGAACAAGGTCTGGAAGACCTATTGAAATAGAAGGAATAATAAAATTCTTCTCTGTTGTACTTATAGCTTTTGGAGTTATCTTTGTAGGAGAAGGAGCTTATGCTATGTACAAAGATGCAGATGATAGAAAACCTGCAAATATACCATCTGTTATTATAGGAAGAAAGAATGACAAAGCAGTAGTCCATGTTGAACACAATGTAGAAATATCTAAAATTGAATATTCATGGGATAATGGAGAAAGAAGTACTACTCCAATAGGAAGTACAACTGCAGATGAAGAAATTGTACTTTTAGGATATGATAGTACTTTAAATTTAGTTATAGAAGATGTAAATGGAAAAAGAATAAAATATCAAAAACCATATAAATTAACAGGAGTTGATATTACAAAACCTTCTATTGAAATAGAAACTGAAGACGGAAATAATAATATGACAATAATTGCAAAAGATGAAACAGCTATATCATATATATCATATCAATGGGAAGGCGAGGAACCTATAGTAATTCAAGCAAATCAACAAGGACAAAAAGAAATTAGAAAAGATGTAGCTTTGACAGTGGGAACTAGAAAAGTTAAAATAATTGCTGAAGATATGAATGGAAATGTTGAGAGTTTTGAAAAAGAAGTAGTAACTTCAACTTCAAAACCTAAAATGGTAGTTAAACGTAATAATCAAGACATAACAATAGAAGTAGAAGACAAAGATGGAATAAAAGACATAATAGTTAACTTAAACGGAAAAGTATATGCTGCAAGAGATTTAAATAGAAAGAAAGTTACAGTAGGACCTGTAAAATTGAGGGAAGGAAACAATACTATTTCTGTTCAAGTTATCAACACAAGTGGATATGACATAACTAAGACAGCAGAACTACAATATAATCCATAATAAAAGGAGACAAAATATGTCACAAGAAATTTATTTGATTGATGAAGAAAATGAATTAAAAAGCAAACTAATAGATTTATTTAAAAAAGAAAAAGAATATAAATTTAAAAAAGCTAAAGAAGCGGAAATTGAAAGTGTGTTAAAAAACATTCCAGCACTTATTATTATAAATGAAGATGGAATAAAAGAAGATATTATTGAACTTTGCAATAAAATCAGAAAAAATGAAGATAATAGCATAACACCTATAATTGTAATATCTTCAGTAAAAGAAAAAGAACATAGAATTCAAGTATTAAAAGCCTGTGTTGAGCATTATATAAAAGCACCAATTGATGAACAATATTTATATTACACAGTAAAAAATGTAATAAGGCTTTTAGATACTAACCGTAGAGTAAGTCCATTAACTGGGTTACCAGGAAATGTTCAAATTCAAACTGAAATAAAAAAGAGATTATTAAATAATGATCAATTTTCAATATTGTATGTAGACCTAGATAATTTTAAAGCATATAATGATGTATATGGATTTTTAAATGGAGATGAAATAATTAAATTTACAGCAAGATGTGTAGCAAATCATTTACATGATACAGAAGATGAAAGCAACTTTGTTGGACATATTGGAGGAGATGATTTCGTTGCAATAACGGCTAACACAAATTGTGAAAAAATATGTCAAGATATAATTTTAGAATTTGATCAAGGAGTACTTAAATATTTTAACAAGTCAGATATTGAAAAAGGATATTTAGAAATACCAAATAGAAAATGTGTAATAGAACAATTTCCATTAACAAGTATTTCTATAGCAGTAGTAGTTGTTGATAAAGGAAGATTTAAAAATGTACTTGAAATAGGGGAATCTGCAGCACAAGTAAAGCACTTGGCAAAAATGACACCTGGAAGTACATATGTTATTGATAGAAGGAAAAATATATAAAAAATATTTACAATTTTCGACATAAATGCTATTATATATTTGAAAATAGGGAGAATGGGGGGAAAATTATGAATCAAAAAACAAGAGCAATATTAGCATATATATTTGGCTGGTTAGGAGGTTTAATTGTACTATTTGCTGTAAAAGATAATGAAAAAAATACAAAAATACATGCAGCACAAGCAGTCGTAATAGGACTAGGATATACCATTATTAGTGTAGCTTATGGATTTATTCCGGTTACTATTCCTTTCTTTAGTACAGCTCTATGGGCAGTATATATTTTAGCTATAATATTTGGTATAGTTAAGGCAAATAAAGAAGAAGATCCAGAATTGCCAGTAATAGGAAATATAGCTAAATCAATATTTAAAAAACAAATTGAAGAATAAAAAATAAGAAAAAAAGTCTCTCTTGTTAAGGAGAGACTTTTTTGACATTTTTAATTCAGTCATTTGACTGTAAAGATATTATACCACAAAACATAAAATATTGCATTAGCTATTATAAAAATAATCCATAATTCCATTATAAATTCCCCATGCTAACCTATTCTGATAATCATCACTTAAAAGTTGTGTTTCTTCTTCTGGGTTAGATAAAAAACCACATTCTACAATAGATATTGGAATTTCAACATGTTTGATAATATAAACATTATCAAGCTTCATAGAAACTCTTTTATTTTCTTTTTGAATAGAATCATTCAAATTTTCTTGTAAACTCTTAGCTAAAGCAGTGCTTTTTTCATCGTTTTGCTTATAAAAACATTGCCAACCATAATATTGTTGCTGAGAAATTTTGTTTAAATGAATAGAAACAAAAATGTCAGCAGAACTCTCATTACCAATTTTAACTCTATTATGAATATCAGAAATTTTCTTTTGCCTTAAAGTAGTTTTATCTAAATCATAAATAGCATTTTCGTCGCTACGAGTTAAAACAACAGTTGCACCAGATTGCTCTAACAAACTTTGAACTTTTAATGTAATTTTTAAATTTGTTTCAGCTTCAGTAGTGCCATTACTAGATTGAGCCCCCTCATCAGGCTTTCCATGACCAGCATCTAGAACGATTACTTTGTTAGAAACAGGAAGAGAAACAGTTTGAACAGTTTGTTTTGAACTAGCAACTTGAAAAACAAAAACAAATAAAGAAATTAATAAAATTGTAGATATTATACCAAATCTTTTTTTACTTAAAATAATCATAAATACACCCCATACATATATATTTCATTTATTTAAAATTATGTCAGTCAGAGCCTGTTTCTTCAATTAAAAAATATCAGATGAATAAACTGTATTTGATTGATATTAAAATGAATAAAATTTCCACTTTTGAGAAAAATATGTGTAAAACATATAATACAAGGAGTGGAATTTTTTAATGCAATATAGAAATTTGATGATAAAGGGTGCAATTTTAGGAAAAAGTCAATTAGAGGATTATTTGGAAAAGGAGGCTTCAAGCCATAATTTACAAAATTATTCTGATAAAAATACTTATCCTATTCCAAGGTTGAAGGAAAATTTTGAAATAATTTCTGATGTATATAATTTGTTGAATGAACATGCAAAATTAAAAATACCAATACATCCAGCAGGAGAGTGGATTTTAGATAATTATTATGTAATAGATGAAACTGTAAAAAATATTAAATTAGAGTTGTCTAAACGTAAATATACTAAGTTTTTAGGAATATCTAATGGTAATTATGCTGGGTTTGCTAGAGTGTATGTTTTGGCAAGTGAAATTATAAATTATACTGACAATAAAATTGATGGAAAAAGCTTGAAAGATTATTTGGCTGGCTATCAAAGAAAAAAGACTCTTAGTATGGAAGAAATATGGAGTATAAGTATTTTTATGAAAATTGCTTTAATAGAGAATATTAGGCAAATTTGTGAAAGAATATATATTTCTCAAATACAAAAATACAAAGTTGAAAATATAGTAGAAAGATTAGTTGAACAGAAAAATAAAGGAGAATTACAGTTTACTAAAATATCGGAATATAAAAACAAAATAGAAAAATATGCTGAAATGAAATATTCATTTATTGAGTATTTATCATATAAATTAAAAAAATATGGTAAAAAGGCATATCCATATTTAGAAATTTTAGAAGAGCAAGTTAATAGAGCTGGAATGGATTTGGATGAGGCTATAAAAAAAGAGCATTTTGATATTGCAATAAATAAAATTTCAATGGGAAATTGTATTACAAGTATTAAAAATTTAAATAGAATTAGTATGTTAGAAATATTTGAAGATATTAATGGAGTAGAAGATATATTAAAACAAGATCCAGCATATGTGTATGAAAAGATGGATTATCAAACTAAAATAATGTATAGAAATGCAATTAAAGAGATTTCTCAAAAAACTAAAATATCTGAAATATATATTGCAAAAAAAGTATGGAGTTTAGCTCAAAATGCTGAAAAAGAAAGTAAAAAAAGTCATGTAGGGTATTATTTAATATCAGATGGAAGACAAAAGTTGCTACAAGAACTTATTGGAAAAACAACGAAAAAGCTTTCAAATGATAAAAAGATTGCTATATGGCTTACTATACTATGTGTTTGTACAGCAATAATTTCAATATTACTTTCAAGATATTTTTATATAAAAACAAAAGCATCTATATGGTTTGCTATTATTTTAGGAATTTTATTAATTATACCAATACAAACAATTATAGTACAAATTGCTCAATATATTTTAGGAAAATTTATAAAACCGAAATCAATACCTAAATTAGATTTTGAACAAGGAGTTCCAAAAGAATACGCAACTTTTGTTGTAATACCCACAATTGTGAATTCAAAGCAAAAAGTACAAAAGATAATGAAGAATTTAGAAAAATATTATATGGCAAATAAAAGTGACAACATATATTTTGCTTTATTGGGAGATTGTACAGCAGGCAAAAATGAGACGGAAAAATTTGATGAAGAGGTTATAAATGCAGGAATAGAAGAAGCTCAAAAATTAAATAATAAATACCCAGACGGAACATTTACTAAATTTAATTTTCTATATAGAAAAAGAGTATGGAATACATCTGAAGAATGTTATTTAGGCTGGGAAAGAAAAAGAGGCTTATTAAATCAATTTAACGAATATATTTTAGGAAAAAGCAAAAGTGAGTTTTTAATAAATACAATTGAAAATTCAAAAGAAAAGTTTGGAAAAATACCAAATATTAAATATGTAATTACTTTAGACTCAGATACTGAACTATGCCTTAATACAGGATTAGAGATGATTGGTGCAATGGCACATATATTAAATAGACCTGTATTAAATCATAAACAAGATTTAGTAATAGATGGACATGGATTAATTCAACCTAGAGTTGGAATTTCGCTTGAAGATATACAAAAAAGTTATTTTACTAAGCTGTATGCAGGTTCTGGAGGAAAAGATGCATATACAAATGCAATATCAGATATATATCAAGATAATTTTGAGGAAGGAATATTTACTGGAAAAGGAATTTATGATTTGCCAGTTTTTTCAGCAGTTTTAGCAAATGAAATTCCTGAAAATACAGTTTTAAGCCATGATTTGTTAGAAGGAAGTTATTTAAGGTGTGGACTTGCATCAGATATAATGTTACTAGATGGCTACCCTTCTGGATATAATAGTTTTAAAGCAAGGCTTCACAGATGGATAAGAGGAGACTGGCAATTAGTTCAATGGCTAAATAGCACAATTATAAACAAAAGGGGAGAAAAAAAGCAAAACCCATTAAGTATATTGTCAAGATATAAAATATTAGATAACTTAATAAGAAGTTTATTAGAAACCACTATTGTAATTTCAATGATTTATGTATGTGTTTTTAAATTATTATTTAATATAAAAATATGGCCAATAATGATTTTATTAATAATATCAGCAATAATTCCAACAATTTTGGAATTGGTAAATCGTATTTTATTAAAAAAAGATCAAGAAAAACCTCAAAAAACTTTTACTAAAACAATATCAGGTGTAAAAGCTGCAATACAAAGAGGAATTTTAGCATTAGGTAATTTGCCAGATAAAGCATATTTTAGTTTAAATGCTTGTGTAAAAACACTAAAAAGAGTATTTTCTACAAAAAAACATTTACTTGAATGGATGACTGCAGAAGATGCTGAGAAAAATGCTAAAAAAGATGTACTTTCATATTATAAAAATATGGCATCAAATATTGTTTTAGGAATATTGGCATTAATTTTGCTATTTATTTTACCATTTAAATTTAGCAATATATTTATACTATTATTTGCACTACTCTGGCTTATAGAACCATATATAATGTGTAAAATAAGCAAAGAATATAAGATTGCACCAAAAATTGAAGAACTAAACCAGGGAGAAAAAGAATATTTATTAAATTTAGGAAAAAGAACATGGCAATATTTTAAAGATCTTATAAATGAAAAAAGTAATTTTTTACCACCAGATAATTATCAAGAAGATAGAAGACCAAGAATTGTAAATAGAACTTCACCCACAAATATTGGACTAGGCCTATTAGCAGTAATATCAAGCTATGACTTAGGGTATGAGAATTTACAAGATACAATAAATTTATTAGAAAAAATGTTAAATACAATTAGTAGTTTACCAAAGTGGAATGGGCATTTATACAATTGGTATGATTTAAACACTTTAGAACCACTAACTCCAAGGTATGTATCATCTGTAGACAGTGGGAATTTAGTAGGTTACCTTTTTACAGTAAAACAATTTTTAATAGAGCATGAGAGTACAGGTACAACTGAACAACTAATTCAAATGGTAAATACGTTAATATACAATACAGATTTTTCGAAATTATATGATGAAGATACAAGGCTGTTTTCTATAGGTTTTAATATAGAGGAAAATGCTTTAACAGATTCGTATTATGACCTTTTAGCATCAGAAGCAAGACAAACCAGTTTAGTTGCAATAGCAAAAAAAGATGTACCTGCAAGGCACTGGAACAATTTAAGCAGAACACTTACAATATTAAATAAATATAAAGGTTTAATATCATGGTCTGGAACAGCTTTTGAATATTTTATGCCAAATATAAATATACCAAAATACCCAGGAAGTTTATTAGATGAATCTTGCAAATTTATGCTAATGAGCCAAAAAGAATATGCAAAACAACTAAACATTCCGTGGGGAATATCTGAATCAGCTTTTTATTTAAAAGACTTACAAAATAATTATCAATATAAGGCATTTGGAATACCATGGCTAGGATTAAAAAGAGGACTTTCTAATGAAATGGTAACAAGTTCTTATGCAAGTATTTTAACAATTAATGAAAATCCAAAAGATGTGGTAAATAACTTGAAAAAACTAGAGAAAAATGGCATGTATGAAAAATATGGATTTTATGAATCAATAGATTATACACCAACAAGATTAAAAAAGGGCGAAAAATATGCTTTAGTAAAAACATATATGGCACATCACCAGGGATTAATATTAGTATCAATAAACAATTTATTTAAGCAAAATATAATGCAAAAAAGATTTATGGAAAACCCAGAATTAAAGGCAGTAGACATTTTACTTCAAGAAAAAATGCCAGAAAATATTATAATAACAAAAGAAGAAAAAGAAAAGGTTGAAAAAATAAAGTATATATATGATAATGATTATTCTCAAAGAGAAATAACAAAGCCTAATATTAGAATACCTCAAATAAATGTAATTTCAAGTGGAAATTATACAATAGTTATGAATTCAAAAGGAGAAAGCTACAGCAAGTATGGAAATTTATTAATTAACAGATATAAAAAGACAAATGATTTAAACCAAGGAATTTTCTTTTATATAAAAGATGTAAAATCTAAAAGAATTTGGACAGCAAATCAAATGGATTATTTAGGAAAGCCTGATAAATATGCAATATATTTTTCAGATGATCAAGATAAAATAGTAAGACAAGATGGAGCTATAGAAACAATATTAAAAACTACTATTTCTGAAAACGGACCAATAGAACTAAGAAGCTTAGAATTGACAAACCATGGTTTAGAAAATCAAACATTAGAAATTACAAGCTTTTTAGAGCCAGTACTATCAGAAGAATTGCAAGATAATAGTCACCCAAGCTTTAATAATTTGTTTTTAAGCTATGAATATTTAGATGATGAAGAATCAATGATTGTGACAAGGAGAAAAAGGCAAGAAAGCGAATCACAAGTTTTTTTAGGTATAAAATTATATACAGAAAATGAAACAATTGGTAAATTAGAATATGAAATTGATAAAGAAAAATTTTATGGAAGGAATGAACTTGGACTTCCAAATGCAATAAAAAATTCAATTCCATTAAGTAATAATGTACAATTAACAACAGAGCCTATTACTGCAATGAAAAGAACAATAAGTATAAAACCAGAAGAAAAAGTAATTTTGAATTTGATTTTAGCAGTTGCAGAAACTAGAGAAGAAGCTGTTAAAAATTTAAAAGAATTTACAAGTCAAGCTACTATTAAGTATAACTTTGAATTATCAAAGGCAAGTAAAGAAGCGGAAAATAAATATTTAGAAGTTACAGCAAAACAGACAGAATTATATCAAAAAATGCTTGGTTATTTGCTGTATAACAATCCATTAAAAACTTTAACATGTAACCAAATAAATGCTCCAGTAAGTAAATTGTGGAAATATGGAATTTCTGGGGATTTACCTATCTTATTATTAAATATGAAAGACAAAGATGAAGTAGAAAATTTAACTGAAGTATTAAAAGCATATAATTACTTTAGAGTAAAAAATATAATGGTGGATTTGGTAATTGTAAATCAAGAAAAATATAGTTATGAAGATAATTTAAAAAATGAAATATATAATTGTATATCAAATGAAAATTTATCTTATTTGCAAAATATAAAAGGTGGAATATTTGTATTAGAAAATTTAACATCTGAAGATATAAAATTTTTACAGTATCGTGCAAATTTGAGTTTAGACTCAAGTAATGGAAATATATATAGATACTTAAAAGAACAAGAAGAAGAGTATTTAGAAAAAATTAAAAATTTGCCATTTGAAGAAACACCAAGAACTATTGAAAATATACAAGCAAAAAGAGAAAAACTAGAAGATTTAAAATATTTAAATGAATATGGTGGATTTTCACAAGATGGAAAAGAATACAAAATTAGAGTAAATAAAGATGAAAAATTACCAACTGTATGGAGTCATATTTTAACAAATAAACAGTTTGGCACATTAGTTACAGAAGGAATGGGAGGTTATACTTGGTATAAAAATAGTAGGCTAAATAGATTAACATCATGGAGTAATTTACCAGTACAAGATATTCCATCGGAAATTATATATATGCAAGATAAAGATACAAAGAAAATATGGTCATTAGGTTTAAGCCCATGCCCAGATGAAAATGATTATTATATAACTTATGGTCTTGGTTATGCAAAATATCAACATCAAAGTAATGAAATTGCTCAAACTTTAAATATGTATATACCAATGGAAGATAATTTAAAAGTACAAGTACTAAAACTAGAAAACCATGGGTTAAAAAAGAAAAGGATTAAATTAATATATTATATTAAACCAGTATTAGAAGAAGATGAAATTAAATCAAATGGATATTGTAACTTAGAATTTGTTCCAAATTCTAATATAGTTTGTATAAAAAACACAGGAGTGGAAAATACCTTTTCTGATTATATGTTTGTATCATGCAGTGAAAAAATAAAATCATATACAGGAAGCAAACAAAGCTTTATAGGAAATGGAAGTATTATTAACCCAGATGGAATATATCAAATTGAATTAGATAAGCAAAATAGTTTATGGCAAAATGAAATAATTGCAATAGAATGTGAAGTGGAATTAGAGACATTAGAAAATAAAGAAATTATATTTACATTAGGTGTAGGACAAACAGTGCTTGAATGTCAAGATATAGCGTATAAATACAATAATTTAAGCAAAGCAAAAGAAGAATACAAAAATACTAAAAATTATTGGAAAAACATGACTGAAAACTTACAAGTAAATACACCATTAGAGTCAATTAATATTTTATTAAATAGTTGGTTAATTTACCAGACTATAACTTCAAGACTACTAGCAAAAACAGGGTATTATCAATCAGGTGGAGCTTATGGATTTAGAGATCAGCTTCAAGATACAATTGCACTTAAATATGTAAATCCAGATATAACAAAACAACAAATAATTAAGCATAGTAAACATCAATTTATAGAGGGAGATGTGGAACATTGGTGGCATGATGAAACTTCAAGAGGCATACGCACAAGGTTTTCGGATGATAGACTTTGGCTTGTGTATTTAGTAGAAGACTATATTGCATTTACAGGAGATAAAGAAATACTAGATATAAAAACTCCATACTTAAAAGGAAATTTACTTGAAAATGATGTAGATGAAAGATATGACATGTATGAGCAATCTGAAATAGAAGAAAGCATATATGAACATTGTAAAAAAGCTATCAACATTTCCCTAAATTTTGGGGAAAACGGCTTACCTAAAATAGGTTCTGGAGACTGGAATGATGGCTTTAGTACAGTTGGAAATAAAGGAAAAGGTGAAAGCATATGGTTAGGATTTTTTTTATATGATGTTTTGAAAAAGTTTATTCCAATATGTGTAGAAAAAGATGAAATAGAACTTGCAAAAAAATATGAAGAAATAATGGAAAAATTAAAAAGAGCACTAAATTCAAGCGGTTGGGATGGAAGATGGTTTAGAAGAGCTTTTATGGATGATGGCAATGTTTTAGGAAGTATGCAAAATGAAGAATGTAGAATTGACTCAATTGCTCAGAGCTGGTCAGTTATATCTGAAGCAGGAGATAATGATAAAAAATATATATCAATGGAAAGTTTAGAAAATCATTTAATAGACAAGGAAAATGGTGTTATAAAATTATTAGATCCTCCTTTTGACAAAGGAATATTAAAACCTGGCTATATTAGTAGTTATGTACCAGGAACAAGAGAAAATGGTGGACAATACACACATGTGTGTTGTTGTTAGCACCAGTTTTTGAAATATTGATACTCTTACATATAAAATACTCAAAATTTGCACAACAAAATAATCAAAAAATGCACAATACATATTGAATAGAATGTTAAACACCGATAATATTTGACAAAAGGCAAAAAAAATGCTAAAATATTACTAGAATATGAATAAAATATAAAAATAATCATAAAATAGTAATAAAGAGGTGAGTAAAAATGAATTGCTATAATATGGTGTTAGAATATATAAATAAAAGCGAAAAAGGAATACCAATTTTTATTGAAGAAATTAAAGAGTATATTATAAGATTTTACAACGAAAATGAAAAAGAAAAAGTATTCAATAATATTAAAGCTATTTTAAATAGAATGAATAAAGAAGGCATAATAGAAACAGCATATAAGGGCATTTATTATATCCCTAATGAAAATATATTTGGCAAAATGTTACTTGGAAATAGGCAAATAATTAGGTATAAGTATATAATGGACAAAGAGGGTAATATAAAAGGTTACATTACTGGAGCAAAGCTTTTTAATGAAGCACATTTAACTACTCAAGTTCCAAATGTTATAGATATTGCTACAAATGAATGTAAAAACTTTAATAAATATGAAAATAAGAATTTGAATGTTATAATTAGAAAACCTAAAATTGAGATAAACAATGAGAATTATAAGTATTTACAATTATTTGACTTAATAGAGAATAAAGACAATATAGGAATTGAAGTAGATAATCCTGATGAAATAATCTATAATTTCATAGAGGAAAATAATTTAGATTTTGAAAAGATAATTAAATATGCTATGGATACAAAAAGCAGAACTGTAATAAACAAGATACTTGTTTTAGCAAGGTAGGAGGTAAAAATGAATTTACATTTAAATAAAGAATTATTTAGAGATTTTATAGATAACTTAAATACAAAAACAGGAATAGATTCAGATATTATTGAAAAAGATTATTATGTATGTACAATATTGAAAGAATTATCAAAAAATCAAGATGAATTACAAGCATATTTTAAAGGTGGAACAGCAGTCTATAAAATATTAGATACAATGAATCGTTTTTCAGAAGATATAGACTTAACGGTAAAAGTTATTCCTGAACAATCAAATACTAAAAACAAAAACAGATTAAAAGAGTCAGCTCTAGGTTATGAGGTAAAAGGACTAGAATTATCAAAAGATGAATGTATTGATAATAAGGGAAGTGTTACAGGAATATACAGATATAATTCTATTTATGATACTAGTAAAGATCCATTACATAGAGCAGGAATTATACAAGTAGAAGCAACATCTTTTACGGTTAGTGAGCCTTATAAAAAATATAAAATAGAACCACTTATATATAAATTAGCAAACGAAAGTGAGAGAAAAATTTTAAAAGAACAGTTTGAAATATCAGATTTTGATATAAATATTATAAAACTTGAAAGAATGTTTATAGATAAAGTTTTTGCAGCAGAGTTTTATTATATTAGAAATATGCATAAGGATACATCAAAGCATTTATATGACATTACAATACTAGCACAAACAAAAGCAATTAAAGAATTGTTACAAAACAAAGAAGAACTAGAGAAACTAATTTCATATAAAAGGCAAGAAGAGAGCATTAGAAAAGGTGGAATTGATGCTGATTTAAAAATTAAGGACTTCACCTATTTAAAACAAGACTTTAATGAGGAATTATTAAAGGAATTTGAAAATATGCAAAATAAATATGTATTAAATGATAAATATAAAATAGAAATCAGTGAAGTAAAGATTACTTTAAATGAAATAATAAATAATAAAAATATTATATAAGCAAAAATGTGAAACAAAATATTCCAAAATAGAGTAAAATGTTTCACATTTTATTTAATTGAATAGAAAAATAGAAAGCATTTGCAGTGTAAATATTGCAGGTGTTTTTTTATTGTTTTAGAGATATGCAGAACCTCTATAAAAGTTCTAGGTTTAGCAAGCCGATGCTATAAAATATGCTCGCATTAGTATAAACGGTCTATTTATACAAAATGCGTAAGTGAGAACATGGAACTATAAACTCACAATAAAAAAAGAGTATTGGTGGATACTTGGATGTGGATTTATAATTGCAAAAAGCTTGGACAAGTATAAGTAAAGATTGCTATAGGTATTACAAAATAATTTTCAATTATTTTGCATACTAAGGCTGTAACAAATAAATTTTAACAGCCTTAGCAATCAGCAATTATAGTAACAAAGGTTACTTACTAGACTGCCTATGAAACTTGGCGAGCGACCGACAGTTTCTTAAAAGAAAGGCGTAATAATCCTATTTAAAATCTGGGATATATTACGCCTAATCTACAAAGCTCACTCCTTCAGGTTTCTAAAAAATTAAGAAAATTATGGTAAATTGTTTTTAAAAAAGATATTTTATGATAAAATAAAATTAAATTATTATAAGTTGGGGGATACAAATGATACAAGATAGTAAAATAGCATATTCAGAAATTTATGCAATAATAAATTTAATGGAAGATCAGTTTATAGATAAAGTACCAAAAAAAATTAAAGATTTTTTTGAAGAAGAAAGAGATAAGGAATACTATCCTATTATTGATGTAAATATAGAATTAGATGAACAAAACTTACAAAGAGAAACTATAGTTTTACTTGCTATATTAAAATTAAATTACTGGTGTGATAGTGAGGAAGAAAAACAAGAAATTTTAAAAAGTTTTTCTGATAATGAAAATTTAAAAATCAAAGAACAACAAGAATTATATGAAAAATATAATCCTGATAATATATTCAAAAAGAAAGAGCAAAATACTGTTGTTGAAGATAAAGAAGTTGTTAATTCTTTATCAATGGTAGAATACAAAAAACCAAATTTTATAAAGAAACTTTTAAGCAAAATTAGAAGTTTATTAAAAAACTAGGAGGATTTAAGTTATGGTAAAATTAAGTGAAATTTATGATAGAACTAAAAGTCCCTTGGATAATTCAGAAATATTACAAAGGATAGTAGAAGGATATGCAAAATCTTCTAGGACAGATGTCCTTAATAGAAGTGATTTATATAGTTTTTTAGTTAAGATGAATCAGAATAAAGATAATACAGGAATTAATTTAACAGATAAAGAGCAATTTTTTGTAGATACATATAACCAATGGATAGATAATATTTTAAGATTAAATGATAATCAAATGAAAGTATTAGAACAACAAAGAGGAATGGCAGCAAGAGAATTACAACAATATTTGAAATCTTTTGGAAAAGTTAGTTCAATGCAAGATATAACAAGATTAAAGAGTAATCCGTTATTTGAAGAAAATATAAACGGATGGGAATTAAATGATGGATGGGAACATATAAAATCACAATATATATCAGGAAGGCAAGAGAGTAAAATTCCAGTAAAGCATAGGTTATATATTGGATGTCAAAATCAAGATATGTGGAAACTGGCCCAATTATTTAAAAGTAAATGCGAATCACAACAAATACCATTTTATTTTAAATTAGGTTCATCAAGTGAAAGAGATGATAAGATGGTTGTATATGCGGATACGGATAATTTAGCCAATTATATAAGTGCATTTCAAGAAATTGCACAAGAGCATCCTGAAATTGTCGAAAGATGTGGAGAGCCACCAGCTCTTACAGGAACAATAGATAATTGGATTGGAATTGGAGATGAACCACCATTAAAAAGTAATGGAGAAAATCAATCCTATAACTCTCTTAGAGCAGATATTTTTGAAGCTGCTATAGAGGAAACTTTACTATCTAGCATAAAAGATTTCAAAGGACAAAATGTAACATTTGATGGAAAACAAGTAAAATTTAATGATTTATTTATTGAACAGGCAGCTGGAACTATTATAGAAATATTAGATAAAAATAAAGATTCAAAATTTAAAGAACTTCCTAATTTAGGATTAAAAGATGCAGATTTAACAAATCCTAAATTTAAAGAACATATTAAAAATCATTTAAGAAAAAATATTACTACAGGATTAAAAAAATTAGATGCAGTTAAAGATATAAAAGAAACTTTGGGTGCAAGTAATTATGAGGCTATTTTCTCTATACCAACTAGAGATAATAAAAATATAGGTGTAAGTACCTGTGATATGGATAAAATTATCAAAGGTATGCTTCCTATCATGCAACAAGTAGATCCTCAATTTATGGATAAAGTTAAAACTCAAATTTCAGCAAGATGTAAAGCAGCTGGAATAAGTGATAATTTCTGCTTTCAACAGGAATCTAAAGAAAGATTTGAACAAGTAGATGCTAGAACTATCCAAACTCAAAGTAAACAAAAGAACCAAGAAAAACAATCTCAACCAAGTCAAACTACTACATCACAAACTAATAAAGAAGAAAATGCTATTAATAAACAAACAAAAACTATAAGAACAGTTGATATTGTAAATTTAATAAAACCAGAATTATTGCAACAAAAAATAGAATTACCAAATGGTGCTAAAATTCCGGCTAGACAATATATACAAGAAGTAGTCGCACCACATATTCCAAGCAATGGCAGATTTGTATTGCAAAATAAAGCAGAAATATCTGCAAAACAATATATTGAAGAATATATATTAGGTGAAGGACAACAAAAATATAAAGGAGATATATCTAAATTATTATCAGAAAATACTAGAGCTAATGCTGGAACAATTACTTTAAAAGGAAAACAAGTAAATGCTATAGATATAGTAGATTCCTTAAATCCAGCATTGGTGCAAAAAGAAGTATCATTACCTAATGGAGTTCAAATATCTGCAAAGCAATATATTCAAGAAGTAGTTGCACCACATATTCCAAGTAGTGGTAAGTTTATATTAAAAAGTAATGATAGAGAAATATCTGCAACACAATTTATAGAAGAAGCTGTAATGTTTGCAGGACAAGAAAATTATAATGGTGATATTAATGCTCTGCTAGATGCTTTAACTGTTGCTAATGGTGGTACTGTAGAAGTAAAAGAACCTAAGAAAACACTTAGAGGACAAGCATTAAAGCAAGAAATGGGAATTTCACCTGCTCAAGCACAAAAAATGCAAGAAGAAAAAGAATTTTCAGAACATGAGGAACATGAGGAACATGATAAAAAGCAAAAAGAAGAACAACAAAAATTAGAAGAATCTAATTCTCCTAAATTACCAATAAGTAAAGTGGATAGAACTGTTACTAGAGGCAAAGTTACTACAAGTGAAGTAAATCATTCACAAAAAGCAATGGCTGAAAGAAGGGAAATGTCGCAGTTAATGTTTTTAGGAAGTAGAGCAACAGAAGAGCAGAAAAGAAGATTAGAACAATTAAGAGGAATATATCAAGTTAATCAAAATCAACAAAACCAACAAAGGCAGAGTAATGGAATGGGAAGATAAAATAAGTTAATTATAATTATAGAGTAGAAAAATAAAAATTTCTACTCTATTTTTATACATAAAAATAAATTAAAAGGAGGTTTTCATTATGGGAAATGAAAGAGAAAACGAAATTACTTATCGCAAGGAAGGAGATTATTATATTCCAAATTTAATTGTACCTAAAGATGAATATCCAGATTATTGTATAGGAAAATACGGACGCTTAAGATTAAATTATTTAAAAGAACATAAGAAAGCAGAATATACAATAATGTTAATGAATGGGACATTAAGAAAGCATATTGTACAAATAGATATTGATGCAAAAAATAGAGTAGAAAATATAGTTAATAGTTTAAAAAGTCAAAGTGATTTAACAGAAGAAATGAAAAATTTTGATCCACTTTATTGGGTAGGAATGATGAATAATTTTAAAAATCAAGCTGAAGAAATTGTACTAAAAGAGTTAATTTATGTATAAAAAATAGCTTGACCATATTTTAAAAGCAAGCATCGCATTTATACTCCCGTATAAATACTGTTTGCAGTTTTATGCTAAAACTAATTTATGGGGAATTTCTTCCCCAATCCCCTTAAAGATATAAGTAATTTTCTGGCAGTCTTTTAGAAAAAAGACTGTTAAATTTTTTTGTAAAGGAGAATGAAAATTATGAGAAAAAGAAATATAAAAAAACAAATATGGTTAGATATAAAAGAAGATGAATTATTAAAAACAAAATCAAAAGAAGCAGGTTTAAGTGAATCTGAATTTATTAGAAGTTTAATTAAAGGTTATAGAATAAAAGCACAACCAACTGAAGAAATAAAATATTTTCAAAGAGAGATATGTAGATATATTAGCTTTTAAAGGCTATTATATTAAAAAGTCTAATAATGTTATATCTGTTTCTACTCCGTACTATAATAGAAATATAAGACTTGCAAGAGCATTTGGAGAAGATTATACTTTTGAAAATATTAAAACTAGAATATATCAACCTACTTTATATGATAGATATTTAAAAAGAACTAACAATGAAAAAGTATATAAAGTAAGAATATATGATGGTATTAATATTGATCAAGAAAAGTTAAAGACATCATCGTTTTATAGATTATATGTTCATTATTTATATTTGCTTGGAAAATTACCACCTAAAATTCATTATGAAGAAAGAACAAAAGAATATTATAAAGAATTAGATAAATTTAATAAATTAGCAGACGAAATGAATTTAATATGCACTTATAATATAAATTCAAAAAAAAAATGAAACCAAGAGAGAAGGGATAGTATGGTAGAGAATGATGTAAAACAAGAAATATTAAAGCTATATTATGAGGAACACAAGAGATCAGTTGATATTGCTCCTATAATAAATAAATCGCCACAATATGCATCTAAAGTGGCAAAAAAAAGATACACGATATGAAGGTGAGAAAGAATACAGACATAATAAATCTTTGAAAAAGAAGAAAATTTATAATAAAGAGTATAATAAAAATTATATTAGAAATAGTAAAGAAAAAGAAGAACGAGAATTATATTATGCATTACTTGCAATGATAAATAGAGATAATGAACTTTTATCAACAAAAGCAGAAATGTCAGATATAGATTTTGCAAAATGGAATAGATCAGTATATGAATATGCAAAGAAATCAAGTAATTTAGTTTTGAAAAAAGGAATAAAAGCTACATTTGATGTACCTAAAACAGTTGGAAACATAGTGCATGCAAGTAGTATAAGAAGTTCAATAGTATTTGTATAAACTCTCTAATTAAATTAAGGTGTTTTTTGCATATAAATCAAAAAAATGGAAAAAATAATAGAGGAGGAACGAGTGTATGGAAGATAAAAAAGAGATTTTAGAAAAACGAAAATATAAAAAGAAAAACGAATTTAAATTTAATATAATATTTAATAATAATGGAGAAACGTTAGAAAGAATAGTAGAGAGAGCTTTTGGAAATTATTGCTTAAAAAGAAGCTAAAAATAATTTCTAAAAAGGCATAACTAACAATAGCAATATACGAGATAATATGGTATAATCCTAATTAGAGGGTATCAATATTATCTCATTTTTTTTAGCAGGAAGGAGGAAAAATGAGCTTTAATATAATGAATAATATTGATTATTATGACAATAACAAGGTTCCGTGGAACCCACTCATAGCCAAATGCTATGGTAGAGGGTCGGGTTCTTATAAAGTAGGCATATATATAAGACTTTCAAAAGAAGATGAAGAGAAAGAAAAATATTCAGAGAGTGAAAGTATACAAAATCAAAGAGCATTATTAATGCAATACATTAAGGAAAACAAACTAAACTTTATTGCAGAATATGTTGATGATGGTATAAGTGGTACAAGTTTTGATAGACCAGGCTTTAATAAGATGATTGAAGATATTGAAAACGGAAAAATCAATATGGTTATAACAAAAGACTTGTCAAGACTTGGAAGAAACTATGTACAATCTGGATATTATACAGAAACTTATTTTCCAGAGCATAATGTAAGGTATATTGCTATTTTAGATAATATAGATACAGCTATTGATTCAGCAAATAATGATATAGCACCTTTTAAATCTATATTAAATGAAATGTATGCAAAAGATACATCTAAAAAAATAAATAGTGTTTTACAATCAAAGAGAAAACAAGGAGAGTATTTAGGAACAGCACCTTATGGATATAAAAAAGATCCCGAAAATAAATATCATTTGATAGTAGATGAAGAGGCTGCAAAAGTAGTAAAATTAATTTTTGAGAAATATCTTAAAGGTTATGGGACAATGCAAATAGCAGACTATTTATCAGAGCAAAAGATTCCAATTCCATCAGATTATAACAAGAAAAAAAGAGGTGCAAAATCTATAACTTATGGATTATGGGCTCAATCTACAGTCAGATTTATTTTGTCAAATGAAATTTATACAGGAACAGTAATACAGGGGAAAAGAAAAAAATTAAGTTTTAAATCTAAAAAGTTTATTGATGTTCCTGAAGAAGATTGGGTAAAAGTTCCTAATATGCATGAAGCAATTGTAAGTATAGAAGACTATGAAAGAGCAAAAAGAATAATAGAATCAACAAAAGGTTCAAGAGTTGTTGAGAAAGATTATCTATTTAAGGGCTTATTAAGGTGTTATGATTGCAAAGGATATATTGGAATAAGAAGTCCAGATAAAAATGGAAATATTTATGGAAGATGTCAAAGATATGGAAGGTTTGGAAAATTTGATGTATGTTCACCACACAATTTTAATTATCAAGTTTTTGAAGAACAAATGCTAGAAGTTTTAAGAGAAGTTTGCAAAGAATACACCAACACAAAAAAACTAGAAGAAATTGCAAAACAATCTAAATCAAAGCAGTCTAAAGAACTTTGTATAAAAAAGAAAATAGATTCCTTTAAAGAAACAATTGAAAAAGAAACTAGAAAGCTAGAAGTAATGTATGATGATAGATTAGCAGGAATTATCACACTTGATGAATATATGAAAAATGCAAATAGAATAAAAGAGTGTGTAAAAGGATATGAACAAAGCATTAAAGAGCTTGAACAAGAGCTATCTGGAGAAAATGATAAGACAAAAAGTGAAAGTAGATTAGATAATTTAATAGAAGAGTTTCTTAATATGGAGAAACCAACAAAAGAAATAATTAGAGAGTTTATAGATAAAATAGAAATTCATAGTGACAAGCAAGTTGATATATATTTCAACTTTAAGCCACTACAAGAATTAAATAATAATTTTAGTGTAGCTAAAAAGATATATGAGAAAAAAGCTGTTTAAATTTGAAGATAATTGCATTTGGCGTTGTTACACTTCGCTTGAAATGTAATCAACGTACAAGAGTACGCCTCATACATTTCAAACTCGTGTGCCTAGCCAAATATCAATTCTTTTCAAATTTATAGTGTAAAATAAAAAAGTGGCAATAAGGACAATACACACATGGTGCAATATGGTCTATTATTGCATTTAGCTTGCTGGGCTTTGGAGATAAAGCAGGGGAATATTATAGAATGATAAATCCGATTGAGCATAGTAGAACTAAAGAAGCGGCTAACAAATATAAAGTAGAACCTTATGTTATAAGTGCTGACGTATATACTCAAAAAAATTTAGCAGGAAGAGGTGGTTGGACATGGTATACAGGCTCAAGTAGCTGGATGTATGAAGCAGGTATTAAGTATTTATTAGGCTTACACATAGAAAATGGATATTTAAGTATACAGCCATGTATACCAAGCGATTGGAAAGAATATAGCATAAAATATAAACATGGAAACTCTGTATATAACATTCATGTAAGTAATCCAAATGGTAAAAATAACACAGTAGAAAGCTTTAAAGTAAATGGAAAAGAAATTGAAGAAAAGAAAATAAAATTAAAATTAGATGATAAAGTGTATGAAATAGATATAGTTATGTAAATTAAACTTGACTTATGTAAGAAAAAATGGTATAATTAAAGTATCAAAAGTCTAAATGACGATTTAATAAAGGAGAGTACACCATGCGGAAACACTACTATTTTGCTAAGACTTTAGAAATCCTTTCTCTGCTTATTATGACACTTAGTGTTGTTTTCTACTACGCACCGAAGGTTATCTCAACAGCTGCTAAAATGGCAGCACTGAATGATAACATTCAGTACTACAATGAGCAATACAGAAAAACCGATGAAATGACAGAAGAAGTTCAAAAATATTTCGACGCAAGAAATGAATACTACAAGAGCCAAGACACATTGGTTCATTGGTTCGCAAATTTGAAATCTTTGTTCAAAATGTTGGTTGTTGTAGCTGCAATGGCAAGCTATCCCATGTTTTTGTACATGTGGACAGTGCTCATTGTGAGAAGATTAAGAATACGGCAGAGCGGAAAGTAAGTCACTTTCCAAAGTGGTATAGCTGAAAATGCTATACCACTTTTTGTTACAAAATCGTTTCAAAATTATTTCAAAAATGCGACAAAAAGGTTAAATATAAAAGTAAATTCTACTTTTAGCTGAATTTACTAATCCAAGAGAAA